>ERZ887851.676-NODE-676-length-32832-cov-25.134881_pt1 | contig 32832 bp, 27 predicted proteins | sample MGYA00521100_ERZ887851 | MGnify/ENA primary metagenome ERZ887851 (study PRJEB32303, sample SAMEA104408602) | aquatic metagenome | biome: Brackish water; feature: Pelagic; material: water | place: Baltic Sea | collected 2014-06-06T16:11:00 | depth 11,444 m ... | reverse complement strand
ACCCACTCCTTAGGTATCGCGTACACCCCAACCCAAATTTTAGACCCTTTTAAACTGAACACCGGTGCCCAACTTAAAAATGAGGGTGTTTCCGAGCCGCCAATAATCTGTTATGTTGTTAACATATAATGAGTTTAGTCTCACACCACCGAAGGTGCAGGAGCTGTGCACTGGATTTGCGACCTTTCCCGGCTGACGCACAACGCGTTTACAGGCCAAAACATCAGCTGGTGTGGAGCTTCGTGGGAGAGATACCTACAAGGCCGTCCGGCGGTATTTGTCTACATCTTCGGCCGGAAACACTGCCGCAGCAGTTGGCTACGTCACAATGGGCCGGTCTAAGCAAACTGGTATCGGGCGGTCGGGTGAGTATTTTGTTGCCCACCTGTTGGAACTTGCGGGTGTCGAGGTTTACCGGGTTGATGGCGACTGTGATCTTGTTGCGAACCTGGGTGGGGAATTGCTGCGCCTGGAAGTCAAGTCTGCCTCTGCGGTTGGCACCCGTGGCAGGTATCGGTTTCACATAGGCGCGCGGCCGAATGCGGACTTTTGCGCGTTCGTTGCTCTCGACCTGGCGCTTCTCAGGATACTAAATCCAAGCGAAATCGGTAAGGCGGAGATCAAGACGCTGCACCCCAGGCGGTTTACAGCCGCAAACCAAGCCGACGACATTCTGATGCTCATAGAGAATCTGAAAGGGCGCAAGCCATCCACCAATCCGACCGCACCTTGACCGTTAAACGCTTACGCGTTAGCATCTAAAACCATGAGCAATCAGGTAGACAAACTCACATCCACTGAACTGGCGGCCAAGCCAATCCTGTCGCGTGGCCAACTCCAAGAGATCGAGGAAGACCCCTCAAAGATGGAGGTCGTAGCCCGCCTGATGGGGGCCGTGAACCTGGATAACCTGTTCCGCCACATGCAGAGCACGACGATCAACCCGCAGACGCGGATCGAGTTCCAAAAGCTGCTGAACAAGATGGGTAAACTGGAGCCAGAAGAGAAATCCTCAGTGGCTGACAGCGGCCCGCAGGTGGTCATCAACATCACACGCGCCAGAGACGCCGACCACGGCATTACCATCGAAGGCAAGGCAGTTGATGGAGGATGATGTCCAAAGCTGGCATATCGTTCCCGTTGGGGACACTAAAGAACACATAAACTCCCACACCTGCTGGTGCGAACCGGTCATAGACCCATGCTCTGACGGCCTGCTGTACATCCATAACGCACTGGATGGTAGGGAAGGGGAGCTGCACTGATGCACGAGATCAATTTCGAGGTCATCGAGAGCCTCGACGGATTTTTCTACTCGGAGAAGTTCATCTCACTGGCGATTGGCCCGGTAGGTTCCACCAAAACCACCGCTGGCATCATGAAAATCCTGCACCATGCGGCGCAGATGGCCCCATGCAAGGACGGTGTCCGCCGGTCCCGGTGCATTTGGGTGCGGAACACGAGAGAACAGCTGCGCGACACGTCGATTCCAGACTTTCTCAAGTGGATTCCCGACGGTGTCATGGGGTATTTCCTCAAGACTGAGTACAAGTTCGTCATCAAGGTCGGCGACATCGAGTGCGACGTGCTGTTTCGTGGCCTGGACGATGCGAACGACGTTCGGCGACTGCTGTCGCTACAGGCGAGCTTCATCATCTTCGACGAGTTCAGGGAGATTCACCCGGACATCTACAACGCCGCGCAGGGCCGCGTGGGACGCTACCCGGACAAAATGATGAATGGCGTGGGGTGTAAGACCGACGATGGGCGGCCGAATGCGCACTTGTGGGGGATGACCAACCCGCCGGACCAGGATACGTTCTGGGAAACGTTGATTTCGGAACCACCGGAGAACGTGCACATCACGATTCAGCCCTCTGGCCTGGCACCTGAGGCCGACTGGACCCGGTTTTTGCCGGATGATTACTACGACAACCTGGCTCACGGCAAAACCGAAGACTGGATCGACGTCTACATCCACGCAAAATTCGGGAAATCACTGTCCGGCCAGCCTGTTTTCAAGGCGTTTGACCGGTCTGCGCACGTCGCGAAACACGAGATAACGCCCATGTTTTCCAGCACGCCCCTCCTGATTGGGGTGGATGCGGGCCTTACACCGGCCGCTGTGGTCGGCCAACTGTCGTATGATGGGCGTCTAGTCGTCTATGACAGCCTGATTTCTGAGGATATGGGCGCTTTGCGGTTCATACAGGAGCGCCTGAAGCCGCTTTTGACCAACAAGTTCCCTGGGCGCAGCGCGATGGTGGTCATCGACCCGGCGGCGTTTCAGCGGGTGCAGACAGACGAGCGTACGGTGGCGGACATCTACCGGTCCGAGGGGTTTATGCTGAAACCGGCGAAGACGAACTCCGTGGCGGCCAGGATCGCCGCTGTCGAGCGGTACATGACGCGGGTTGTCGACGGGAAGTACGGGCTGACTCTCGACCCGGTGCATGCGAGTTCGCTGATCCAGGCGATGGCCGGGAAGTACCGGTACAAGATCAACACCAAAGGCGCGAAAGACGAGAAGCCGGAGAAGAGTCACCCCTGGTCTGACATCGCTGACGCGTTCCAGTACCTGTGTCTGCACGCCGACGGCGGCGAGACCTTCGGTGGGACTATAACAGACGAACGCCGGGGTGTCCGTAAGGTGGCGTCAAGCGGCTGGACCTGATGTGTTGACGTGTAAGCATATAACGAGTACTGTGTTTATGACGTCACACACGAGATAACGCCATGCAGCTTGGTCCCGCACTGATCCCAGTAGCGCGAGCGTCTGACTTAGAGGCCGCCGCGAGGAAGTCTGCCGCCGAGAAGCAGAACACCCCGATGATACAGGGGCTGGCCTCCCACGTCCGCCGCCGGTGGGAGGTGATGCGAGACCACAAACGTCTCGAGATCGAACCGCGTCTGACGGCGTGCCTCCGCGCCCGCTCAATGCAGTATGACCCCGACAAGTTGGCGTCTATCAAGGAGCACGGCGGGTCCGAAATCTTCATGGGGATCGTCTCGACGAAGTGCCGGACAGCCACCGCGTGGCTGCGCGATACCCTGCTGGGCACCGGTGCGGATAAGCCATGGGCACTCTCCCCGACACCCCTCCCTGAGGTGCCGCCTGAGGTGCAGGAGCGCTTGCAGGGTATCATGCAGGCGAATTTGGCCCAGTACTATGCGGCCGGTAACCCACCCATCGACCCGGCAGGCCTCCAGCAACTCGCTTCGGGCATGAAAGACACCGCGATGCGGGCGATGAAGGAGGAGGCTGACAAGCGCGTTGGCCGCATGGAGAAGAAGATGGAGGACCAGCTCATGGAGGGCGGGTTCGTCAAGGCGCTCTATGAGTTTACGAACGACATCGCGACGTTCCCCTACGCGGTCCTGAAGGGGCCGATCCCCCGCAAACGCAAGGCCATGAAGTACGTGCAGGGCGGGATGGCCGCTGTGGATGTGCTGCGCGACGAGTGGGAGCGGGTCGACCCGTACAAGTTTTACTGGGCACCCTGGGGCGACGACGTCCAGAGCATGCCGTGCATCGAGCTGCACCACCTGACACGCGATGATGTGGAGGCGATGATCGGGGTTGAGGGCTACGACGAGGGTTCTGTTCGGTCGATCCTTGCGGACTTCGGCCTCGGGTCGTTCGACTGGCTTGAGCACGATGACTCCGAGATCGAGACGGCCACAGGAAAAGACTTCGACGACGCGCACAGCGACGTGGTGGCGGCCATCCAGCTGTGGGACTCGATCCCTGGCAAGCTGCTGATTGACTGGGGCATGGACGAGGCTGAGATCGAAGACCCCCAGATGTCGTACCCGTGCGAAGTCTGGATGGTGAACAACACCGTCATCAAGGCGGTGCTGAACTATGACCCCCTGAACCGTAAGCCGTACTACGTGACGTCGTACGAGAAGGTGCCAGGGCGGATCGACGGTAATGGCGTCGCTGATCTCTGCATGGACGCCCAGAATATGTGTAACGCGGCCGCTCGGGCGCTTGCAAACAACATGGGTATCGCCTCGGGGCCGCAGGTTGGGGTGAACATCAGCCGCCTCCCCGCCGGGGAAGACATCACTCAGATGCACCCGTGGAAGATTTGGCAGTTCAGGCAGTCTGACTACAACGACAACTCTCCGCCGATGACGTTTTTCCAGCCAAACTCAAACGCGCAGGAGCTTATGGCGGTCTTCGACCGGTTCATGGGCATCGCCGACGAGGTGTCTGGCATCCCGCGCTACATGACCGGTGAGCACGTCCCTGGGGCAGGGCGTACGTCTTCGGGCCTATCCATGCTGATTTCGAACGCGGGCAAGAGCATCAAGCAGGTGATCGGCAACATCGACTATGATGTGCTGACTCCGATGCTGGAGCGGCAGTACCAGAGAAACCTGCGCTACGCGGACGACCCAGATTTGATCGGCGACGTTCAGATCGTTGCACGCGGCGCGATGTCCCTGGTCGTGAAAGAGGCTGAGGCGGTGCGGAAGAACGAGTTCCTGCGCCTCGTCCTCGAAAGCCCAATCGCCCAGCAGATCGTAGGCTTGCCAGGTACGGCCGAGTTGATGCGCGATCTCGCGGGGAACCTGAACACGAATGTCGATAAGCTGGTCCCGACACGCGAGCAGATTGTTCAGCAGCAGCAGGCCGCGCAGCAGGCCCAGATGGAGATGATGCAGGCCCAAGCGCAGGGCCAGCAGTTGCAGGAAGACGGCACACCGATGGGCGGACGACAGAGCAACATGATCAGCGCGCGTCCTAATGGGCGCTAAAGGGTACATCTGTTGACACGTTAGCACGTACAGGGTAGCCTGCACACATGATAGACTTGAAGAACGCGGACCCTCAGTCGGTGAAATCGCTGGCTAGGCTCAAAGAGCCGGGAGGGGAGGCGCTCCTCAGGTTGCTGCGCTCCGAATTGGACACAGCAAAGCAGAAACTGGTTTACGCGGCCGATATGGGTTCAATCCACCGGCTGCAAGGACGAGCGGAAGCACTCGAAGACTTGCTGAGGGCGACTGAAGAGTCGGCCAAGGTGACAAGATAAACTGAAGCACACCATGACGGGAGCAGCATACTACGGGCGCTGCGAAACAGAGTTGGTGCTTTGAGGAGATAAACATGGCGTTGCCGAAACAGGTGCAGGCTCAGCTTGCTGAAGTCGAAGAACTGGAGAAGACACTAAAGGCCCGCGAGGAAAAACCGAAAGATGCCAAAGCGGCGAAAGCGGAAGACCAAACGGATACTACGGTGGAAGCTGCCGACCCTAAGACCAAGGAAGCACCCGGACCTTATAATGCAAAGCCAGCTGACACGTCGCCAACGGACGTAGAGGAAGAGACCTTTGCGCAGAAATACAAAACCCTACAGGGTAAGTATGACGCCGAGGTTCCCCGACTGCACCAGCAGATCAGGGACTTGAACTCAAAGCTAGACGCCATCCAAAAGGCTAAGGCTGAGAAACCAAGCGAACCGACAAAGCCGAAGGAGAAAGTCAGTTATGTAACCGATGCAGATCGGGCCGAATTTGGCGAAGAGTTGATCGACGTTCAACGGCGCGTGGCTCGCGAGGTTGCTGCTGAATACCAGGAGCAGCTTGAGACACAAGCCAAGGTTATCAAGGATTTGGAGGAAAAAGTCTCCAGCACCGGTAGCCAGATAGGTCAGATGGGCTTCTCTCAGAAACTGGCGCAGCTCGTGCCTGATTTTGAGAAGGTCGACCGAGATGAACGTTGGGTCGCGTGGCTAAACGAGCATGATCCCATGCTCCGGGCACCGCGTCGAACTCAGGCAAAGGCGGCTTTTGACGCCGGTGACGCAGAAGCAGTGGCACACTACGTGAACCTGTGGAAAAGCAGCGTCGCTGATACGCAAGAGCCAGCGAAAGAGAAGCGCCAAGTCGAACTCGAGAAGCAGGTTGCGCCAAACCGTTCCGCCAACTCCGCGCGGACGCAGAACGTGGGTAAGGACGCCAAGGTCTACTCAGCCCGTGAGGTTGAAGCGGCCTGGACCAAAATCCGGGTTCTTAACGGGCGGGGACAAGTGGACGAGGCGGCCAAACTTGAAGCTGAAATTACAGCTGCGTACCTTGAAGGTCGTGTTCGCCAATAAAACGTGCTAACATGTAAGCAGCTGTTGGACCAACTAAGGAGGCCAAAATGGCTGTTTTCCCGACTACTGGTGATTTTATCACCAGCCCCGAGTACTCTGGCGGTTTTATCCCGCAGCTCTGGTCGAACAAGCTAAACGCTAAGTTCTACGCCAGCACCATGATGACTGAGATCGCCAACACCGACTGGGAAGGCGAGATCAAGAACCAGGGCGATACCATTCGTATCCGCACCGCCCCGTCGATCACGATCCGTGACTACGGCGGAGCTGGCTCGACCCTCGCGTCCGAAGTACCCGCACCGATCTACACCGACATGCAGATCAACCAGGGCAAGTACTTCAGCGTTCAGGTCAACGACGTGCTGGCGCACCAGGCCGATATGGACCTGATGAACATGTTCACCGACGACGCAGCCAAGCAGCTGAAGATCACCATCGAAAGCGACTGCTTCTTCCAGTGGTTCGTGACCGAGGGTGCCGATGCTGCCAACAAAGGTGCTACCGCTGGCGCTCTGTCGTCCGAGTACAACCTCGGAACCGACATTGCCCCCATCGACCAAGCAACCCCCGCCAACGTTCTGAAGACCATCCTCCGCATGTCGGCGGCTCTGGACGAGCAGAACGTACCGGAAGAAGGCCGCTGGCTCATCATCACCCCGTACGACCGTCAGCTGCTCATGCAGACCGACATCGCACAGGCATACTTCACCGGTGATGCGTCCTCGACGATCCGCACCGGTAAGATCGGCATGCTGGACCGCTTCACGGTCTATGTGTCGAACCTGATGCCCAAGGGTGCTGCTGGCCGCGCACTGGTCCCCGGCCTCTCGGCAACTGCGTCGGGTGCATCCCTGTCCAGCGCCAAGACCCGCCGGTTGATGGTTGCAGGCACCAAGGCGTCTTGCGCCTTTGCCTCGCAGATCAGCAAGACCGAGCCGCTTCGTAACCAGACTGACTTCGGCGACATCGTCCGTGGCCTGGCAGTCTACGGCCGCAAGGTCGTCAAAGACGAAGCCCTGGTCACTGCTCTGATCGGCTCGGCTACGTAATGACCTAACGGGAGGGGGGATTGTCCCCCCTCCTAACCACCTTCGGAGTAGAACCATGGACGCCTACAAACTTATCGACGCGTTGAATGCCGAGATCGCGGTCAACAAGGCGACAGCCTTGGTCGATGGGAAGCGTGTCGTTATCGCCAAGATCGGCGCAGACGGCCTCGAACTGACCGAGGAAGGCCAGGCTCTAGCGACGGCGCAAACCGAACCCACACCGAACGCCAAGGCTGCCAAGCCTAAAGCTGTCCCGGTCGAAGACCCCACCTCTGGCGAGTAAGGAGATCAGCGATGCCCACCGTTCGTGTAATCGACGTCATCCGCCGTGTTGAGCACGTGCTACAGGACAGCAACATTCGGTGGCCGCGCACTGAGTTGCAGAACTGGACCAACGAGTCCTACCTCGCCATTACGCTGCTGCGCCCGGACGCCAATGCCAAATCGGGCAGTTTCACATGCGCCGTAGGCACCCGCCAAGTGATTACCGCAGCGTTCCCGTCTGCCCTTCGTTTGCTCGATGTAACCCGCAACTTGGCGTCCACCTCTGCCAAGAAGGTGATCCGGATGGTGGCTCGCAGCGTGCTCGACGACCAACGCCCCACCTGGCACGCCGAGACCGGCACGGTGGACATCCAGCACTTCACCTACGACCCGCGCCAACCGAAAGAGTTTTTCGTCTACCCACCGGCGACGACAGCTGCGCAGATAGAAGTCGTCTACGCCGACGCACCGGGCGCGCACACGCTGTCCGAGTCTCAGCTCGACCCCGACACCGGCAGCGCCGAAGTGATCAAGCTCGACGACATTTACCTGTCTCCGATCATCGACTGGGTTCTCTACCGGGCCTATTCGAAGGACGCCGAGTATGGTGCCAACGAGCAGCGCGCCATGGGGTCGTACAACGCGTTCAATGCGGCTATCGGCGCCAAGTCCCAGACGGACACGGCGGCCAACCCCCGCAATGACAGCAAGGTGACGTGAGGTGGCTACTCGCTGGGAAGAGTTTTATCGCTTAGTGCAGCCGCACGTCCCTGGCTGTCCTGAAGTGGTTATGGACAACCACATCCGAGACGCCGCCGTAGACTTCTGTGAGCGCAGCGAAGTTTGGACCTACCAGGCCTTGGCTGAGCAGACTGTTGACGGTGTCTCAGACTACCCGGTGGCCATTCCCGGCAGTTCTGTGTTGGAGAACGTGATTTCCGTTCACGTAGATGGTTTGCTCCTGGCGCGAGTGTCTGAACTGCACTCCAGTAACAACCCAACAGCTCCGAAGGGGATGCCGCGCCGCTACAGCGTGTTCGAGGACCAAGAGTTGCGGTTTTTCCCTACCCCAGACCGCGCCTACACGCTGTACGCGACGGTCGTGCTAAAGCCTACATTGGCGGCTTCCGGTGTTGAGGATTTTATCTTCCGAACGCACGGAAGAACAATCGCTTGTGGGGCGATTGCGTCTTTGATGATTACTCCGGGCAAAGAGTGGACCAACTTGGAACTCGCCGCCTACTACAAGACCAAGTTTTCTCGGGGTGCCGACGATGCAAAAGGACGTGACACGAGGCGCTCTAACCTGCGTGCCAAGAGTGTGCGCTTCGCGTGATAGATAAACATAGCGTTGGTAAGCGGCGCATGAACCCGAAAGGAGAATAGACTGTGGCTACCCTTAATGATCGCGTGTTCGACAACGGTTTGACCGTCTTGGACATTGAGGCAAACGCTGTCCACATCACATCCCAGGAAGCGACGACATTCGCGGACGCAACGAGCACAAGCAGCTTGGGGAACAGTACGTCTCTAAGCATAGGCGCTCCGCAAAACCGCACAGGTGGTGGGCGTGAGGTTGTCGTAGCCGCCATTACGGACGGCACCGTGACGGGCACGGGGACGGCTACCCACTATGCATTGGTTGACACGGCCGCCAACCGCTTGCTCGTCACCGGCTCACTGACTGCCTCACAGGCGTTGACGAATGGGAACACGTTCACTCTCGGGTCGTTCACTATTGGTATCCCTGACCCCGCCTAAGGTTTTTGAACAATGGTCACTCTCGTAAACAGAGCCAAGGTTGCCACTGCCACTACAGGCACAGGCACAATCACTCTTGGGTCTGCTGAGAGTGGCTACCAGACTTTTGCTGCGGCTGGTGTAGTTGATGGTGATATTGTCCGGTATGTTATTGAGGATGGCACAAGTTGGGAAATCGGCACGGGCACCTATACTGCCTCCGGAACTACCCTTTCTCGCACAGTCACGGAAAGTTCAAACGCGGATAACCCAATCAACTTATCTGGGTCCGCGATTGTATACGTAGGGGCAACGGCGTCTGATTTCGGTTCAAGTGGCGTAACCATTAAGGCGCAGGGTACATCTACGGCAGACACCTCTGCTGGAGTTGTTGACGTAACTTGGGCCTCGCCTTCAATCACTGGCACCTCTTTTACGATTAGTGGGGCCGACATTACCTGCAATGTTGCTGGAACCTACACCTTCATGTTTGCGGCTGTTATAGACTTCGCCAACAGGGCGGAACTTACTATTCAAGTCAGTCTGGATACTGGCAGCGGATATGTCGCTCAAGCTGGCGAGATCATGAAGAACTACGCCACCCGTGATACCAACCAAGACGAGGGCGGCGTTTCGATGTCAACTGCATTTGAGTTGACCGCTGGCGATAAGGTCAAACTCACGGCAGTTTCTGCCATCGACGGCACTGGCACCGCAGCATTGGTTCCGAATGGCACACGGGTTGTTATCATATCTCCCAAAGGGGCAGCGGGTGAAAGAGGCCCAGCAGGGGAAACTTGGGTAGCATTGACACAGGCAGAGTATGATGCGTTGACACCAGGTGCGGGAACGCTCTACCTGATTACGGGGTGAGGGGCCATGCCAGTACTGAACACCGCAGACGCCCTTTACTTAGGATCAACCGAAGTCGTTAAGGCATATTACGGTACAATTCAGTTGTATCCGTCAACAACACCTCCCCCAGATGTTACGCCCGATGCGGTAAACTGGAACAACCTGAGCACGGGGGGTAGTAATGCCACCACCAACACGCAAACAATATCGGGCATAAATCAGTCGATCACGCTGCGGGCGACATTTACAGAGAACAGGAACAACTACACTTTACAGGCAATTGTAAATGGGTCTCTGATTGGGTCACCAGTCAACTCTCCCGGCAACTTTACCTTTACTGTTGCTAACGGGGACACAGTGGCATTCAGGGCGTCAGGTGGTGAAACTCGTAATAGTGTGGCCACGATCACAAACACCTCTGACGGGGACGCTGTCCTTGATACATTCAACATAGACCTAAATAACTAAGGGGCAGTAGATGCTTGGATTTTCACCCCTAGCCTCTACCCCACTTGGTGATGATGGGTTCGTAGATAATGGCAACGCCCACAGCCTAGTCGCTACGCCCACCCAAACGGGGTCTCCTACCGTTGGTATTCCTGCTTTAGCGCAGACCCAAGCCCTTTCTCTTAACTCCCTAGAGGCAGGAAGCCCAGTCGCTGCCCCGGCAACCGTTGCACAGGGTCAGTACCTAACGGCCGCTTTCGGCACAACCGGCGCTCCTACACTAGGGACGGTTACGGCGGTTCAGAACAGCGTCTTCAACACCTTCACCGTTGCAACTGGGCCGCCCAGCAACGGTATTCCTGCTTTAGCGCAGACCCACGCATTATCGCTCTCCCCCGTGGAGACCGGACCTTGTGTGATTTCCGACGCGCTACTGGCGGAACGAAACGCGCTCGTCGCCACAAGCTTTAGCACTGGCGAACCTTCGGTGTCGAGTTCCGCACTTGTGCAGAAGCACGCTCTGAATTGCAGCGACCTAGCCACCGGCAACCCAAGCTGCGGCAACGCGCCACTCACGCTGTCCGAACAGTATGCCGCTGAGGCCGTGCAAAGTGGACCGCCTTCAGTGGGTTCCAGTGATCTGGGCCAACTGCACGATCTACCAGGCAGGGAAGTTCTGACCCAGGCACCTACGCTGTCAGACGCCCAATTCGTTCAACGGCATATTCTCGGCGCACGGTTTGTTGAAAGCCAAGTGCCAACCGCAGGTTCCACACTATGCGTGCAAGGAAACCTACTTGAAGCAGCGCCGGTTGTAACCGGCTCCGCCGATGTCGAAAGTTTGACGACCTCTCAAGGTCACAGCCTGTCGAGCGCAAACCTAGCTGCTGGCGAACCGGCAGTCGGCGATGTCACGGCTTTCGAAGACGAAACCCTCCTGGCAGCCAACTTCAGTACCCGTTCCCCGGTTGTCGGGCCGACCACCCTTAATCAGGCGCAAGCACTGACGCTAGAGTCAGCAAGTACGGGTCGGCCAACCATCGGCCAAACCTCGATTGGGCAGGCGCAGGTACTGATCGCGACCAGTGTGGCAACCGAGCAGTCTGAGGTGGGGTCCGCAACGATTGTCTCGAGCGGGGTAACGTTCGTTGACGGGGTATTGACGGCCCCACCAGTAGTCGGCACGACAGAGCTAGGCCAAGTCGCCTCTTTTTACAGTTCCCCTGTTGAGTTTTTGCCTCCGACAGTCGACCGTGCGACCGCTTACCAAGAGCATACTTTTTTCACCGGCCCGCTCTCAGCGGCCCACCCAAGAGTCGACAGCGCCGATACCCAACAAGACCACTTGTTAAGCGGTAGCGATGTACTCACGGCAGCACCGTCAGCCAACGACACCGACTGCGGCGTGATTGTTTCCCTTTTCGGCGACGCAGTCCTCACGAACCCAATAGTTATTCCAGCAGCCCTCTGTCGGCAGGTGCAGGCCCTCTTCGGTCTTCCGACATCCACCGGACGGGCGATTGTTGACGATGCGACACTCATCCAGAACCACGATCTCGGCTCGCTAGTCTCGTACATCGCCCTTGGCACTCCCACCACGGGATCACCATACCTCAACCCAGCTTTGAGGCGTACGGCGATAGTCGGAGAAACGGACGGCGCGACATCTGCACTGCCGACCGGCAGCCGCGCTGGTGTCGAGTTTCTGAGCGGCCCCAATCTGGCGAGCTTGGCGGCTAACAAAGGCGCTACAAATAAGGCCAAAGGCACAGAAAAAAAAGCAAGTTATGCTAGGCTGCTGACCGTGGGAGCCGGGGGCCGGAACGTCGCGTCCGTGTCGAACACCAGAAGTAACTCCATATGATCGAACTGATAGTTGCATACACGTAAACACAGTTGAAAACAGACGGCGGTCCTTATACACTGCGCGGTAATTACTCAAGAGGGCGGTATGGCTTTTATCATAAAACAAGGAGACACCTCCCCTTCTCTCACGGCGAGACTTGTCACGGCCGACAACCAGCCAGCAAATCTCGCCGGAGCCTCCGTGATTTTTCACTTCAGAAAAACTCGAGGGGGTGCCTCCGCAATATCTGCCTCTGCGGCCATCGTCGACGCTGCAACGGGCAGTGTGCGGTACGACTGGCAGGCGGGTGATACGGCTAATTTCGGGGAGTTCGAAGGGGAGTTTGAAGTTACCTATGCCGACGGCAATATCGAGACATTCCCCAATGAGGGCTACATAGACATTTCGGTCTCGGAGCAGATTGCATGACAGCAGATCGCTTAGACCGTATAGAGAAGAAGCTCGATACCATGGCGGAAGCCATAGTCTCACTCGCACGCATGGAAGAACGGATGGTGACACTGTTCAAACGCATGGACACCTACGACAACGCGCAGACTGACATCACCGACCGCGTGAACAAACTGGAGCGGAGCGTCGGCACCAACGGTCAAACGCTGAGGTTTGCCGAGCGGTTGTTCTGGATTGTCGCATCGGCTGGTGTTGCTTACGTGTTGGCACAAGGAGGCCTGACATGAGCGAGAAAGACCCGCGCCTCGCGCGCGCCGGGGTGTCCGGCTACAACAAGCCGAAGCGCACACCAAGCCACCCCAAAAAGAGCCACGTGGTTGTCGCTAAGCAAGGCGATCAGGTGAAGACGATCCGTTTCGGAGAGCAGGGGGCCAAGACCGCCGGTGCACCGAAGGCCGGAGAGTCAGAGGCTATGAAGAAAAAGCGTGCCAGCTTTAAGGCGCGCCACAGCTCGAACATCGCCAAGGGCAAAATGTCGGCAGCCTACTGGGCCGACAAGGTTAAGTGGTGACTTGTTGCCCACCCAACTCAAGCGCCAGAAGAGGAACCCCCAATGGCCAAAAAACCCGCTCCGAAGTTCAAACCCTGCGCGAAGTGCAAGATGCCGAAAAAGTGCGCGGCCGCTGGTAAGTGTCTCGCCAAGAAGTAAGGGCATAACCAAACAAACAGGTCTATGCGTCTTTGTGCTTACATGTTAGCATGTAGGCACAAACCTATTTTGCAGGTGACTGGCCATGCAGCAAAACCTTGAGATCGCCCTGAAGTGGGTTCTGGCCCACGAAGGCGGCTACGTGAACCACCCGAAAGACCCCGGTGGCGCTACCAACATGGGCGTCACCCAGGCCGTCTATGACGGCTACCGTAAACGGAATGGTCTGTCGGCAAGGTCGGTACGCGCCATCGCACCCGACGAAGTGGCCTACATCTACAAGCGGCAGTATTGGGACGCAGTAAAGGCTGACGACCTGCCTGCTGGGGTCGACTACGCCGTATTCGACTATGCCGTGAACAGCGGCCCGAAGCGGGCAGCCATGGACCTTCAGCGGGTAGTAGGGGTGACGCGGGACGGCGTCGTGGGGCAGATCACTCTCGCGGCTGTGTCGCAGATGGACCCCTTTGACTTGATCGAACGCCTCTGCAACCGCCGCATGCAGTTTTTGCGCGGCCTCAAGCACTGGGGCACGTTTGGCCGTGGCTGGACGGCGCGCGTGATGGGCGTCAAGGACGGAGCGCAGAGCGACGACATCGGCGTAATCGACCGGGCGATGGTCTTGGCGCGCAACGACGATCCCACCACACTGGCACTGCCGGTATCTGTCGGCAGCGGCAAAGCCGAAGAAACCCCCCGCTCGAACTTGGCGGAGTCCACCACCATGCAGGCGGTCATCACCCAGGGTGCGTCTCTTGGAGGCACGGCCTTCGCGGCCATCCAGGGTTTTGAGGGTTACAACCAGACCATTGTCCTCGCACTTGTCGGCGTTGCCGCCCTGGCCATGCTGTGGATCGCCCGCGAACGCATCCGTCGGTGGGCAGAAGGGGACCGCTGATGCTCCGCCCCTGGTTCCTGTCATTGTGGTCTCGACTGGCTATGGGTGCCGCCTTCATCACCGTAGCTGCGGCCGCATATTTCCGCCATCGGGCAGGCATTATCTCTGACGCTCGGGACGAGCTATCTGACGAAGTGAGGGAAGCAGACTATGCGCGTGCTCGTGAAATTCGTGATGCTGTCGACGCTGCTAGGGGCAACGTCAGGGTGCGTGACCCTGACGACGACCGCCGTGGTTACAGAGACTGAAAGAGAGCTGTGCACCGCCTGGAGGGACAGCCTGCCGTCCCGGTCGCGTTCCGATACGCAACTGACAAGAGATGAGATCGGCTTGGCCTATGACGTTCACGTCGCGGCCTGCCCCAACTACAGCAGGTTAAAGTAATGGTCGTGGTCAAAGTACAATCCTTTGGTGGCATATCGCCGAAGACACCGGCGCGCTACCTGCAAGACTCGCAAGCGCAGATCGCGGTCAACTGCCCTGTATTTTCGGGCAGCATTCAACCGCTGACAGATGTTGGAGGCAGCCTTCTTACCCTACCGAAGCAAGCCATCCCGCGCACGATCTACCGGTTTGGCCAGGATACGATCTCTGACACGCAATATTGGTTCCACTGGTCGGTCGACGTGGATGTCTGCCGCAGCCAGATTGCTGGCGACACCTCGGAGTGGACGTTCTTCACGGGGGACGGCCCGCCCAAGGCGACCTACGCCGCCCTTGCCACATCGGGGTCAGATTATCCGGCCGTCGCCCGCCGCCTCGGCCTACCGGCCCCAACTTCTGCTGTCACGACAACTGCGGGCGGCACACCTGATGCAACCGATACGCCGGAGACACGGGTCTACACCTTTACTTGGGTGAGCAAAGAGGCCGGATACGAGGTGGAGTCGGCCCCGGCCCCAGCGTCCGTGTCTGTGGACGTTACCTCCAATCAGACAGTCACCCTGACAGGCTTCCCGGCTATCCCATCGGGCGACTACAACGTGACCCATAAGCGCGTGTACCGGTCCGTAAACGGCGTCTTCCTGTTCGTGGGGGAAACGACAGCTGCGCCCGCCAGCTACGTGGACAACGTCGCAGCCGACGCTTTGGGTGAGGAAATCCCCACGCTGTACTGGGCGCAGCCCCCGGAAGACCTGGAGGGGCTTACCAACCTGCCCAACGGCATGATGGCGGGCTTTGTTGGCCGCGACGTCTATTTCGCGGAACCGTATCGCCCGCATGCTTGGCCCGAGACCTACATCCAAACTTTGGACTACCCGGTTGTCGGCCTGGGCCGGATGGATACCACGCTCGCGGTGCTCACGACCGGCGTGCCCTACCTGATGCAGGGTTCTCACCCCGACAGCGTGGCGGTCGTGAAGTCTGACCTTGAGCAGGCATGCGTTTCCAAGCGCAGCATCGTCAGTTTCGGCAACTCCGTGGTCTACGCCGCGCCCGACGGGCTGATGATGTTGTCCTCCGGCGGCTCCTCTATCATCACCGAAAACCTGTTCAGCTATAAGCAGTGGCAGCAGTATTTCGCCCCGGCATCCATCCACGCCTACGCCCAGAACAACCAGTATATCGGGTTCTACGACAACGGCACCACCCGTGGAGGTTTTATCTTCGACGTAACCAGTCGGCAGTTCATCTTGCACGACATCTACGCGACCGCAGGGTATCGCGACCTCCAGCGGGACAAGCTGTTCCTCGCGTTCGAGGACCGCTCTCTCAAGACTTGGTTTGAAGGCTCGGCCAAGGCCTACACCTGGCAGTCCAAGAAGTTCACCATGCCGCAGATTATGGGTTTTTCCTGTGCCCAGCTGGAGGCCGAGTCCTACCCGATGGTGCTCAAGGTTTACGCAGACGGCGTCCTGATCCACTCCCAAACTGTCACGTCGAGAAATCCGTTTCGCCTGCCGCCCAAGGTCGGGCGCGACTGGGAACTTCGGATCGAGGGAGACCGCGAAGTCTTTTCGGTGTCACTGGCGACGTCAATGACGGAGCTTGCAGGTGGCTAAACTTCCGACCGTCGTCAGCAACATCCCGCGCGACCTCCGGCTGTTTCTCGAACGGGTCCGAGAGGCCTTCGACGCCAACGGAGACGAGCAGCTGCTAACCCGGCGGTCTTTGCGGGACGCTGGCCTTATCAACGTGGTAAACGGCCAGATTGTCCTAGCGGCCCCCGAGGGCAGCTACGTTGCACCACCAGCCCCGACGAACCTGGCCGCCGCTGGCGCGCTTGCAACCATCATCCTGGACTGGGATACGCCCAATTACTTGGGCCACGCTTATACCGAGATTTGGGCTGCACAGGAACCGGCGGGCGGCGGTACGCCTGCTTTGGGTGACGCGGTTCTCATAGGTCAAACGCCCGGTGCGGTGTTTTCGCACAACATCGGGGGCGCAGCAACTCGCTGGTACTGGATTCGCTCCGTCAACATCGCCGACGAAGCCGGGCCGTTCAACGCGGTTGAAGGCGTGCAGGGGACGACGGGGCAAGACCCCGGATACCTCATGGATGTCTTGGTGGAGGCCTATGGCACTGGCAGCGAGTCGCCGTACTTCCGACTGGATGCACCAACGGTTATAAACGGGGTCAACGTCCCGGCGGGCGTCTACATGAAAGACGCCTTCATTCAGAATGGCACGATCACCAACGCGAAGATCGGAAACTTGGCTGTCGACGATGCGAAGATCGCGGATGCGACGATCACCGACGGAAAGATCGCGAACCTCAGCGCTGCTAAGCTGACGGCAGGCACCGCCCTTGCCGCTTCGATCACAGTCTCGGGGACCGCCCTGTCTGTCCTCAGATCAAACGGCTTGAACCCAGCCGGGGTAATCAACTCGGGCACCACCAACATCGTCCCTGGGAAGATCACCATCTCTGGTACATCCACCCTCCAGGACTGGAGGTTCGGCACCACCACCGAGATCAACGGGGGGGCCATTCGGACCAGAACGATTGATGCAGACTCGATTGTCGCTGAGTCTTTGACGTCCTCAGAGATCGCCTCTGAAGCTATCACCACCCGCACCTTGAAGGTCACCGGCACAGAAAACCTGATCCCGGACGGAGACTTTCAGGACTTAGACTCGCTACAGATGTGGAGTCGCGGTCAGGGGATTTCCCTTACCTACGGTTCGAGTGTTCTCAGCGGCGTGTACAGCCTGCGGATGACCAAAGACCTCACCACCAACATCAACATGAACGCGCGCCTAGAGGCTTTCATCCCAGTGGATTATAGCGCGGAATACTTCGCAGAAGTGAGAGTTCGTGCTCTGTCCGGCAGTTGCACCGCAGGTTTTTACTTTAGAATCCTACAATACGATAGGCTCGGGGTTCAGCTAACCACTACGCCATATCAAGACATTGTCTCAAACGCTGGACTCACGACGACCTTGAGCAACTTCAGTAAGAGCTTCAGCCCTACTGCGGGCTGCACCCAGGTCAGGATTCAGCTGTGGAGCAACTCCTTCAACACCACTGTTGAAACCTTCCTTGTTGAGCGGGTTCTCCTCAGAAAGCGGAACGCCGCTAGTCTGATCGTGGACGGGGGTATCACTGCGGATCACGTCTCCACGAACCAGATTATATCTAGCTCCGCCAATCTTGCCGATGCTGTTATCACCACTGCAAAGATCGCAAACACAATCCAGTCGACCAACTATTCAGCAAACAACGCTGGCTGGCGGATCAATAAAGCAGGTGATGCAGAATTTAATGACATCACTGTTCGTGGCGACCTTGTAAACTTCAACGAGAAGTTTCTAACCGGTCTTGCCGGAGAATGGTATCTCTTCCAAGACGTAGGGACGAACCTCAACTTTAGGCCAATCCTAAACAAACTCGGTGGGGCTGGAACTTATGCTTTTATTCTTGTCGGAGGTGGCGGTGGCGGTAGTGTTGCCTCGCTAGGTAATAGCCGTGGCGCAGCAGCAGGCGGTGGAGCCGGTGGCTTGTGTGGATTTGTTTATACTTGGAATGGGTCAACAGTCTTAGCTGCTGACATCGGGGCTGGGGGAGCGGCTAGCTCTTCCGGAACTCAGTCAAGGTTTTTGATTGCGGGTACAGCTAGAGCAACCGCAGGTGGCGGCGGGGCGGGCGTCTCTGTATCACTTTCCGTTGGAAACGGCGGGGCGGGCGGAATTGCAAGCCTTAATGCTGCTTCAACTTACTTTCCTATTTACTCTAGTGCGGTTAATGGGGGGCGTGGTGGAAACGTTACTGTTCGTTATGCTACATCTGGTGGCGGTGGTATTGATGCCTTTGGTCACGCGCCAGACATTCCTATTGGTGGAGATATTGCCGCGCTACCCGCCGGTGCTGCGGGCGTTGCATCCTCCGGGGGAGGTGTTTGGGGTGCTGGAATAGCAACTGTTAACCTTAACCCGATGTACGGTGCAACTATGTACAAAACTGGCTCAACAACAAACTTTACCGAGGACACCATAGGCGGAGGATTCCTATCTAACTATGGCGCTGAAGACCTTATTGGTGGTTTTGGACTTCACGCATCCTCTCTCACCCTGCCTCTTCAAGCAGGTAACGGCGGATTGTTCTGCGGCGGCGGGGGGCGTTGTAATACGGCGACAACTAACGACCGAGACGAGGCTCAAGGAGGCAATGGCGGTATTGGCGGCGGCGGCGGCGGTGCACTGTCTGACAAAGGCACAATAGCGGGTGTAGGTGGATCAGGCGCACTGTTTATTTCGAGGATTTCGTGATGACGTTCCAAAGGTTTACCCTTCAAAACGCAGCAGGCGAGTCTCTCGGCGAGTTGGTGGGGGACTACGCAAAATACGACGGCCTCGTTGGGACAATCTACGAGGGTCAAGAAGTTGCCCAGGTTGTTGATTCAACCCCAGTTGATGCTGCCTACGAAGAAGCCGCCAAATCAGTGCGACAGCAGCGCAACTTACTCCTGGCAGAATCCGACTGGACGCAGTTAGCGGACGCCCCCGTTGACCAAGCTGCGTGGACTACTTACCGTCAGGCACTCAGAGACGTCCCGGCGCAAGTTGGCTTCCCAGAGACTATCACATGGCCCACCACACCCAACTAGATACGCACTATGCTATATACATATTATGTGCTAACGTGTAAGCAGATAACCACGTGACCCAGACCGAGCTGATATTCAACGACAAGGCGAGGGTCGCAGATTGGGTGGCCGAGCGTGTGGGGCAAAGGTCTTCATGGGGCGGTTACTACGCGATGGGCGCTGAGCTGAAAGGGGAACTGACTGCGGGACTGGTGTTTAACGATTTCACCGACTCCAATGCAGCAGTTCACATGGCAGTCAGTATACCCACGAAGGCTATGAGGGAGCTGCTCGATCACGGCTTCCTGTACGCGTTTAAAACGTGCGGTCTACGTAGGCTTACTGCCCCCATCGAAGCGTCAAACACAAAGTCGCTCAAGCTGGTTAAACACATCGGTTTCGTGCCGGAAGCTGTAATGGCTCAGGCTGGGACGCAAGGACAGGATATCCACCTATTGGTGCTTTGGCCCGATAGGTTCTTCAAGGGGAAAAACCATGGGTAAGAAGAATCCACCGCCCCCAGACTATACCCCACTGGCGAACGCCAGTAAGGAAGCTGCACAGATCATGACGGGCCTTGGGCGTGAGCAATTAGACTTCGCCCGAGAGCAGTACGAAGCCGCGAACCCGATCTTGCAGGAAGTGGCTGGCCTCCAGATAGATGCTCAGCGCCAGCAGATGGATCAGGCGGCAGACTACTACAACTACCAGCAGGAGACTTTCCGCCCACTGGAGCGGTCCATCGTTGCTGATGCGCAGAACTTCAACACCGCCGCTTACCGGGACCAGCTCGCTTCGCAGGCTGCCGCTGACGTTGGCTTGGCCTTTGGCCGCACGCGGGACATGAATCAACGCGCTATGGCGTCCATGGGCGTCAACCCGAACTCGGGCCGCTTCGCGGGAGTCAACAACGCCAGTGCCATCGCTCAGGCTGCGAACCGGGCCGGTATTATGAGCAATACTCGGAACCAAGCAGAGCAGCTTGGGTACGCACGCCAACTGGATGCAGCGGGTCTTGGACGTAGCCTCTCGGGTGCGTCGCTGGCCGCGTATGGTGGAGCAACCTCGGCCGGTTCGGCTGCTGGGATGAGCGCACAGTCTGCTGGGCAGAACTACATGGGCAACATGGCAATCGGTGCTGGCACCATCGGCTCCGGCCAACAGATGAACCTGCAAGGGTTGTCCAGCGTGCTCAACGCGCAGACCCAGACGTACATCAATACGGATGACAGCCTACTGGGTGACATTGGCGGTCTGTTAGGTGGCGCAGCTGGTGTTATGAAGGTTTGGCCATCCGACCGTCGCCTCAAGGAAAACATCCGCGAAGTCGGGGTAGACCAGCGCACCGCGCTGACGCTGTACGAATTTAATTACAAAGGCCACCCGGGCAAGAAATTCGTAGGCGTCATGGCCGACGAAGTCGCGCTTGTGTACCCCGAAGCCGTGGCTGAACGGAACGGCTACCTCGCCGTCTACTACGACATGCTCGGCATTGAGTTTAAGGAGGTCGCGTAATGGCCCGTCGATCCCGTTGGTCTAACTTCGCTGATGCTTTCAACTCTGTCTACGGCGTAACAACTACGATAGGCCGAGACTTTGAAACCGGACGTGTCTTGCGCCAAGAAGATTGGCAAGATGCAGAAGGTAACGCTCTATCTGGCGATGCACTACAGCGGGCGCGGTATGACGCGCTGGCTCGCATCGAGGAAAAATATGGGTCGGCGCAAGAAGCTCTGAACATTCGCACGGGGTTCGAGGATTATCAGACCAAGTCGCTGAACAACAGCCTGCTGACTGACACGTACGATGACCGCGTGTACCAAACGGGCGAGGGTGCGACCCGACTGCTCAACTCGAGTATTTCGCTCAACAGCGCCAATGCAGGACTAGCAGGTGCTCGCACTCGCGGCGTTAACTTGGACAACGACTTCACAAGCCGTACCCTAGACGGCCGAGTTAACGCAACCAATACTGAGTATTCTGCAAATGCGGCGCGAAACGCCGGACTGGCTACCGCATACAGCGACCCGTCGTATCCGGAGTCCCTGGTTGCTTCGCAGAACCAAACCACCGCTGACGCGGGGCTTGCAACACAGCAAGCAAACCAAACCCTAGTGGCGCAGGCGCAGCCGGATTTTGTGGACGCCTTTAACGATCAGACAGTAACTACAGCTCAGCAGCGGGCCGTAGAGGCCGAGACCGGCCTTGCGAACGCAAGGACTGACCTTGGCGTGGCGATAGACCCAGTTTACCAAGGAAACCTCCGAGGGGCGGCCGTGGCGCAGTCGAGTGCCGGACTTGCCGATGCGCAAAACAACCAGCTCAACTCGGAACGACGGCGCGACGCCAATCAGTTTTTGACGGACTGGGCGCAGACGGCGGACCAAAGTGACCCAGATTCAGTAGCGACGCTCGTTCAAGGTATTAAGGCCCTGGACCCGCAAATGGGCATGGAGCTTGAGCAGAGATACGGCGAGCATGAACTGTGGCGCATCGCGAACGACTCCGTCAGTTACAAGGCAGAAGCCAACGCCATACTGTCGCAAGAAGGCCTAGAAGGGTTGCGCGCGTGGATCGACAACAGCAACGGCAATGACGGTGTTGTAATTGAGGGCGGTGACGACGGTGGTCCAGTGCGATTGGTTGAGACCGATCCTGAGGGCAACGCCACACGCGTTATCGCTGAAGGGCGTGACGGCCGTGAGTTCCGCGAAAACTTGCAAGGCTATCTTGACCCGACCAACATGCTGGCAATTTCCGAGCAGCAGTACGAAAATCAACTCAAAGCTGCTCAGGCAGAGTTTGCGCAGGCACAAGCACGCGCTAGGGGAAGCCTCTCCCTGGACGAGTTTATTGCCGGACGCCTAAGTCAGAACCCACGCGACCCGTTGGCGCTTGCACTTGCGTTCAAAGCTAACCCAGAGGCATACGCTCAACTCGCAGAGCAGCTAGAGGTGCAAGGTCTCATCGACGCTGCAAGCGGCAACGCAGGTGCAGTCCCAAATCCGACAGGCAACACACCGACTGACGACAGTGATATTCTTGCTGATCCCGTCACCGTACCTGGGGCGACGACCGACCCAGTCGTAGCGTCTAACCAGCTGATAAGTCAGGTGAATGATGCCACGCAGGACATGTCGGTGGAGGATCGGGCCGCCTACATCGAAAATAATAGAGACCTACTGGAGAGGTATAGTCTCTACCAGCCGGAGGTTGCCAAACTGGCGGCTGCGACCCGCATGGCTAGTGCTATCCAGCGTCAAAGCGCCAACGAGTTCCTACAAGGGCTGTCTACGTTTGCAACATCCGAGCCAATAGAAGGCCGTGGCTCTGCAGCAAACAGAGAAAACCGCCAGCTCGCGGCTGCGCAACTTCAGGCAATACAAGAAAGCCCTGAGATTCTGCAGATTGTTTTGCGGGACATGCAAACTGGGCTTGAAGCCGCGCAGCAAAGTGCAGGTACCGCTGGGGACATTGGGCGTAACGCGACCAGGAGAGTTAGGGTCTACGAGCAGAGAATCCAAGAGCTGGAAGCACTGATCCAGCAGTTGCAGCAGAACTAAGCCCGGGGGAGACATGGCTGATCTAGACGCTATCCGCAGAGCTTTTCCGGACCTCGACCGCTACGGCTATAACGACGCAGAGGTCGTCAACTGGCTGGCTGAACGAACCAACCGAGACTCTCGCGAACTGGGTGTTTTCTTCGGCGTTGTTAAGGAGGGGCAAGGTGACTTCTCTCGCGGCATCGGGGCCGCCGTGGATTCGACACAGGCCCTCGGCTACGGGCTTTTGGGGATGGCTGGTGCAGCTACCGGCATTGATCGTGTCAGGGACGCGGGCATCCGTGGCTACCAGCGCAATATGGCTGAGGTAAGCGTAAACGCTAAACCAACCGACCGCGTTGAAGGTGTGAATAGCGTCGGGCAAGCCGTTGATTTTGGACAGTACTGGCTGGGGTACGCTGTGCCCCAAGCGGCTGAAGCTGTTGTTACCGGCGGTATCGGCGCGCAGATTGGTAAACAGGTAGTCCGAGGTGCGGCTCGGGAAGTGATCGAGACTGGCGCTGAAACCGCCGCTACCGACTTGGTGTCGCGCGCAGCTACCCGTGGCGCACTGACCGCTATGGGGACGCAGGCTGTAGGGACTGAGACAGGCGCTATTTACGGAGATGCTGCCCAGAGGGCTATTGACGAGGGCCGACCGCTTGACAGCGTCGATCTCGGTAGAGCTGCTGCCAGTGGTGTTGCTGCAGGTGCCTTGGAGTTTGGCGCAGATGTTGCCACTTTGGGCTTGGCTCGCTTGGGACCCGGCAAACAACTGTTTGACATGCTCGACTCTTCTAGGCGGGCTGTACAAATTCCTGCTCGCGGCCTTGCAGGTGCGGTGACAGAGGGGGCGACCGAAGTCCTACAGACTGGCATCGAAGATTTTGGTGCTGGCACCCCACTGTCAGACGCCAACTTTTCCGACCCTACGTCGTTCTTTGCTGGTGCAGTCGGCGGCGGCGCTATGGGTGCAGTCGGCGGCGCGCTCGCGCCAAGGCAAACACAGCCAACCGAGACCGGAACAAAGCTCGACGCAGAAATCGCCAACGAAAACGCACAGCTGCAAGCGCAGCAGGCGCAGCAAGAACAGGCGCAAGCGTACGAGGCGGACCGCGCTGCCCGCGAAGCCCGACTGGATTATGCTCCTACGTTTGTGTCCGAGGGAGACTTTGCCAGTCAGCGTGAGGCAGCCCTCAAGGCCGACGCCGCCAACTCAGAAACTGAGGTCGGCAGGGCGTTTCGTGACTACTTAATCAACGAAGACATCATACCCACCAACGAGCAAGAGCGTACCACCGCGCTCAACGCGTTCGCCAAATCTACTTTGTCGGCGCAAGAAACCGATGCGACACGCATAGAATATCGGGCTGCCCTCGACGAGCACATCAGTCGCATGCGCGATCTGGAGACTTTGCTCACTGTTGAACCCAACGCGGAACAACAGTCGGAAATCGCCCCAGAAGTCCCCAACGTAGAGATTGCCGCGACAGATGCTCCGCCGACTGAAGCAGCTCCGATTGCTGCGAACCAAGACGCCCAGGCGGAAACGGGCCTCGCCACGGCAGAGCAACCAGCCACTAAGGCTCCTGACCCAACTCAACTGGCAACCGAACTCGTGAGAGCCACAGGCGTGGCGGTGGATGATCGTGTCGCGACCGACATCTCTACCCGCATGGCGCAGATCGTGGCGATGCCGACTGCTGAGCGCGTGGCTGCCACCCGCGCCCTTGTGGCGAACTATACCACGCCGCAGAAAAAAGCGACTGGCCGGACGCCAGCTGCCCAGAAGCCCGCGCCGCAGCCGCAAGTCGCTCGTGTGCCTGATCCGATTACGATGGAAACGCCTGTACGCCACGCCAGAGGTGCGCAGGCTAAAGCCGACGCGCTACTGCCAGCTAACTGGACAGAAGATGCGCGCTATGACGACGTGAACTCGGCTCTGAACGGCAAGAACTTCAACATCAAGAAGTTCAACACTGCTCTTGAAGCAGCACTTAACCCGCAGGAAGAGACCCAGGCTGACCCTCAGGCTGAAACTCCGACAAACGCCTCTGGGGAGTCCGTACCCGCACCGCAATCTGTGCCTACTACGTTTGTTGACGATCCAGAGCTTAGAACAACGCTCTCTAACCAGCAGGCATCTGTCTACGACGCCATGCTGGCGGCGGCCAATGAGGGTCGACTTTCGGACATTTTTACGGTGAGCTGGTCCGCCCCAACGGAGCAGGACGGGTCAAACTATATGCGGCGGAAGGCGGAGCAAAAACGCGGGCGCACGAAAGTCCTCAAAGACGCAGGTGTCACTGACAAGGCGTTGCTGCGCCGCTTGTTCCCCGAAAAGCCCACCCCAACTAACCCGGAACCGCCACTTAGCCAAAAAGTTCGCATGTTGCGTGAGGCAGGTGTCGGCGAGAATATTGTTGAACTGTTTCAAAAGGTAACGCTGCCTGAGCGCGTGGAGGAAAAAGATTCTTCTGCCGGGTGGCAGGTAGAGGCCGATACGAAAAAGCTTGCGGCGGCTGCGGGCATCAAAAACCCCGGCAGCGCGAAAACCCAGATTAGCGCTGTAATGCGCAAGGTCCGTGAGCGGTATGGCGATGAAGGGTTCCGCCGCATGCTGGCAGACACCGGCGCACTCGGCGAGGGGTCCGGCCTCGGAGATACCACCAGTATGGCCGAAGCGGTGGAGGCAGGACTTGTTACTGCGCAGACGACTGGACAGTCCCAGACTGGGGGCGCTAGTGCCAAAGGCAAAGTGCAGGCGACGGGTGATGAGCGCCAAAGGTTAAAGGCGACTGGTGTCAAGCAGTCCGAGATCGACAAATGGTTTGAAGCGGGTAATGCCGCCGCCGCCGAAAACGACCAAACGCAGGTGTTGCTCGACGAAGCGCAGCAGAACGAAGACTTTGCGGTCAAACAAGCAGACCGGATGCTGCGGGCTAAGTGGGCCGAGAGTAACCCAACTGACATCGCTTACGACGATCTGAGCGCCGCCGACAAACGTGCGTGGATGAAAGCCGTATATGAGAATATCGGCGTGCCGACGACCGCTGCTCTGGAGTCTCTTCAGGAAACTGCGCAGGGTATTGCAGGCTCGATTAGCCCCAAAGAGGAGGCAGCTATAAATGAAGGACAAAAGCAGCAAAGTGACCAAGGCGGACGAGCTAAAGTTCGTGCAGCTGATGGAAACCAAGGTGATACCAACCTATCGCAAAATGATGGAGGCGGGCGTACCGCTGACAGTGGACCAGCGGATAGCGGTGGCCAGAATGGACCAGAAACTCGCGCAGCGCGCGGCGAAGCAGGACGAGCCGACACAGGAGTAGTGGGTCGAGCTGTAGTAACCTCCTCCACGAGCGGTGGGGTTAAGGTCAACGTGTTTAGTGGTGTGGCGCGGCTGCTACATGGTTACTCCGGCAGGGACCAAGTCAACTTCGAAACCTCTATACCGAATGGCGTAGAACCGTATGACGGTGGGTCTTCCGTGTATGGTACAGACGGGGTGTACCTAGACGGCGACGGTAAGTGGACAGCCAACGACCCCGACGCAATGGTGTTCTCCGTCGAGCGCGTGGCAGAGGTTGATGTCCCGTTCACCAACGCACTTGTTTTCTCCCCTGAAACCGCTCCCGCTATAACTGCACGGGCTAAGAGTGGCGATGCAGACGTGGCTACAGGGGTAGAAGTAGCACGCTGGGCGAAAAAGAACGGTCATGATGGGCTTATCGTGACAGGCTTTGACCAGCTCGTAGCCGAGGCTACGAGTGGAGATCGGTCCACCTGGGAAGCTGCGGATGCCGCTGTTACCGCCGTCGGGCTAGAGGCGGACGGCGGCCAAGACCAAGTAATTGCATTCAACCCGAAGAGCCTGACGGTCGTGCGCGATGGTTTGCCGACCAAAACCCCACTGAAGCCTATCGCTGAAGTACTTGCAAATGCTACCCAAGCCGACACAGGAGTAGTCGGCGACGCTGCAAGCCTACCAAAAATTCAAGATGCAAAACCCGTTTCGGTGGGGCCGACGACTATTATTCCAAAGCCGATAGCGGCGGGTAAACCGCTCTACCGGGAGACTTCGCCCGCTGGCTTGAGGAGCCTGCTGAACGACGACGCTGGACCCGGATACCTGAAAGTCTTTGTGGCGGATAATCTTGATCTTGCTTTGGGCCAAGGCACCAATACGGGCGTCAAAGTCACTTTCAGGCCAGACAGCCTAGGTGGGGAAGTAAACAGAAAACCCTCAGATGGTTTAGGTGTTGGCCAAGAGTACGTCACTACAATGACCGCCGGTAAGGCCATCGCAACGATTGAAATGCCAACAGCCGACATCAAAAATGTTGCCCCCGTGGCTCGCAGAACATTGGCTCGAGAGTTTGATGCGGTCGAGCAGGGAAAAACTACCACGTTCACCCGAAAAGAACTCTCCGTGGTGAGCGATGGGATTACCCAACCCGACACAGGAGTAATCGGTCAAGCCAGGTCCGCACCGGTCGTAGAAGTCAAAAAGGCGCGCAAGAAGATCAACCCGCCCGACGGGACCAAAAGGTTCTCACGGGTCACAGGTTCTAATGTCAAACGGACTTCCAAGGATCGGATTACGAAGCTTCTAAAGCAAACCTTTAACCCGTCAGTCACGCCAGATAACTTATACAGCCGTATTCAAGTCTTCAGCACTGTTGATGAAGCTGCAAAAGCTTTGAGTGGGATGTTCACTCGGGAAGAGTTGTCTACGACGCAGGCTGTCGTAAGCCCTGACGGATCGCGCGTGTTTGTAGTTGCTGAGAACATCCCCGAAGGGCAAGAGCTTTCAGTAATCCTTCACGACCTCGGTGTTCACGTTGGCCTTGAGGGCCTCCTCGGTGGAGGTAATTTCGACAGTCTTGTTACGGCTGTTCGGTCGTGGGAGGATGCGCCCGCCGATACTGTAGAGCGTCAGGTCTGGGAAGCAGCCACCGCAAGGGTCGCTTTTGCGCGCACGTTGGCCCCAATGGACGAAGACCTCGCCGGTGTGGAACTTGTCGGGTACGCCGCAGAAGAAGCTGCTAGGCTTGGGGTTACTCCAACTGCCGAAGAACAAAACACTGTCGCCAAGTGGCTGCATGACGTTGGCGAATTTGTTGGGAAGGTGCTGCAACGCGCCCTTGGTTTTTCCGGTGAAGAGTTCCAGTTGACTGCCGGTGAACTGGTTGCGTTTGCTTTCGGCGCGGCGGAACAGGCGATGAACCAAGCCGTTGTAGAAACTGGCGCTGTATCTGACGCAACTTACGAGCAAATCGCAGCGTACTACAGCGGACTAAACAGCGAATCGGAACTCACGGGGACTGAAGAACTGTTTGTCGCGGACCCCTCTCAGTATTCTAACGGCGAAGAACTTTTTGTGTGGGGGGACGGTTCCACCTTTGGGGAATTTACCGACATCATCACAGATGGTGAACTTTTTACAGAGTTCGACGGTCGCAAGTCCCTACAGCTGTACTTGACGTCGGCGGAAAGTCGAGCCGAGGCAGAAAAGGTAACTGACCCAGAAAACGGTTCGGACTTTGACGCTTTGTTGGTTGTCACGGCGTCGCAAACTATAGAGCACCCGAATGTCTGGGACCTTTCGATATTTGGGCCGGACACTGGGACCGCAGCCTTTGAGGTAGCGCGGAAACGCGGCGTGGTGTCACGAACACGCGGCACTGATGGCGACACTTGGAGTCGCCTGGAAGGCATTCCTCGCCGCGACACGATGCGTGTACTAGCAGAAGCCCGCAGACGACTTACTCGGATGCAAGAAGGCCTTGTACCCAACATAGTGTTCACCCGAGCCACGGGGATTGCGGCGCTAGTAACTCAAGACGGCCGAGTTGGCTTTGTGAGAGACGCCGACGTTAGGAAGCGCTTTTCGCGGGTGTCTCCCGCTCAACAGGGTGCTGACCAGGAGAGTCAAGTTGCAAACCCTCAAGGGGCGCAGCAGAACGCGTCGCGGACTGAGCAGTTTCTGAATAACACGTTTGGTGGTGCCCGTTCCGCGCAGATAATAGCGGACGCCAAAAACATCTTCCGCAAACCCCTGGACGCCACCAAGTTCCTGCACCAGTTCATCGACGAGAACCGCGAAGCTATGCCCTCGGCTGGCCAGTGGATGGACGGCATGCTGGCGCAGGAGCAGACCACAAACGAAATCCTCGCCCGTGGCGAGCCTATTTTGTCTGCGTACCGCGAGCTTACCGCAGAGCGCCAAGCGTTGCTTAACGACTTCATTGGGTCGTCGACCTTCTACCAGAAGTGGGGGTACGACCCCAAGTGGCCAAACAAAAAGGTCAAGGTCGACCCGGTAATGGAGACAAAGTTCAAGCGCCTGACAGCGGCAGAGCAGCAGATTGCGCGTGACATCTTCCAACACGGCGAAGACATGCGCACCGAGATCAATGACGTACTCAAGAAAATGGGGGTAAACCCCGACAAGTTTACCCTCAACAGTAAACTGGATGGCCCATATGCGCCGCTCAAGCGCTTCGGCAATTACGTTGCCACGCTGCGCTCACAAGAACTGGCTGACTTGGAAAGTAGCCTTAGGCAAAACCCACAGGACAAGGCACTCGCCAAGAAGATTGAGAAGATGAAGTCCGACGGTGCGCACTACATCGTTAGCTTCTTCGACACACCTGGTTCTGCCGAGAAGTTCGCGTTTGAAAACCAGCGCAGCTACCCTGTCAACGAAGTGTCGGAGCGGATGCCTGACGCCTTTGGTGAACGGATCACAAACCCCGAGGCTTTCTCCAAGGTTATCTCGGCGTTGAAGGCGGACGAGAAGTCTGGCCTAGACTCCGAGACACGCCGCTCTGTGGTAGGGATCGTCGAACGCATCTACTACGATTCGCTGGGGGAGCGAAACGCTCGCCTTTCCGGGGCACGCCGCCTCAACCGCGCAGGCTATGAGAAGGACATGGTGCGTTCGTTCATGTCCCACCTGCAAGCACAAGCCCGCCTCGTAGCTCAGCTAAAGCACGGTGCGGAGATCAACACCGCGTTCGCCAACGTCAACAAGGAAGCCGCCAAGGACGGCCGTCGCTTGCGCCCGGTGGCAGCTATGATCGCACGCAAGTACAACGGGGTGTTGACCAAAAAGAACTCTGTTCTGAACTCGGTCCAAGACAACATTGCGGCGTTCAACACTGTTTACATGTTGACATCCAATATCGGCTACCATGTGGCGAACGCCACCCAGCCCATGATCTCTGTTGCTAAGCTGGCAGGTGACTTCGGTGGCTATACGGCGGCGTGGGGCGCGCTGGTGCGTGGCTACAAGAACTCTCGGAGCGTGGTGAACTCCAGTATGTTCAGGCAAGTTGCGTCCGCACTGACGGTCGGCTTTGTCGACATGAACAACAAGGTCGAGATCGACTTAGCAAAAGCGCCACCCAAGTACCGAGAGCTGTTGAAAACCCTGCAGCTACGCCAGCTGTTAGACGTCGGTATGGAAGAAGACCTGAACCTCGAGAACCGTTTTAACACCGGCTACGAAGTTGTGAACAAGGCGTCGGAGGGTTTCAGCAACATGACCCACCGGCTGTATCAAGTGGCCCGCTTCGTCGAAGCACACAACCGAGTGTCCACTGCCCTAGCAGCGTATGACATGGCGCAAGCGAACCCTGCGGCCCTCAAGCGGATGAAGATGACGCCTCAGGAATACGCCATCTCGGTGGTGCAGGACACCCAAGGTAACTTCTCACGGCTAGACGCACCGCTGCTCATCGACGCCCTGCCGAAGCTGACCACCCAGTTCCGCAAGTTCCAAATTATGATGGCTTGGCTGTACGGCAACGCTTTCAAAAAGGCTTTCCGTGGGGCCGATGCATACGAGAAGGCGGCCGGTCGCCGAACCCTTGGGTATCTAGTCTCTCACGCTGCCCTGATGTCTGGTGCCACAGGTATACCGTTCGCATCGTCAATCGTTCCGTACGTGCTGGCCTTCAGCAACGACGGTGACGAGCCGCAGGACTTCGAGCGCTACATCCGCGAGGAACTGTTCCCAGACGACGACCGCATGGCTGACCTAGTCTCCCGTGGCGTTCCCGCCTTCTTCGGCATCGACATGTCGGCGAAGTTGACTCAGTCGGACATCTTCTCCCCGGTTAACCTGAAGTATGTGGACTCTGACTTCACGGCGCAGGGCGCTCGCAACGTACTGGTTCAGACTGTGTTTGGACCTACCGCCGGTAACTTCAGCAACTTGTGGCGGGGTATAGGTCACCTAGCGGAGGGGGACGTGCTGCGCGGTACGGAGTTCCTGACGCCACGAGGTATCCGGTCCATTGTTGAAACCGGCAGATTCGCCTCTGAGGGTGTGTCGTTGAGTAACGGCAGCGTGGTGATTGACCCGCGCGATGTGGATATCAGCAGCCTCATGCTCAACGCCATCGGTTTGCCGCCAGAAGAACTTACTCAGCTGAGGTGGACCTACGGACAGCAGTACGAGCTGAAACAGTGGTTCTCAAACGAATCCGGTCGTCTGCGCGAAGCGTATGTGGAAGCAAACAGCGAAAGAGATCGAGACGAGATGGCCCGCATTAGAGACGCGTGGCGCGAGCTTCAAGCCGCCAAGGACCGTGTCCGTCCGTTCTTCAACAACTCAAAGGACGCGCCGCAGCAGCAGTCAGTCAGCGATTTGCTACGTGCCCCACGTGAAGCTGCGCGCAAAGACCAGAGATACCGAGAATCCCTCGGAACTGAATAGGTAGCCTCAACCTGCTCTGGTTACCTCAGCGGCGACCTCCCTGCCGCCACCTGGACCCGGCGCTTCTCTCCTCCCTGAGCGTCGGGTCTTTTTTTACCTTAAAAAGGTGCGGGGTTCGCTCAAAATAGCCCAATAAAATCAACGCCCCCGACAACCCCGCACTTTGGTCTAAGCCACTGGTACTAAAGGAATATATTACATCGTTCGGGGGCGCCATCTTCCGTTTTTGAACCCGCAAGAACCTGTTTTGCAACGATAAAAATTTGGGTGCGGGGTTTCTGGTGGAAGGTGCGGGGTTACTCTGTCCCGCTTTTGTTCCCCCACCCACGTAGGGCGAGTCGACGGCGATCAGCTGTTTTGGTGTACAACGACGCCATGCCACCGCCGCTCCAGCCGAACATGGCCTCCAGTTCAGCCACCGTTGCACCGGCCTCGGCCGCCCTGGTAGCAGCGATCTTGCGGATGCCGTGAGCTGACTTCTTCACGCCAGCTGCGTTGCACGCCGCGCGAAACATGTTCCCGAAACTTTCCTTGGCGAGTGGCTTGCCACTGTCCCCGACGATGAAGTGCATGTCGCCAGTAGGCCCGGCCTCCAGTGTGCGGCGCAGTGGTTCGAGTATCGGGATGTTGACCTCCGTGCCGGTCTTCTCGGTTCGGATGGTGGCGATGCCGTCTTTGATGTGTTGGCGGCCGAGAAGAACCGCATCGCCACGCCGCAGACCTGTGTAGAGCAGGACGTCGATCCAGACGCGTTCCTTCGTGCCCATCTGCCATTTGGAATAGTACTTGGCGATGTCGTCGTCCGCCCAAGCCGCGAAGCCTTCGTTCTTGGTGCGCTTGGGGCCTTTCACGCCGTCCGTGGGGTCCACATCAACCAACTGAGACTCCATTGCCCACTTGAACAGTCCGCGCATGGCCTTCAGGAAGTTGCCAGCCTGCGACGGGGTTTTGGCTCTACGCTCACGGCCTTCTACGATATGCGAACGCTTGATCGCGCTGTATGGTGCGGAGCCGGAGGTCTCGAGCACGTGGGAAAAGATGTAGTCGCGCTGTCTGCGCGTCGCGGGTGACAGCTCCAGGTAGGAGCTGGATTTGCGGTACTGGCTCAGCAGCCACTTCAGGCTCCTCGGGTCGTCCTTGGCCTGGTCCTGTGGCTTCTCACCGGCGAGGGCCGCGCGGTATGCGGCCATGAACTCCTCGGAGCCGTACT
>ERZ887851.668-NODE-668-length-33128-cov-10.116228_pt1 | contig 33128 bp, 33 predicted proteins | sample MGYA00521100_ERZ887851 | MGnify/ENA primary metagenome ERZ887851 (study PRJEB32303, sample SAMEA104408602) | aquatic metagenome | biome: Brackish water; feature: Pelagic; material: water | place: Baltic Sea | collected 2014-06-06T16:11:00 | depth 11,444 m ... | reverse complement strand
ATTGTTTAATTAAATATTTATTTTATTAAACTTTTTGTATTTTTGAATCAAAGAAATAAATGACTTATTAGATGATTTAACATATATTATATAAACAAACAATAGATTAAAAATTAATTTTATTTTAAGATGTTTTTTTAGAGCATTAAATCTTAAAATTTTAATATTAAGCATAGGGAATTGTTTTTTCGTTTTGTTATCATTACAAAAAATCGAAAAAAAAATCCATTATAAATATAACTTTCGATGTAAAAAGACGTTGAAGATTATAATTTAAATAGTGGCTTAAATAAAAAAAATGACAGCTATAGATTTTAATTTTGGAAAAGGTTTTACAATCAGTAAACATATCGCAAAAGAAGTATCGAATTTTGATAGGATATTTGATATTTTTAAAGACTTACTTACCCATACCTCAGGTGATATCGATGAAGCATTTAAATGGTTAAATACACTTGACAAAGAATATAACATATTCAGTGATGAATATTCACTAGGCGATTTTGAAGATGAGCTAAAGAAAAGAGGGTACATCAGGGAAGAAATTGATCCAAAAGAAGGTAAAACTGGAAAAGGTAAAGGTAAAAAAATATTGACCGCTAAACTAGAATCAGCATTGCGTGAGTATGCCTTAGACCAAATATTTGGTAAGTTAAAGAAGAGTGGCATAGGAAATCACCAGACTACAAAAGTAGGTGTTGGAGATGAACGTGATGGTGAAAATCGTTCTTTTCAATATGGAGACGATTTAGCCAGGATTAACATGACAGAAAGTTTAAAAAATGCACAAATCAACAATGGACTATCAGACCTACACTTAACAGAAAATGATTTAATAGTTGAAGAAACCAAGCACAAGGCGCAAATGAGCACCGTGCTTATGATTGACATTAGTCATTCCATGATTTTATATGGTGAAGATCGAATTACTCCAGCTAAAAAAGTAGCAATGGCATTGGTTGAATTGATCAAACGCAAATATCCCAAGGACACCATAGATATTATTGTTTTTGGGAATGAAGCTTGGTCCATTAAAATCAAGGATTTGCCTTATTTAAAAGTTGGCCCCTATCACACCAACACAGTAGCTGGATTGGAATTGGCAATGGACATTCTTCGTAGAAAACGAAACACAAACAAACAGGTTTTTATGATTACCGACGGGAAACCGAGCTGTGTTCGATTACCATCTGGAGAGTATTACAAAAATAGTAATGGATTGGATGAAATGATTGTCTCAAAATGCCTCAATAAAGCTGCACAAGCGAGAAAATTAAAAATTCCGATCACTACATTTATGATTGCCCAAGATCCATATCTACGTCAATTTGTAGAACTTTTTACAGCACAAAACAAAGGAAAAGCTTTTTTAACTGGACTTTCTGGTTTAGGACAAATGATTTTTGAAGATTATGAAAAAAATAGAATTAAAAGAATATAAGTAAAGATGAAAAAAGATATCACATTTCAAGAATTAAAAGATTCTGGATATAAACACAAAACGATAAACGAAGAAATTCAGACAAACTTGATCGATCGCATTAAAGCGAAGGAGATTGTTTTTGAGGGTTTATTGGGCTATGAAGACACCGTAGTTCCGCAAATGAAGAAAGCTATTCTTGCTGGACATCATATCAATCTACTAGGGTTGCGCGGTCAAGCCAAAACAAGGATTGCCAGAAGTATGGTTGACTTACTAGATGAGTACATGCCCATCGTAAAAGGATCTGAAATAAACGACAGTCCATTTGAACCTATTTCGAAATATGCAAGAGATCTAATCCATGAACTTGGAAATAAAACACCGATTTCTTGGGTACATAGATCTAAGCGTTTCTTTGAGAAATTGGCTACTCCAGATGTTAATGTTTCAGATTTAATTGGAGACATAGATCCTATTAAAGCAGCCACTTTAAAATTACCTTATTCAGATGAGCGTGTATTGCATTATGGGATGATACCAAGGGCAAATCGTTCTATATTTGTATTAAATGAGCTCCCAGATTTGCAGGCGCGTATTCAAGTTTCCTTATTTAATATATTGCAAGAAGGTGATATTCAAATACGTGGATTTCAGCTTAGGATGCCCCTGGATATTCAATTCGTATTTACAGCAAATCCAGAAGATTATACGAATAGGGGAAGTATTGTTACCCCATTAAAAGATAGAATTGGGTCCCAGATTTTTACCCACTATCCAAAGTCAATTGCCTTGGCTCGAGAAATTACCGAGCAAGAAGCGAAAATTTCAAGTGCAGACAAAGCATTAATTCAAGTTTCTAGTCTAGCAAAAGATCTATTAGAAGAGGTAGCGTTTCAAGCTCGAAATAGCGAGTATGTAGATGCTAAAAGTGGCGTAAGTGCTCGTTTAACTATTAGTGCAATGGAAAACCTAATGGCAGCTGCAAAATTACGATTGATTGAAACAGGTTCTGACAAGACAAGAATCCGATTGGTAGACTTTATATCTATCATTCCATCCATAACTGGTAAAATTGAGTTGGTCTACGAAGGAGAACAAGAAGGCGCTGATGAAGTGGCGAAAATACTAATTGATAATGCGGTAATAAAGCAATTTGAAAAAATATTCCCACGCATACCTAAACTAGAAAAAGACGGAATTAAAACCCCTTACACAGATTTAATTCATTGGTTCGACAATAATTTTATTGAATTGAACTATACAGATACTGATACCGAATTTTACACTAATCTTAAAACAGTCATACCTTTGTCATCAGTAATTGAAAAATATGCTTCAAAACTGAGTGTAGAGGATCAATATTTTTGCATGGAGCTAGTTTTATGGGGCTTAACAATCAATAATAAATTGGATAAGTCTGAAAACGACACTGCTTATAAATTTGATTCTGCTGGAATTGGTCAGTACTTTCATGGAAGTAATTAGCTAGAAAACTAAAAATCATAATCGCATGAAAAATAAAATAAAAGTGGCAATATTTATTTTAGGATTAATACTGCCTATTTCTGCACAAAGTCAAGATAGTGATTTTGGTAATTGGCTTATTTATATAGGTAATAAAAAGCTAAGTCAAAAATGGAATCTACATAATGAGGTACAATACAGAAACTATAATGCTATTGGGGATCTAGAACAGTTATTGTTAAGAGTAGGATTGGGATATACATTTAATGAAAGCAAGAATAACGTGCTGCTTGGTTATGGCTATATTTTATCTGAAAATTATTTAGATAATAATACAGATAAAGTTTCGATTAACGAAAACCGAATATTTCAACAATTTACATCCAAACAAAAAATTGGAATTGTTAGCCTAAACCATAGATATCGTTTTGAACAACGCTTTGTTCAAAGTGATTTTAAAATGCGCCTACGCTATTTCTTAGGATTAAACATTCCTTTAACTAAAAAAGAAAACAACAAATTATATTTTTCTGCTTACAATGAGGTATTTCTAAATACAGAACCGGCAGTATTTGATAGAAATAGACTGTATGGAGGGATTGGATATCGTATTAATAAAAACATAAGACTTGAAGCTGGTTATATGAACCAGTTTTTTGAAAAATATAGTCGCGACCAATTAAACATCATAACTTTTGTGAATTTTTAATAAAAAATAATTATAATCCAGACTTACTATAACTCTAGTATATTGCATAAATAAATTATATTATTATGAAATTAAACTTATTATCTTGTGATGCTCAGAGACCAGATAGAAGAGCGATAGCCAAATGTATTGCAGAGATTTCATCTAATATTGATGAATCCTTGTCGAATGAACTTACAGATATACTCTTAGAAGGAGATGCTGTAGATATTGAGATGAAAGATAAAAACGCTGGTTCTGCGTTAAGAGCTTTGCGAAAACTAAGTATTGACTACGAAATCATAGAATAAACTAAATTACTAGCAAAAATTCTTTCTAACTATCTCAAAATAATTCTCTATCCTCTAAAAGAACCAAAGTTTAATCGCCATAATTGCAACGACCACAAGAAGAAAGGTTTTGATAAAACCATCTCCCTTATTAACCGATATTCTGCTAGCAATCCATGCCCCTGCGCCATTTCCAATCGCAAGTACAAAACCGACAGCCCAATTTACTTTGTCATTCAATATAAAAACAACCAATGCCGATAGCGTATAGATACATACAACAGCGACTTTGGTAGCATTAGCTCTTACTAAGGACATATGATTAAAGAAGTGCAGGAATAAAATAATAATAAAGCCCAGTCCGGCATTTATAAATCCACCATAAATTCCGAAGAAGAAAAAAGCAAGCATCCCCAACCACAAGTATTTACCTGTAAGACGTTCATGCACATCCTTAAGATTTGTTTTGGGTTTAAAAATAATTATTAAAATAACTGCAATCATAATAACAGCCAGTATCTTATTAAACACTGCTCCATCTATATCGACCGCTATACTAGCTCCAATAATAGCTCCTATTAAAGCCGCAGCTCCTAAGTATGTATTAAATGGAAAGGTTGTTACGCCTTTACTTTTGAATCCTGCTGTAGCAAATGCAGTTTGAATAACGATAGCAACCCGATTCGTTCCATTAGCCACACTGGGAGGCAAACCTAAAAAAATAAGAACTGGTAAGGACAGTAATGTGCCTCCACCAGCAACGGTATTAATAAACCCCACGGCGAAACCAACAACAATTAAAAGAACATAATGATACCATTCTTCCATGTGGCAAAGCTAAGTTCAATTTATCAAATCGACGAAAAAAATTGTATAAACATTTCTGTTGAAATCGTAGGGAGTTTATTTATTGCGTTCTTTTTATATTTCTGGTGCGTTTATTAAATATAAATAAAAAATATTTATGGAATGCTACCGGATCATGACTAGGCCTAAACCTTAATTTAAAATAAAAAAATTATGTAATTGTTTCTTTTCGGAAACGTGGCCTTTTAGTATTTTTTTAAATTAAATTAAAAAATCACTTAAATTAGCATTACGATAAACTTATTGTTGTTTTTAATTAAGGATAAATAAGCTAATTGAAGAAGTTAACCTCTTAAAAGATATAATATTTTGAATATAAGAGCTAAACAAAATTTTGTATTATGAAAACTACTAAAAAAACAGAACTTTCACTATACATCGATGGAAGCAAAATTATATTTGAATACTATGGCGCTATAAATAATGCTAAAGAAATAGTGCTTTTCTGTCATGGTTTTCCTGGATCAAGTAGGCTTAATCTGTTGTGTGATAATTTAAAAAATAGTTCTATTTCGCTTGTAGAAATCAATTACCGAGGTGATAAAAAAAGTGAAGGAAAATTTAGTTTTTTAGGTTCTATAAAAGATATAAGAACTGTTGCTAATCATCTAAAAGAAAAATATAAAGTGCCACTTCATGCTTTGGGATATTCAATGGGCGGATTCTATGTATCCAATATCATAAACAAAGAACCCTGTATTTTCGATAAAATAATACTTTTAAATCCAGTGGTTGATGCAATGTCATTGTTCTCGAATAAACAATTAATGGATCAATTATGGGAGCATGCAAAAAATATTTTATCACTAAAACCAACTGAAGATTATGAAGAAGAGATAAGTAAGGTTATTAGTAAACTTAATCCTTTAGGATTTGCAGAAAAACTAAAAAGCAAAATCACCATCATTCAATCAACAAAAGATGAAGTATTAGCACCGGAACTTGCAAAAAAGTTTTATACCTTATTGAAGTGTGAAAAAAGCTATCGAGAGGTGGTAAACACAAAGCATGATTTAATGGGTGACGAAAAAGAGTTAATAGATGCAATTTTAGAAACTTCTGCTGTTCAATAATCGAGCATAATTAATCAAAAACTACAGAAAATAAAATTATTAAAATAATGTCAATAAAATTAGATTTATCAAACCTAGGTTCAATACCTAAAATCATCCATATCTCTTGGAAAAATAAAAATATTATTGGCAATCAATCTCCAGTAATATTAAATGGTATAACAAATTTAAAGAAAATAAATCCTGATTATAAATTAGAAATCAGTGATGATAACGACGTAGAAAATTACTTAAAAAGCAAACTTAAAAAGTGGGATTATTTTAAGATAAAAAATAAGAAAATTGTTGAAAAAATTGACATCTGGAGGTTGTTTAAAATATATAACGAAGGAGGTATCTATGTAGATATCGATAGATATTGTAACATTAGTTTTAGCGATATTATAAAAAATGACACAAAATGCATATTACCAACTTGCGGGGATATTGATTTCTCACAAGATATTATGATTAGTTGTAAAAATAATCCCATTTTCAAGAAAGCTATAGAATTTAACTTAAATGGAAGGTGTTTAATTAATCCTCGTGGAGTATTCCACCTAGGACCTCCATTATATATGAGGGTAATAACTGAGGTAGTATTTGGAGAAATAAAAAGAAGGAGGCCTGGTAGCCATATTATGGATAAATACAGAAAGTTACTAGCTGATTCAAAGTACTTTCAAACGTATAAAGAAAATGCGCCAAATGATTCTTTGATTTTTAAGTATGATGTTGAAACCTTTGAAAAAGGCAATGGGCTTAATAAGGAACAATTTTATAAATCAGAAAATGTAAAAGATTGGAGCAAAGGATTAGATAAAAATACTATGATTTTAATATTCATTCTATTGACACTAGCACTTATTTTATACAATATATTATAAAGTATTGACTAAGAATGACTACAGGTAATTGCTTGTTCTCGCGTATTATGAGCTAGAATCACAAATAGATGACGGATTATAAACTGGCTTAGAAAAACTAACTCTCAAAAAAAACCTTGAAAATAAAATGATTAACAAGGTCTTTTTACTCAAGGCGGGATTAACGCCCTTCGGTTGTTTTTCCCCAAAGCGTCGCTTTGAAAATCAAAACCTCACAAAAACAAAAAAGCAAGCCTTATGTTTTCGCTTGCTTTTGATTTATTCGTACTCAAGGCGGGAATCGAACCCGCACGCCGTGAAGCATTGGATTTTGAATCCAACGTGTCTACCAATTCCACCACTTGAGCAAGTAGGTGGCAAAAATAAACATTTAATTAATAAGTATTAATAATTAATCCGTTCATTTTTTGGTTACTTCTAAGGATTCATTTTACATTTGCTAACAATTAACAAATCCTAATTAAAATGGACATCCATATTCCTGAATCTAAAATTTTTGCCTGTAAACAAAGTAAAGAACTTGCCGAAAGTATTGCAAAACATTACGGAATACCTCTAGGGAATGTAATTACTTCTACGTATAGTGATGGCGAATTTCAACCATCATTTGAAGAATCAGTTAGAGGAAGTAGAGTTTTTATTGTGGGCTCTACACATCCTAATAGTGATCATTTAATGGAAATGTTATTGATGTTGGATGCTGCAAAGCGTTCTTCAGCTAAACATATTGCTGCCGTTTTACCTTATTTTGGTTGGGCAAGGCAAGACAGAAAAGACAAACCTCGTGTGCCAATTGCCGCTAAATTAGTTGCTAAAATGCTTGAAACAGCAGGAGCGACTAGAATTATAACGATGGATTTACATGCAGATCAAATTCAAGGTTTTTTCGAAAAACCTGTTGACCACCTTTTTGCTTCAACGATCTTCTTACCTTATTTGAAATCTTTAAATCTAGATAAATTAACCATTGCCTCTCCAGATATGGGAGGGTCTAAACGTGCTTATGCTTATTCAAAATTCTTAAAAAGCGATGTGGTAATTTGCTATAAACAACGTGAAAAAGCGAACATAATTTCACACATGGAGCTTATTGGTAATGTAGAAGGGAAAAATGTGGTATTAGTGGATGACATGGTCGATACTGCAGGTACGCTAACAAAAGCAGCCGATTTAATGATTGAAAGAGGCGCTTTAAGTGTAAGAGCCATTTGCACACATGCAATATTGTCTGGTAATGCTTACGAAAAAATAGAAAATTCTAAATTAGAAGAGTTAATCGTAACTGATTCTATTCCTTCAAAAATTAATAGTCCTAAAGTGAGAGTATTAAGTTGTGCGAAACTTTTTGCAGAAGTAATGATGAGTGTAAGCGCAAACAAATCGATTAGTACAAATTTCTTGATGTAACCTTCAGAGAACCAGTTAAAAATAGATTAAACTCAGATTATAAAAAAGAGGACTATTTTCTTTTCTCTATTCAGAAAAAAGCGCATCTTTGCACCCGCTTTCACCAAAAGGTGGGCATTTAATTTTTAAACATAAAACAAAAAAATGAAATCAATTACAATCAACGGATCTCAAAGAGAAAGCGTAGGTAAAGTAGCTACTAAAGCCCTACGTAATGCTGGTCAGGTTCCTTGCGTAGTATACGGAGGAGATAAGGCTATTCACTTTTCAGCAGAAATTATGGCATTTAAAAACTTAGTTTACACTCCAGATGTACACACAGTAGTAATTGCTTTAAAAGATGGTTCAAAAATTGAAGCTATCTTACAAGATATACAATTTCACCCAGTAACAGATAATATCTTACACGTCGATTTTTATCAAATCTTTGATGATAAAGAAGTAAGTATGGATATTCCTGTTCGCATTACAGGAAATTCTCCTGGCGTAAAGAATGGTGGTGTTTTACGTATTGTAAATAGATCGTTAAGAGTTAAAGCATTACCTAAAAATCTTCCAGATTTCTTAAATGCTGATATTTCTGAAATGAAAATTGGAACAATTATGACTGTTGCAGATTTAATTGGTGACGACTATACAATACTTCAAGATGATAGCAGAGTTGTTTGTCAAGTTAGAACTTCTCGTGTTGCTGTTGAAGATGAAGAAACTGAAGAAGATGTAGAAACTGAAGAAGGTGAAGAAGGTGAAGAAGGAGCAGAAGGAGCAGAAGGAGCAGAAGGAGCAGAAGGAAAAGAAGGAGCTGCTACTAAAGAATAATATCTTTTAAAAAAATATACTTAAGAAGCATCCTATTTATTTGGGATGCTTTTTTTATTTTTACAAAAGTTTAATGATCATATGTTTTCAATATTTAGAGAACTCTTTACAATTAATTCCAGCAGAAATTTAACTGATGGTGATCCTATGAAAAAATATCTCATTGTAGGTTTAGGCAACATTGGTCCTAAATATGCAAACACCAGACATAATATTGGCTTTAAAATTCTAGATTTTTTAGCTGAAAAAGAAGAACTTACTTTTGAAAGCAATAAACTGGGTGATGTAACTTTATATAAATTAAAAGGCAGAACATATTTATTATTAAAACCGAGCACGTTCATGAATTTAAGTGGTAAAGCTATTAGATATTGGTTAGAAAAGGAAAAGATCCCTTTAGAGAATTTATTGGTTGTTACTGATGATTTAAATTTAGATTTTGGAACTTTTAGAATAAAAACAAAAGGTAGCGATGGAGGACATAATGGTTTAAAAGATACTCAGCATGTTTTAAACACTACCAAATACAATCGGTTTCGTTTTGGAATTGGAGATACCTTTTCACAAGGAAAACAAATAGATTATGTATTAGGGGAATGGATTGGTGAAGAACAAAAACTATTGCCTGAAAGATTAGAAAAAGCAACTGAGCTTATTAAATCCTTTGGTTTAGCAGGAATAACAAATACCATGAATTCCTTTAACGGAAAATAATATGGACGTATATAAATCTTTAGCTTCCTATAAAAAAACGAATCCTTCTGTAATAACTATAGGTACTTTTGATGGTGTACATTTGGGACATAAAGCAATTTTAACTCAACTAGTGAATGCTGCTAAAAAAGATAATCAAGCATCTATTTTACTTACGTTCTTCCCGCATCCAAGAATGGTTTTACAAAAAAAATCTTCCTTAAGATTAATCAATACTATAAAGGAACGTTCAGAAATTATTGAACAAACAGGAGTTTCAAATTTAATCATCCATCCTTTCACAAAAGAGTTCTCAAGGTTAACAGCTTTAGAATTTGTCAGAGACATTTTGGTGAATCAATTACATATTAAAAAAATAATTATTGGCTACGATCATCGATTTGGAAGAAATAGAACTGCCACTATTAAAGATTTAATAGAATTTGGAAAAATCTATGATTTTGAAGTTGTTGAAATTACCGCTCAACAATTACAGAATGTAGCTATTAGTTCAACAAAAATTAGAAAGGCATTAGAGGAAGGCGATGTGCAAACCGCCAATCAATATCTTGGATATCCTTTTATACTTTCAGGAAAAATAGTTAAGGGAAGAGGAATTGGAAAAACGTTAGCATTTCCCACAGCAAACCTTAAAATTAAGGAAGACTATAAGCTCATTCCTAAAAATGGCGTTTATTTAGTAACATCCATCATTTCAGAAAAAGAAGTTTTTGGTCTTACCAATATTGGCACTAATCCTACTTTCGGTGGTATTCATAAAACAATTGAAACTTATTTTTTAGATTATAAAAATGATTTATACGATACGGATATTCAATTAAATTTTATAAAAAATATTAGAGAAGAAAAAATATTTACGTCTAAAGAAGCGCTAAAAATTGCAATTAAAGAAGATGAACTTTTCGCGCGAAATTATCTAAATATTAATGAATAAATTTCTTTTCAAACAAATTGACAATACCGGTTTAAGCCTCTTTAGGATTGTTTTTGGTTTGTTAATTACTTTGGAAGGGTTTGGAGCGATTGCTACAGGGTGGGTGCGACGAGTATTGGTGTTACCAGATTTCACGTTTAATTTTATTGGCTTCGATTTTTTACAAGTCTTTGTTGGCGAAGGAATGTATTTTTATTTCGCACTTATGGGAGTCTTTGGGATTTTCGTGATGTTGGGTTATAAATATCGATTAGCGATGTTCTCTTATGCTTTATTATGGACTACCGTTTATTTAATGCAAAAAACATCTTATAACAATCATTATTATTTAATGGTATTACTTTGTTGGATCATGGCTTTTTTACCTGCCAATAAACGGTATTCATTAGATGCTAAATTTAATCCTTCGTTTAAATCACTTTCAATGTCCCAATGGGTTAAATGGACATTGATATTACAAGTTGGCATCCTATTTATATATGGGTCTGTTGCAAAATGGTATCCCGATTGGATAAATGGAACTGCTCCTGGCATCATACTGAAGTCCAAAAGTAACTATTTCTTAATTGGAGAGTTATTGCAACATAATTGGGTGCATTATGTTATTGCTTACTTCGGAATATTTTTCGATTTGCTTATCATCCCAATGCTATTATGGAAAAGAACAAGGTTACTTGGCTTTTACCTTTCGCTCTTTTTTAATTTATTTAACTCCATTGTTTTTCAAGTAGGTATTTTCCCTTATATGTCAATTGCTTTTTTATTGTTTTTCTTTAGTTCGGAAACCATCCAAAAAAGATTCAAACTTAAAAAAGAAATTTACAATGAATACAAAATCACCATCCCTAAATACAATAATATACTGATCGGTATATTATTGTCATATTTTATACTGCAAATAGGTTTACCTATTCGTCACTGGATGATTCAAGATGATGTGCTTTGGACTGAAGAAGGTCATCGGATGAGTTGGAGAATGATGTTACGGTCTAAAAGCGGTACCTTAACTGTTAGCGTTAAAAATAAAAAAACAGGAAAAAACAGGGTATATAATTATAAAAAATTGCTGTCAGCTAAACAAAGTCGATCGGTAGCTACAAAACCAGATTTAATGTGGCAATTAGCAAAAAAAATTAAAGCAACTGAAACTGAAAAAGGAAATGATGTTGCTATTTATATGAATTCAAAAGTAAGCATAAATGGAGGGCCATTTCATCAGTTTACCGATCCTAAAATAGACATTGCAAATCTAAATTGGGATCTATTTAAACACAGTAATTGGCTATTACCATCGCCTGAAGATTATCATAATAAATAAGCAGCAAAAAATCTCCTAATAAACCCCTCTTTTTTCCTAAATTGCAAGCTCAAAAGTTTTAAGAAAATGCTACAAGTAAACGAAATTCGCGAAAACAAAGAAAAATTTATTCAATCCCTTACCAAAAGAGGTTTTGATGCTACAAGTATTTTTGAAGAAGTTTTAAAAATCGATGAGTTACGTAAAGCGACTCAAGCTAAACTTGATGAAACGTTATCGCAATCTAATACATTTTCTAAAGATATTGGGATTCTATTTAAAAATGGAGAACCTCAAAAGGCAACTCTTTTAAAAGAGAAAACTACCCAATTGAAAGAAGTTTCAAAACAACTTACAGAAAAACTAAATAATGCTGAAGGAAATCTTCAGCAATTACTTTTTACCATCCCAAATATTCCAAATGAATTGGTGCCAGCTGGAACCGATGAAAATGATAATCAAGAAGTTTTTATTGAAGGTAAAATTCCAGAACTTTCAGAAGGGGCATTGCCTCATTGGGAATTGGCAAAAAAATACGATTTAATAGATTTTGAGCTTGGTGTAAAAATTACGGGTGCTGGGTTTCCTGTTTATAAAGGGAAAGGCGCTCGACTTCAACGTGCTTTAATCGCTTATTTTTTAGATAAGAACATCGATGCTGGCTATACAGAGTATCAAGTGCCACACTTGGTAAATGAAGCTTCAGGATTTGGAACTGGTCAATTACCAGATAAAGAAGGGCAAATGTATCATTCAACTGTAGACGATTTATACTTAATCCCTACTGCAGAAGTTCCTATTACTAATTTATTCCGTGGAGATTTAAGGACGCATTCAGAATTACCAATTTTATGTACCGCATACACTCCTTGCTTTAGAAGAGAAGCTGGAAGTTATGGAGCGCATGTTAGAGGGTTAAACAGATTGCACCAATTTGATAAAGTTGAAATCGTTAGAGTTGAAAAACCTGAAAACTCTTATGTGGCTCTTACTGGAATGGTAACACACGTTAAAGACCTCCTTAGAGAACTAAAATTACCGTATCGCATCCTTAGGTTATGTGGTGGAGATTTAGGATTTACCGCTGCATTAACCTATGATTTTGAAGTTTTTTCTACCGCTCAAGATCGTTGGCTAGAAGTTTCTTCGGTTTCAAATTTTGAAACATTTCAAGCAAATAGATTGAAATTACGTTATAAAGATAAAAATGGCAAAAACAAATTAGTTCATACACTTAACGGTAGCTCTTTAGCTTTACCAAGAATATTAGCAGGGATTTTGGAAAATTATCAAAGTCCAGAAGGCATTAAAATACCCGAAGTATTAGTTCCATATTGCGGCTTTGACATTATCAATTAATCAATTTTATTTGAATCCATTAGTCTCTATTAATTGGCTTTCTGAAAATTTAAATACAGCCAATTTGGTTATTTTAGATGTTAGTTTAGAAAGTAATGTGGCTACTATTGAAGTTGAATTTCCTGGAATCCAAATTAAAGGAGCTCGCTATTTCGATTTAAAAGGAACTTTTTCTGATCTAGAAAACCCACTACCAAACACATTGCCAAATCCTGAAGCTTTTACTTTCGCGTGTAGAAACCTAGGAATAAATAACAATAGTACTATTGTAGTTTACGATAATATAGGCATTTATGCCAGTCCAAGAGTATGGTGGATGTTTAAAAGTATGGGGCATAAAAATATTGCCGTTTTAGATGGTGGACTTCCAGCATGGAAAAATAAAAACTACCCTACAGAATCGATTCGAACTCAAGAACTATCTAAAGGGGATTTTAAAGCACTATTTAATTCAAATTTTCAGAAAACAGCTTCTCAGATCATAGAAAATATAGTATCAAAAGAAGCTATTGTTGTAGATGCTCGATCTAATGAACGGTTTTGTGGATTGATTCCAGAAAGTCGTAAAAATTTAAAATCTGGTCATATCCCAAATGCTGTAAACCTCCCATTTTTAGATGTATTAAAAGACGGTAAATTTCTTCCGCCAAATGAAATTTCTGCTATTTTTAAAAAACTGAAGATAGACAGTCAGCCAAAAATATTCACTTGTGGTTCTGGATTAACCGCTTGTGTATTAATTTTAGCAGCTGCGTTAATTTCAGAAAATAATCACTTTTTATATGACGGTTCATGGACCGAATGGGGACAATTAGAAGGAGTTCCTATTTTTAATTAAACCCTCATAAATTGACATTTTATTAAGAAATCTATTCCCTATCTTTATCCCATGCACAAAATTGTTTTCATCTTATTTTTTCTATCATTAACTGGTATGAACGCTCAAAATAATTTGTTAGCCGAAAACTATTTTGAAAAAGGAGAATACGAAAAAGCACTCACGCTTTATACCCAACTTTATAAAAAAAATAAAAACTTTAATTATTTTAAAGCTATTGTAGCTTCACACCAACAATTAGAAGAATATAAAGAAGCAGAAAAACTATTAAAAGAAAGATTAAATATAAAAATTATCCCTCAACTCTATGTAGAATTAGGGTATAACTATTCGCTGCAAGAAAATGATTCATTAGCCACTATTAATTATAACAAAGCAATTCTTTTTGTAAAAGAAAGTGAAAAATTTAATTATGGAAGAAGTATTGGTGAATCTTTTGAAAGATATAGTCTTTTAGATAAAGCTATTGAAACGTATGTAACTGCTATGGATGTTTTTCCGGATGCTGACTTTAGCTATCAGTTAGCACGCCTTTATGGTGAACAGGGCAACCTTGAAAAAATGTTTGACAGTTATTTAGTTTTAATTAAAAAAAATCGTACTTATCAAGGGGTCGCTCAACAAAATTTCAGCCTTTATATTTCGGAAGACCCTACTGAAGAAGCAAATATTTTACTCCGTAAAGCATTACTTCAAAAATTACAAAAGCAACCCGATGTTTTGTATAATGAATTATTAAGCTGGTTGTTTATACAACAAAAGGAATATAACAAAGCATTTACTCAAGAAAAAGCTATTTACAAACGTATGGCAGATAACGATATGTCTGGAATAGCAGATATTGCTTATTTCGCCACCAATGATGATGATGATGAAAATGCCTTATTAATAGTGAATTTTTTAATCGAAAATGCTTCAACACCCGAAGAAAAAATAGCAGGACATCAACATTTAATGAAAATTAAATTAAAAACTGCTTCCAAAAAAGAATATTCGAAAATTGAAAAAAGCTATGAAGATTTATTAAGTGAATTTGGGAACGGAAAAAAAACGTATCAGCTTCAATTAGACTATAATTATTTTTTAGCTTTTCAAAACAATAAAAAAGACCTTGCTGTTTCAAATTTAAAATATTTTTCTAAACAGCCTTTAACAAGATACCAAGAAGCAAGAATTAAAATGCTGTTAGCAGATATTTTAGTTTTTGACGAAAAATTTAATCAAGCATTGATCTATTATTCACAAATTCAACAGGAAGTAAAAGGTGATTTATTAGCACAAGAAGCACGTTTTAAAGTGGCAAAAACAAGTTACTTTAAAGCTGATTTTACCTGGGCACAGGTACAATTAGATGTGCTGAAAAAATCGGCAACACAATTAATTGCCAACGATGCAATGCAACTGAGTTTACTGATAAAAGATAATACGTTAGAAGACTCTACTCAAACTGCCTTAAAACAATTTGCTAGAGCTGATCTCTTAATGTTTCAAAAAAAAGAAACGGAAGCTATATTAGTTTTAAAAAATTTATTAGAGAATCATAAGGGAGAAAAAATTGAAGATGAAGCATTATTAAAGTTAGGGAATTTATATGAAGTTAAAGGTGAATATAAAAAAGCAGCAGAAAGTTATCGGTCATTAATTCAATTTTATAATGAAGATATATTAGCCGATGATGCGCATTATCGCCTAGCAAAACTATACGAGACAAAACTTAACCAACCTGAAAAAGCAAAAAAATACTATGAATTATTAATCTTCAACTTTGGAGATAGTATCTACTTTGTAGAGGCAAGAAAAAAATACAGAATGCTTCGGGGTGATGAAATAGAATAAAAATGATCATATATAATGTTACTGTAAATATTGAAAAAAGTATCCACGACGAATGGTTGATTTGGATTAAAAATTATATTCCTCAGGTTTTAGCTACCGGAAAATTTACAGGTGCTAAACTTACCAAAGTGCTGGTTGAAGAAGAAATGGGAGGTACTACCTATGCTATACAGTACAGAGCAAAATCTCGAGAAGCTTTAGAAAGTTATTATAAAAATGATGCCGATAAGTTAAACCAAGATGGGTTATTAAAATTTACAGATAAAATGCTAACCTTTAGAACAGAACTAGAAATTATAGATGAATATAGTATAACACACCATTAAAAATGTCTGTAAAAGCAAAAAAATATTTAGGTCAACATTTTCTTAAAGACGAAATTATTGCGAAAAAAATTGCAGACACTCTAACACATGATAATTATAAAAATGTTTTAGAAATTGGACCCGGTATGGGAGTGCTTACCAAATATCTTGTAGAAAAAAATCTAGAAATTATAGCAATGGAGCTAGATCAAGAATCTGTAATTTTTCTAAATGAACATTTTAAAAATAACAACCTAAAAGTAATCTCTGCTGATTTTTTAAAATTTGATTTAGAAAATTTTTTTAATGGAGAACCCTATGCCATCACTGGCAACTTCCCTTATAATATATCTACACAAATTGTATTTAGAACTTTAGAATGGCGAGATCAAATTCCAGAATTTACGGGCATGTTTCAAAAAGAAGTAGCAAAACGTATTTGCGAAAAAGAAGGAAGTAAAGTCTATGGAATTATGTCGGTTTTAGTTCAAGCTTTTTACGATGCAGAATATTTATTTACGGTTCCTCCTACTGTCTTTAATCCTCCTCCAAAGGTAGATAGCGGAGTACTTCGCTTAAGAAGAAAAGAAAACTATACGCTTCCTTGTGATGAAAAAATGTTATTTAAAGTCGTAAAAACTGCTTTTCAGCAAAGAAGAAAAACATTGCGTAATAGTTTAAAAGTCTTTAATCTTTCCGATAAATTAAAAGAAGATATTATCTTTGGACAGCGACCCGAACAACTTTCGGTTTCAGAATTTATTATGCTCACTCAAAAATTAGAGAAAGATGCAACTCCAACTAACAACTGATTATTTAAAAAAAATAACCCGACTCATTGCCAAAAAAGATGGCAATGTGCTTAGGGATTTATTACACGAAGTGCACTTTGCTGATATTGCTGAACTCCTAGAGGAATTAAAACCTGAAGAGGCTGCTTATCTTATTAAATCTTTAGAAAGTGAAATTACTTCTGAAGCTTTAATGGAATTAGATGAAGATGATAGAGAAAAAATTCTAAGTTATCTTTCACCAAAAGAAATTGCCAAAGAAATTGAAGAAATGGACACTGATGATGCTGCCGATGTAGTAGCAGAACTCGATGAGTACATTCAAAAAAAGGTAATTGAAATAATTAAAGACGAAGAGCACGCCTCCGATATTGTTGAACTTTTAACCTATGATAATGATACTGCCGGAGCATTAATGGCAAAAGAGTTGGTTCAGGTAAAAGAAACATGGACTGTAGCTAGTTGTGTTAGAGAAATGCGTAGACAAGCAGAAAATGTAACTCGAGTTCATTCTATTTATGTTACCGATAAAGATGGCAAATTAAAAGGGCGTCTTTCTTTAAAAGACCTTTTAACTGCGACTGCCAAAACACATATTAGTGAAATCTATATTGCGAAAGTAGATTATGTAACCGTTGCTACAGAAGACGAAGAAGTAGCAAGGATTATGCGGAAATACGATTTGGAAGCCATTCCTGTTGTAGATGAAAATGGCGTATTAGTTGGTAGAATTACCATTGATGATATTGTAGATTTCATAAAAGAGGAAGCAGAAAAAGATTATCAAATGGCAGCGGGTATATCGCAAGATGTTGAAGCTGATGATAGTATTTTAGAATTAACCAAAGCAAGGTTACCTTGGTTGGTTTTAGGATTATTTGGAGGATTAGGCAGCGTTTACATTTTACAAGGATTTGAAGAAGCATTGTTTCATTATCCAATATTATTTTTCTTTACACCATTAATAGCTGCAATGGCCGGTAATGTTGGTGTTCAGTCTACCGCTATTATTGTACAAGGTTTAGCAAACGATGTGGTTAAAGGGAGTTTATTTCATCGATTATTAAAAGAATTAGGATTGGCATTAATTAACGGATCCATATTAGGATTATTAGTGATCCTTTTTGGCCTTATAGTGGGTCAAGATTTTATTGTAAGTATCACAATTGCTATTTCTATGTTAACTGTAATTATTATCGCTGCTCTTATAGGGACTTTTGTACCAATCATTTTAGATCGCAAAGGGATTGACCCTGCTATTGCCACAGGGCCTTTTATTACTACTAGTAACGATATTTTTGGAATTTTTCTGTTCTTTTATATCGCAAAACTTATTCTTGGCTTTTAAATGAAAATCTATTCCAAAACATTTATAGTTCCTTCATCCGCTATAGATAAAAGAAATCACGTAAATAATCTTATTTATTTGGAATGGTGCTTAGATGCTGCAGAAAAACATTGGAATGATGCGGTGCCTAAAAAATTTCAAGAAAATTATATATGGTACGTTATTAATCACACCATTAATTATAAAGCAGCTTCCTTTAAAGGAGAAAAATTAGAATTGACCACTTGGATCGCTAAAAACGAAGGGGTTAAAAGTGAACGTCATTATAAAATTGTTAGATTAAGTGATCAAAAAACAATCGTCGAAGCAAAAACTACTTGGTGTTTATTAAATGTAAAAACGCTACGTCCAACTAAAATAACAGAAGAAATTAGTACCTTGTTTGACTAATTTATAAAACCGTGAATTCTATAAATATTAAAGAAAAGTTCTCGAAATTCAACAAGAACTGGCATCCTCATCAAATTGCAATCGTAGACGATATGCAAGTGCTTTTAGCAAAGATTAAGGGTGAGTTTGTTTGGCACCTTCACGAAAAAGAAGACGAATTATTTCAAGTTATAAAAGGCACTTTAGAAATGCATTTTAGGGATCGTATTGAGATTATTAATGAAGGAGAAATTATAGTAGTCCCAAAAGGAGTGGAACATTGTCCAGTAACAAAAAATGGAGAAGAAGTTCAAGTGTTATTATTTGAAAAATTGAGTACCGCTCATACCGGTACTATTAAACACGATAAAACAATTAGTAATTATCCAAAAATTTAAATCGTGAAAATTCTTCATTTAGATAAAAACCATCCTTTACTTATTAAGCAACTGACAGATGCTGGATATAAAAATGAAGAAGATTACACCTCCTCTAAATCTGACATTGAACAAATCATTTCAGAATATGACGGAATCGTCATAAGGAGCAGGTTTAAATGCGACGCAACTTTTATTAATGCAGCAACTAATTTAAAGTTTATTGCGCGAGTAGGTGCTGGATTAGAAAGTATAGATGTTCCTTATGCTGAATCTAAAGGAATTACTTTAATATCTGCACCTGAAGGAAATCGTAATGCTGTTGGCGAACATACTTTAGGGATGCTTCTTTCCTTATTTAATAAACTTAACAAAGCAGATCTTGAAGTTAGAAAAGGATTGTGGCATCGGGAAGTAAATAGAGGAATTGAATTAGATGGAAAAACAGTGGGTATTATTGGGTATGGAAATATGGGTAAAGCTTTTTCAAAAAAAATAAAAGGATTTGATTGCAAGGTAATTTGCTATGATATTAAGGAACAAATTGGTGATGAAAATGCGACTCAAGTTTCATTAAAAACTTTTCAAAAAGAAGTGGATGTTGTGAGTTTACATATTCCTTGGACACCCTTAACAAACAGCATGGTAAACAGCTATTTTATCAATCAATTTTCAAAAACATTTTGGCTATTAAATACCGCTAGAGGAAAAATCGTAGTCACATCAGATTTGATTTTGGCTTTAAAAACCGGAAAAATATTAGGAGCTGGCTTGGATGTTTTAGAGTTTGAAAAGAGTTCGTTTGAATCATTATTTTCTAATGAAATCCCAGCATCTTTATCTGACTTATTAAGTATGGATAATGTTATTTTGAGTCCTCATATTGCTGGATGGACATTAGAAAGTAAAGAGAAATTAGCCCAAGTAATTGCAGATAAGATAGTTCGTAAATTTCAACAAATTAAAACCTAAGATTATGAAACGAGTAACTGGATTAGGAGGTGTCTTTTTTAAAACGGAAGATCAAAAAAAAAACAAAGGATTGGTATAAAAATCATTTAGGATTAAATACCGATGATTATGGTTGTACTTTTTGGTGGAAGGACGAAGAAAACAAAAAGTGTGCTACTCAATGGAACCCTTTTAAAAGCGATACTGTACATTTTGAGCCTAGTAAGAAAGAATTTATGATAAATTTTAGGGTTAAAAATTTAGTAGAGTTATTAAATATTTTAACGAAAGAAGGAGTTACTGTTGTTGGGAAAATGGAAGAATATGATTATGGGAAGTTTGCTTGGATTTTAGATAATGAAGACAATAAAATTGAACTTTGGGAACCAATTGATAGTGATTTTTTATAATATTTATTACTTTTACATATCAAATAAAAAAAACAACCATTAATGAGCGAAGAAAACAAGCAATCGTTTGAAGAAGAAGCGAAACAAACTGCAAATGAGTTTAAAGAAAACTGGAATGATTTAACTGCTAATGGTGAAAATAAAAAAGTAATAGCTGGTATTATGGCTATTTTATTTGGATCATTAGGGATACATAAATTTATTTTGGGTTATACTAAAGAAGGAATCATTCAAATGGTAATCACATTTTTAACTTGTGGTGCTGCTGGGATTATAGGGTTTATAGAAGGTATCATTTATCTAACAAAAAGTGATGAAGAGTTTTACAATACCTATCAAGTTGGTAAACGACCTTGGTTTTAAAATACCATTATTTAATCCTATAGATTTTTAAGCATTATATCAGTCATTTCTTCTAATGAAGTATTATTTTTCCAACCCCAATCATTTTTGGCATCTGTATCGTCTATACTTTTCGGCCAAGAATCTGCAATTTTTTGTCTAAAATCTGGCTTATAAGATATTTCAAAACTTGGAATTTGTTTTTTAATACTTTCAGAAATTTCAATTGGGTTAAAACTTAAGCCTGACAGATTATAGGAGCTTCTTATTTTAATCGACTCCTTAGGAGCGTCCATAATAGTTAATGTCGCTCTTATAGCATCATCAATATACATCATAGGCAATGTGGTTTGTTTATCTAGAAAACAAATATAGTTACTATGTTTAACAGCATTATGATAAATATCTACCGCATAATCTGTTGTTCCTCCACCAGGCGCCGCTGTATAGCTTATTAAACCGGGGTATCTGATACTTCGAACATCTACTCCATATATATTATGATAATATTCACACCATCTTTCACCAGCTTGTTTGCTAATTCCATAAACTGTGATAGGTTCCATTATTGTTTTTTGTGGTGTATTCTGTTTTGGAGAAGTGGGTCCAAATACTGCAATACTTGAAGGCCAAAACACTTTTTTTATTTTTTGATCCCTGGCAAGGTTTAAAACATTAAATAATGAGTTCATATTTAAATTCCATGCACGCATTGGAAACTTTTCGGCAGTTGCAGATAACATGGCCGCTAATAAATAAACATCTGTGATTTTATACCTCATAACTACCTCTTCAATGGCCTGGTAATCCATCGCATCTAAAGCTTCAAAAGGACCGTCTTTACTTAAGGTTCCATCATCTTCCCTAATATCTGTAGCGACTACATTTTGGTTTCCATATTTCTTTCTCAATTGCATTGTTAGGTCCGTTCCTATTTGACCCGACGCACCTATTATAAGAATTATTTTATTCAAAATTATATTTTTTTATTCCGTAAATATACGGATATTCTCTTCTTTTACATTCACTTAAATTTAACTTTAATATGTCCTTAGAACTTGTATATTTGTAGCTACACACTTTTATCAAATGAAAATTCTTGTATTTTTTATAGTAAGTTTAATCGTATTTTCTTGTGGAAATAACCAAAAAGAACCAATACAAAAAGTGATTCCTCAAAAAATAAATTCAAGTATTTATGGTAATCCTAATTTTGAATTTCCAACAATTTCAGAAAGCGCAAGAGGAGAAGTGATACAATGGGGAGCATTTGAAGATTTTGAAGAACAAGCAAAAACTATTAATGGTAATAATTTGGAAGCCATACAAACTAAATCAATTCTGATGGTTTCTCATATTGATTCTCTCATTAAAAAAATCCCTGACACCTTAAATACTCCTTTAATTTTCTCAAGGGTAATTGTAGTAAAAACTCGAACTCAACTATTAAATCAAGAAGTAAATAAAGCTCATTTTGATTCTGTAAGGCTTCAAGATGATTTTAAAGAAATGAATATTTCAGTAAAAAATTTATTTGTTCAGATCAATGAAAAATTTGAAAAAGATGCCATCGATTTACTAAGAGTCAACAGTGAAAAGAAAGAATTAGCACTTCAAAAACAATTTCTAGATGCTGTTTATAAAGCCGAATTAGAAGACCAAAATAAAAAATAAATCCATTACAATTGATACTATAATTATGAAATTAACAGCATTTAAATTTTCAACTTTAACCGCTTCTCTTGCATTGATGCTAATATCTTGTGATGAAGCCAATAAAGGTTCTAAAAAAGCAGATGAATTACCACACGGTATTATTCTGGAAAACATGGACAAAAGCATAAATCCAAAAGATGATTTTTATAATTATGTAAATGGTAATTGGATGAAAAACACAGAGATTCCAGACGATAGAACGATCTGGGGAGGATTTTCTGTTTTAAGAAAAGCAACCGACAAGGATGTACTTGATATATTAGCAGAAGCTAAAGAAAGCGGAAAATATGATTCGAATACCGATCAAGCAAAAGCTTTATTTTTATTCGATTCAAAATTGGATGTAGATACTCGTAATGCTGCTGGGCTAACTCCTTTACAAACTGCTTTAGATGCAATTGATGGTATAAAGAACCTAAATGACCTACAAACCGTTTTAATGACGGTTCCTAATGTAAGTTCACCATTTATAGATTTTGTTTCATTTGCAGACCTAAATGACAGTGCTATTAATGCAGCTTATGTTTTCGAAAATGGTCTTGGTCTTGGAGATCGGGATTATTATGTAGAAATGGATATAAAATCTGTGGAAATTCGCGCAAAATATGTAGAACACATTTCAAGAATGTTACAGTTTTTAGGAGATGATGAAATTTCTGCTACCGATTCTGCAGAAAAAATTCTAGCGATGGAAACACAATTAGCAACGCCTCGATTTGATAAAGTACAAAGTAGGGATATGCGTAATTTTAACAACCAAAAAACTATATCAGAATTGCAATCATTAATTCCATCATTTAATATAGAAAAAATGATGGTTGATAAACAAATTAAACAAAAAATAGATACCCTCATTGTAGCTCAGCCTAAATTTATTACTGCACTAAATTCATTTTTAACAGAACATAGTATCGAAGATATTAAAACACTATTGCGTTGGGATACTTTTGTTAGTAGTGCGAGTCGTTTAACGGAAAAAATTGAAGTAGCAAACTGGGAGTTTTACAGCAAGTATTTAAGAGATGCTAAAGAAATGAGACCAGCCAGAGAGCGTGCGTTATCTGTAGTTAATAATAATGTTGGAGAAGCATTAGGTCAATTGTATGTGGATGCTAAGTTTCCACCTGAAGCAAAAGAAAATGCAGAAGAAATGATTGCTAATGTTATTGCTGCTTATCAAGCTCGTATTCAAGTATTAGATTGGATGAGTGATGAAACAAAAACTAAAGCTATTGAAAAGTTAGATAAATTTACGGTAAAGATTGGTTATCCTGATAAGTGGGAAGATTACTCAAAAATGGACGTTAAAGAAAACAATACGTATTTTGAAAATATAACCGCAATTAATAAATGGTCAACTGCAAAAAATCTATCTGAAATAGGAGAACCAGTTGACAAAACAGAATGGGGAATGTCACCACAAACTGTAAATGCTTATTTTAACCCTTTAAATAACGAAATTGTATTTCCTGCTGCGATATTACAGCCTCCTTTTTATGATTATTTAGCAGATGACGCTGTAAATTACGGTGGAATTGGTGCAGTAATTGGTCATGAAATCTCTCATGCATTTGATGATAGCGGCGCTCGTTTTGATGCCAATGGGAATTTGGTAAATTGGTGGTCTGACGAAGACTTAAAACAATTTACAGCTAGAGGAGATGCTCTGGCTGCGCAATATAGTAAAATAGAAGTTTTAGATAGTGTTTATATCAATGGTAAATTTACCTTAGGAGAAAACATTGGTGATCTTGGTGGAGTTTTAGGTGCATACGATGGTTTGCAGTTGCTTTACGAAAAAAATGGAAGACCGGAAGATATTGATGGTTTTACTGCAGAACAACGATTCTTTATGAGTTGGGCAACTGTTTGGAGAACTTTAACAAGAGACGAGGAATTGCGAAATCGCATTAAAACAGATCCACATTCTCCAGGCATGGTAAGAGCAACACAACCTCTTATTAATATTGATGCTTTTTATGAAGCGTTTGATATAAAAGAAGGAGACGAAATGTTTGTTCCTGCTGAAGAACGCGTTCGTATTTGGTAGCATCCATAAAATTTAAAAAGAAGAGTAGTACTAATTAATACCTAACCTTTAATGGCAAGTCATCAATAACAATTGTTTTCTTTACAATAATAGCATCGGTAACTACAAATGGTTTCGGCATCATATTTTCTGCTCTATTATTAATCGTAAATTGAGAGTGATCTAATAAATCATAGGAGTACTCCATCACCGTAAAAGAAACATTTTGATCTTTTGAAACTTCATAAGAAACCTCTAAACTATCCTTATCTGAAACATAATACCGAACCAATTCTTTACTGTTAATTTTTTGTGAAGCATTATTATTATTGTTCAATGGTAAGCTTTGACCATTAAAGGAAAGAAAATCAAACTTGATACCTTTCTCTCCATACAAACTTATTTGATTAACATTTCGTTTTGGAATGATCGTGAAAGTTCTCTTTTTAATGTTATTTATAATAGTATCTTTATTCAATACCGCTTCAAATAAAGGAATATTTTTAACTGGAGCTTCAGTCGCAAAAATGTAACCTTTAGAATATTTACTTCCAGATGCATAGCTTATGTATTTAGATGCCTCTTCAGGATTTTCTCCTAAATACCCTTTGGTCCAATCGTCTAAAATATGATCATAGGTCGCCCAATAATTTGCTTCAGTATCGGCATCATTATAATATACCAAACTATTTGGTTTTTGTCTTTCAGCAGTAAAATCACTTATTAAATGTGCTTTAATAAAAAATACAATCGCTAATAACATAAACAACACAGCAAGTATTTTTTTCATGCTATAAAACCCAAAGACCGGTAGTAGTATTCCAAAAAGCAATGCGGTAAATAAACAGCTTCCTACCAACATTTTTAATCCTAAACCTACAGGGAAAAATTGAATAAGAGGTGCAAACATAAAAATGGCTAAGGCCCCAATTAAAACCATCAAAATTAGGTTAGGTTTTTCTTGACGTATTAATATCCATAAGGAAAGAAGTCCTAGAAAAACTGGGATAATAAAAAATGCTGCTCCTTTTAAATAAATGGCAAGCAACACGTTTATGATTAACCAAAATGTAAGTGGCGCAATTAATAAACTCGGAACATTGGTGTTTTTAGAATACCTATGATAAATCCCAAATAAGACTCCTAATGACACTGCTACAAAAAATGAAATATAGGTGTGGCCATTATAAGTAAATCCATGTTGTATTTCTAAATATTGCGGATACAGTACCAAGAGCAATTTCCATCCATAAAATCCTATAAGTCCACAACTAACCATCGCTAATAAAAAAGGGATAAAACTTCTTGCAATCGTTTTACCTGAAAGCACCTTCTTGTTTAATCCATAAACAATTAAAACAATGAAACATACAATTGCCAAAATTAACATCGGAAATATCCAAGCAAAAGGATAACTAATCATTTTAAGGATTGGCACGTTTATATAAACATTGTCTTCGTTAGATTTTAAAGAACTAACGTTTGCATCCCCAAAATAATGAACCAATGGAAGTAAATATTCTCCTTGATGCTGTAAGGTATTTCGATCTAGATTTTCAAAATTATCATTGGCGGTATGGTAATCAAAATGATCATCTATAAATGCAAAAAAGAAACCATCGATATCGCCTCCTTCTCTTAAAACAGTAGAGTCTGTATCGTTTGGCAACATTTTATAGATACTATACATTAACGAGGATGCCAGGGGAAACTTAACGTCTGCTTCTATAAAAGCATTGATTAAGTTTTTATTTCCGCCATTGGTTTCTACAATCATATTACTTGGTCCTCCACTACCACGAGCTTCAAAATTTAATGAAATACCTACATTTTTGGCCCAAGGATGTTTTTCAACAAAAAGTCGAGCTCCGTCTAAACCTACCTCTTCAGCATCGGTAATTAAAATTATAATATCGTTTTTTGGTGTTTTACCGCTGGCTTTATAAGCACGAATTGTTTCTAAAATAGTGACCACTCCACTTCCTGCATCACTAGCGCCAAATGAAGGGGTTAAAGCACTGTCATAATGAGATAAGAGCAATAGAGACTTACCGTTTCCAGACCCTTTAATTTTTGCAAGTATATTTTTTGGTTTATCCAAACTCTTCCACTTAGGGTTCAGAATAAATCCTTCTTGTATTTCTGTTTCTAAACCCAATCCCTTTAATTGTTCTACAATATATTCTCGAACTCTGGTGTGTTCTGCAGTTCCAATATAATGTGGAGCTTTCGTGATTTCTTTTAAAGGAATTAAAGCTCTTTCTGTGGAGAATTCAGTTTCAGAAATTGAGGCTGGAGTTCCATTTTGAGGCATTAAACTGTAAAAGCTTAAGTAGACTAAGCCAATTATTAATAAAAAAGATACAAAGGATTGAGAACGCTTCATAGATAGAGTTTTTATAAGCTTTAAATGTACCATATAATATCAATAAAAGTAACTATTGTTATGTTTTGAAAAGAATTGTTAATATTTATGATTAACTTAGGCTATTATAAAACTAGAAGTATGGGAATTAAAAGTTTTATTGGGAGAAGATCTAAAAAGACAAAAAGCACATCGGAACAAATAATTGTATTTGATTATATGACAAGAAACTTAATTGTATTTAAACCTCAACAATCGGTGTTAGCGGTAATGAATCAACTTATTAAAAATCGAATTTCTGGCGGTCCTGTTGTTAATAAAAATAATGAATTAATTGGAATCATATCCGAAGGGGATTGTATCAAGCAAATTACCGAAAGTCGTTATTACAATCAGCCTTTGGATAATATAAATGTAGAAGATCATATGATTAAAGATGTTGAAACCATTGATGGTGATATGAACATTTTTGATGCTGCTGAAAAATTTATTTCTTCAAAAAGAAGAAGATTTCCAATTGTAAAAGAAGGTAAATTAGTGGGTCAAATAAGTCAAAAAGACATCTTAAAAGCTGCCTTAAAATTGAAAGGTCATACCTGGTAGTAGTTTAGAAGTTAGTTAGAATTTACAATAATTTCATCTAGTTCGTAGGTCCCATCAAAATCTTCTTCACCACTTCCTGTATATTTAAATCCAATATATCCTTTTCCGTTAATACAATCTAAACTTACATTTCCTGATCGATACCAATCGCCATAAAAATCATCATCTTGAACTATATAAGCAGCTGGTAAACTATCCCAAGCACTTGTAGCAATAGTATCTGGATTTCCATCCCAATCACTAGAGAATAATAACACTAATGTACTGCCATCAGAAAAACTATTAGAAGTTTTAAAGTTGATGGTTTCTCCGTCTTGAACATCAAAATCAATTTCAGGCATAATTAACCATGCAATAGTACTATCATCATTAGAATTATAAGACCCAATTGAAGCAGAAATTCCTAAAGAAGGGTTTCCGTTACCACCATCGCTAAAATAAGCCTCATAAACTCTAGAACCTTCTTGGATATAATTTGTCCATCCATTTTCAGTAATTGACTCACCCTCTTCTTGTAATTCAAAGAATTCACTAACTATCACATTGCTTCCAGTTGTTTCTGCTAAACCACAATTTACCTCCACAGGATCACAACGATCTGTATTATTAAAATGTATGGTTTCAGGAGAGTTTAATACCATATTAAATATATCTCCAAAATAGTTATATGTTAATATTCCATCTAAATATCCTCTTCCTTGCGGCAGTTCAATAGCTTTAAAATCTGAAAATGTACTGGTGCTTAAGATTACACTGAAGCCTTCGACACAACTCTCTAAATTTCTTTCTCCGTCAAACTCATCTTCTGGTTCGGCAGCAAAAGTTTTACGATTTTCACCCAATGCATCATTGCGATTAAATTGCACATCATTTAATCTCAAATAAAGATTTGTTTTAGCTGCTGAAAAGTCTGAAATATTTATTGATAATGGCTCTATTTCTGCTAATTCAATAGCTCTTAAGATAGTTTGATCCATAAATGATTCAGCAATAGCTACAACTTGATTACCATCTCTAAATCCTAGAGATAAAACACCTCCATTATATCCTACAGATAGACCATCAAGCTTAACAAATACTTTTCTACCAAATTCAAAAGTGGTAAATAAAGGGCTAACATTTATTAAAAATTTTACTCCTCTACTAGGGTTAACTGCTAAATCTTGCAGTACTAATTCTTTATATATGTTTCCTGCTTCGTCATTTGAAATTACGAATCCAGAAATATATAAATCACTTTCAATAAAACTCAAAATATCATTCCCATTTACATTTTGTTCTTGTTCTAACAAGGAGTTTAAAACACTAATTGTGATTATAGTTCCGTTAATAATTGGTGCAACAGGATCTGTATTTGGCACATCGTAATCATCATCTTGTACACAAGATATTACCAGTGTCATTGCAAAGAAAAAAGCTGCTAGTTTATAATTTTTTATAGTTTTCATTTTGATAAATTTTATTTTTTATGTTGACGATATATTCGTCTATATTTTATTAATTAAAATCTTACATAAACATTTACATAATAAGATGCTCCGGTACCAAAGAAATAACGAGGCCCAAAAACAGGACCATATTCAAGTGATTTATCTTCCTTTACATCTCTATAATTTGATTTTCTTCCTTGTTCAAATCCACCAGTCACATATTCTTGATCTAAAGCATTATTGATCAAAGCAAAAAATCCAATATAATATTGTTTGATTTTCCAAGTCTTGCCTCCAATTACATTTACTAGAAAGTAATCGTCAAACTTTTCTTGTTTTAATAATTCCTTCGCTATTTCTGGATCGTAATCGTTAAAGGGCTGTCCGTCAAAATCTGTACTAAAATTATCAGATCGCGCTAAATTATTGATATCTAGGTAAGCATTAGAATAATAATTAGTTGTTAATCCTACCCACCAAAATTTTGGATCTCGATATTCAATACCTAATTGATATGCTCTTTCTGGACCTCCAGCAACATGATAATTTTTTAATTTAGTAGTGCCGTCTCCAAATGAAACTGGACCTTCTAAATCATCACTTGTAATATATAAGTTTGGATTGTTGCTATACGTATATTGACCCATCGATGCTGCACCTTTTAACTTTATAGTAGGTGTAACTTGTGCTTCAATTCCTAATTCTCCACCGATATGTTGTTTTTCAACATTGGTCATTACCTCTTGTATAAATGCATCCTGTTCCAATCCTAAACCAGAAATGTTTTCAGTAAAATAAAAACCTAAATCACTTCCGCCTTTAAAATTTGAATAAAAACCAGTAATTCTAGCTTTAACTATAGGTGATCTAAAAATATATCCAATATCCACATTCTGAATTTTCTCACTTTCTAAACCAATACTAACAGCATTGTTTTGACGAGCATTTGTAAATGTATTTCGGATACTTGGTGCTTTAGATAGGTATCCTAAATTTACATCTATTAAATGTTTACCTGTTACTTTATAGATAGCGCCACCTTTCACTCCGAAATCTGTAAAACTTTGTTTTTCACCTTCACCAAAAGATTCCGTTCCTGGGTAATTGCCATTTTCAAACAAACCATTCCGTTGATAATTTGTATTAGAAACAGAAGCTCCTATATAAAAATCTACTCGATTGTATTTAAATTGAGCTTGAGTAAAACCAGATAATACCTTTGAATTAATCTCGTAATTATATTTATAACGATCTCCTTCTTTAGCAATTCTATTTCGGTTTCTAAGGTCACTTTGAGCAACATCTCCAACTTCAATAGTTACTTCCTCATCTTCACCTTCCGCAAAGAAATCTACATCCAAAAATCCTGTTCCACCTAATAAATCTTTTAATTCAGCAAAATTTTCGCTTTTTAGATTTCGATAATTAATATTCGCATTAAATAATATTTTATCCGTAATTTGACTATCGAAAATACTATTTATAGTATACTGAGTATCGTCTATTCTATCCTCTTGAATAGCATAAATAGAATTTCCTCCAGTAGAAACTGAAATTGCATTCGCTCTATAAAGAGATTCCCAATCTAATTGTCCATTAGCAACAAATTCTTGCTGTGCTACATAGGCGTTTTGGACGTCACCTGCTGTTGGATTTGGGTCTTGTAAAAAATAACTAGGTAATCGTTGGTAATAATTCCCTAAGGGATTTCTACCTCCGCCTAAATAGGCTTCTTGGCCATTAATTTCTATTAAACGAGTCCCTCCATTATCAACTCTTGTATTACCAATACTTCCAGTTTGGTAGGATGCATTCGTGTTCAAATTGGTTTTTTTGTTTATTTTCCAATAATGATTTAACATAAACACTGGTTCTTTAATAATTCGAACACGGCTGTTTCTTAATTCTCCATTTTGGTATCCCCAATTAGGATTGTATCGAATCCCTTTTAGAACTTTTACTTCCTGTGTAACCGCTGTTGAACGCCCTCTTCGATTTGGAGTATACAATGAGGTAAAGTTTAAGGAATGCTTTTCGTTTATAATTTTTTCAACAGAAGCGAAAAATGAATTCGCATCGTATAAGGTTCCATGAATAAACCCTTCATTTCCATACCGTCTAGATACTAAAAATGAATAAGCCCAGCCTTTTTTAGAGACTCCGCTATGATATGACGCCATTATTCGGCCTTTGTAGCTTCTGTTAGCTGCGGCAATTGAAACCCGTCCACTTTTACGATACTTTGAAGCTCTCATTACCATATTAGTTGTTCCTGCAAGGCCACCAAAAGTGTAATCATTGGCTTTTAATCCCATGGTAAACTCTCTGTTTCTTTGCACATCGTTAAGACCTCCCCAGTCTCCCCATTGTGGGCGACCGTTAAATTGCTTATTCATTTCAACACCATTGATTAAAACTTTTCCATTGGCATTATCTAAACCTCGTGGTCTAAAAAAAGTAGCGCTAAAATCAAAAGCAGCAGCATTTAAGAAAGCATCTTTTGATGCCTGTAACAGTCCTGAAACATTAGTAGCTGATCCTCCTAAATCACCATCTAATTCGCTATCAGAAAGGTTAATAAGACCTATTTGAGATTCTAATTCGGTTAAATCTATATCCATAATAATAGGATCTAGATTAATGGTTGCTCCGTTTTGAATGGTAATAGGAATACGTTGACTAATATAATTTAACTTGCTTACCACAAGAATTTGCTCTCCTTGCGGAAAATCTGAACCTGTTAAGGCAAATAATCCCTCCATATTAGTCTTTGTTTCAAAATTTGAAGACAAAATATGTATTTGCACGTCTGTGATTACTTCACTTGAATGTGTATCTAACAACCTTCCTTTTATAACAGCCTCTTGAGCATGTAAAATGGTGCTGCTTATATATACAACAACTAATGTGAAAATGATTTTTCTCATTTTGTTTTATACGTTTGCTAAGATTTATAGTTGCTTATAAAGAGGGAAGTGGGTTAAATTTAAACAATAAAATTGAATTAACTACTTTTGAAGTATAAAATATTTAAAAATAATATTTCATATCACACACTTTATGAGACAGATACACTATTATTTAGTCCTATCAATACTTTCTTTAACCGTTAGTTTTGGTCAGAATTCAAAAACATATAAAGTGAACACTATTGCTTTTTACAATTTGGAAAATTTATTTGATACTGAAAACGACCCAATTACTTTTGATGATGACAGAACTCCTGACGGAAAAGATCATTGGACGGAAGAAATCTATCGAGATAAATTAAAAAATATGGCAAAGGTGATAGCAGAAATCGGGGCTGATGTTTCTGGAACAACTCCTGCAATTATTGGTGTATGTGAAATTGAAAACAGAAAGGTTTTAGAAGATTTAGTAAATCAAAAACCTTTAGTAAAAAAAGATTATGGTATAATACAATTTAATTCACCTGATAGAAGAGGGATTGATGTAGCTTTATTATATAAAAAGAAGCTATTTACCCCTACCAATTATAAGGCAAAAGAGTTATTAATTTATAGTGATAACGATAAATCTAAACGAGTTTTTACTAGAGACCAACTTATAGTAAGTGGGATGCTAGATGGTGAGAAAATTAACCTAATTGTAAACCATTGGCCTTCTAGAAGTGGTGGAGAAAAAAGAAGTCGTTCAAAACGAATTAAAGCAGCAAAATTAAATAGACAACTAATAGATTCTTTATTTAGTGAAGATCCTTATGCTAAAATTATAACGATGGGAGATTTCAATGATGACCCAACGAGTCCTAGTGTAAAAAAATATTTAAAAGCACAAAGAAAAACAGAAGGACTTAACATGAAAGAATTGTATAATCCCATGGAGGATATAGCTAAAAAAGGGTTAGGATCGCTTGCCTATAGAGATAGCTGGAATCTTTTTGATCAAATAATTATATCTACAGAATTAACAAAAAAAGAGTTCTCAAGTTATCGGTTTTATAAGGCAGGTATTTATAATAAAACCTATTTAGTAAATGCACATGGAAGATACAAAGGCTACCCTTACCGTAGTTATGCAGATGGTAGTTATACCGGTGGTTATAGTGACCATTTCCCAGTTTACATATACCTAATTAAAGAGAACTAATACGACCCGTTTTAATACATATAAAAGCCTCCAATTAGATTTCTAATTAAAGGCTTTTATATGATAATATTACTATTGGCTACGCTCAATAATAATGGATAAAGCGA
>ERZ887851.661-NODE-661-length-33274-cov-63.180318_pt1 | contig 33274 bp, 44 predicted proteins | sample MGYA00521100_ERZ887851 | MGnify/ENA primary metagenome ERZ887851 (study PRJEB32303, sample SAMEA104408602) | aquatic metagenome | biome: Brackish water; feature: Pelagic; material: water | place: Baltic Sea | collected 2014-06-06T16:11:00 | depth 11,444 m ... | reverse complement strand
CCACTGTTGCGCTCACTGCCCAGCTATGCCTAGGAGCCCTGCTTGGCCTCCCAGGAGTGCTACTTGCCTTACCCTTAATTGTTGTCTTGCAAGTTCTCTCTGAAGAAGTATTGATAAAGGAAGTGATGGATCACTGGAATTGATCCCTGGAATTATCACCAGGATTGATCGCCAGAATAATTACTAGGGCCTTTGGCGATAGTGATGCAATAACGAAGGCAATAACAACAGCACTGCTGTTGCCAGAAGATGATTGCGAATCGCTGCCGTCAAGGCAGCCAAGGTGAAGTGGTCTGCCAGTAGCTGCAGCTCTACTCGCAGATCTAGAAGAGCAAGCAGAGCGAGCAAGATGGGCACAATGGAGCTCCCCATGCTGCGCCGGCCCAGCCTTGCACCATGGGCAGGAGGCTGATTAGCGACGGGACAATACCGGTAGCAGGGTGGGCGCCACACCGATACTTGAATAAGCTCCCACCAAAATGCCAAAACTCAGGGCAATTGAGAACCAAAACAAAGTGCTGCCACCAAAGAAAATTAGGGCAATCAACGGCAGAAGCGTTGTAAGGGATGTGTAAACGGAGCGGGTCAAAGTACTTATCACGGCCTCATCCGCCTGATCGGCCAGTGGCAAGTCTTTAAGCTGAGCACGCTTCTCCCGTATTCGGTCAAAAATTACCACAGTGTCATTCACTGAGTAGCCAGCAATAGTAAGTAGGGCCACAGCAAAAAGGCTATTAACCTCTATCCCAGCCAGCACCCCAAGCCAAGCAAATAAGCCACAAGTGATCAAAACATCATGACCCAGGCATACAAGTGCCAACAGTGCGTAAACGCGGTCGTAGCGGAAGGAAATGTATATGGATATACCTACGAAACTAACTAACAAAGAAACCAAGCTGGCCCGCAGCAGCTGGGAACCAAGGGTGGGGCCAATCGTGTCGACGGATAAACCACCCGAGACAGTCTCGCCAATTTTGCCCTCAAGAGATTTGAGCACCGTTTCGGACTGGGCAGGGCTCAGACTGGGAAGGCGCAAGACCAGTGAGCGCCCACCATCAAGAATCTGAACCGTGGCTCCATTTAGTGGTGGAGCAGGATCCGAGCCATCCACTGGCAGCTTCAAGGCAGCCAAGCTTGCTTGGACCGAATCAGCAGCCAATGGGGCACAGGCTGGGTCGCAGTTGCGCTCTATCTGAATCTGCGTACCTCCAGTGAAATCAAGTCCTGGGCGCAGTGGAGCTCGGATTGATGGGGACAACCAGCTGACAGCCATTCCCAACAAACTCAAAAGCAACGCCGCTGTGGATAGAAGCCATAACTGGCGACGATGGCGATTAACGCGGAAAGAAAACATTGGCCGGTGACTAGTTGGTGCCAGGGACATCTCAGGCAACCCCCTCTGAACGTTGAACAAGCGGGATGAAATAGTTAATGCGTCGCAAGCCTGGATAGCTCATCAGTACCCTGAGAAGTGTGCGGGTGCAAGTAAGAGAACTAAACAAACTAAGCAAAACTCCAATTCCAAGCGTTACCGCAAATCCCTTGACAAGCCCGGTTCCCAAAGCGAATAAAGCGATGCAGCTTATTAGGGTAGTAACCTGACCATCAACGATAGATGAAAAAGCAAGAGCGAAGCCAGTATCGATTGAGCGAATTAAGGTATTGCCAGATCGCAGCTCCTCCTTGATCCGCTCAAAAATAAGCACGTTTGCATCTACTGCCATTCCTAGCGACAAGATGAATCCAGCAATCCCTGGCAGACTTAGTGTGACAGGGATAAGGGCATAAACAGCCAAGTTGAACAGGCCATACAGTGATAGGGCAACCACCGCAACCAGCCCAGCCAATCGATAAACGATCACCATGAAAACAGCTACTAGCAGCAGGCCTGTAAGGGCTGCCACAAGGCTGGTCCGAATGTTTTCCGCTCCTAATGAGGGCCCAACGGTGCGCACTTCGAGGATTTTCACTGGCAGGGGTAAGGAGCCCCCTCGGAGCTGAACCTCCAAATCCCTAGCCTGCTCGGCGGTGAAATTACCCGTGATACTTGCTGAGCCTCCAGTAATGCCCGCTGCCTTGAACTCAGGGCCAACGCTGGCCTCACTTATGGAGCGACCATCCAGAACAATGCCAAGCAAGCGGCCAGTGCCGGCGATCGACTGGGTGAGGCTGGCAAACTTATCGCCTCCATCCTTAGTGAAACCGAGTGTCACATCCCAGCCGGTGCCTGTTTGCTGCTGTTGCCGTCCTGCGGTGACAAGATCCTTGCCGCTGAGGCCAGCTGCTTCGAATTGGGCAACGATATCAACGTTGATACGTTGCAGATCTGCCTCCAACTGATCACGATCAGCTTGTTTGGCGTCAGGCGAAGTTGGTACAACCGGCTGGGAGTCAGCAGCTTCGTTTACAGGGCCGTTTAGGCGGATTAAAAGTGCCGTTGCTTGACGCTTTAGGGTTAGCAACTCCTGCATCCGCTGCTCGGTACCCGGTTTTTGGGCCCGAAATTCAAGTAGTGCTGTAGTGCCAAGAACCTTGGCGGCGCGGGACGGATCTTGCTCCCCAGGCAGTTGCAGCACTAGCTGATCTTCACCGACAGTTTGCAAGGTCGACTCAGCGACACCTAAACCATTAATGCGGCGGTCAAGCACCTCCTTGACCGCATCTAGCTGCTCTTTCTGGACAGTTTTGATGACACCAGCTGGCAGGACCTGGAGAGTTAGCTGGCTACCACCGCGCAGATCCAGGCCCAGGCGCTGGCCTAGGGGGGTCTCCGGTGTGTTCCAGCTAAAGAGCAAGGCCCCAGCCGCAATTGCCAAGGCAAGGATCAGGGCAAACCACCCCTGTTGACGAGCCATATCTAGATCTTTCCGGCGACGAGCTGCTGGGCCGCATCAACAATCTGATGGGGTTGAATGATGGTCAGATTTTCCAGGGCACCGTTGTAGGGAGTGGGGATGTCCTGGGAAGACAACCGAATCGGCCGGGCATCAAGCTCATCAAAACAATTTTCCGTAATCAAGGCTAATAATTCAGCCCCAATGCCGCCTGTCTTCATGCATTCCTCCACCACAATCACCTTGTGGGTTTTGCGAATCGAGGCTGATATGGTCTCCATATCAAAGGGCTTAAGGCTGATTAGATCGATCAGCTCCACGCTCACCCCAGCCTTCTCCAACTGCTCGACAGCCTTGAGACAGTGATGGCGCATGCGTGAGTAGGTAAGGATCGTGACATCCGATCCAGCCTTTACAACCTCGGCCTGGTCAAGGGCACAGATGTAATCACCCTCTGGAATATCTTCCGATAGGTTGTACAACAACACGTGTTCAAAAAAGAGCACGGGGTTGTTGTCGCGGATTGCGGCCTTCATCAGGCCTTTGGCATTAGTGGGGGTGCTCACCGCCACAATTTTGATGCCGGGTACGGCATGGAAATAGGCCTCGAGGCGCTGGCTGTGCTCAGCGCCTAGCTGGCGACCAACACCGCCAGGACCGCGCACGACAGTGGGAATGGTGTAATTACCGCCGCTGGTGTAACGCAGCATCCCCATGTTGTTGGAGATTTGGTTGAAGGCCAGCAGCAGGAAGCCCATATTCATGCCCTCCACGATTGGGCGCAGCCCCGTCATCGCCGCGCCAACCGCCATGCCAGCAAATGCATTTTCGGCGATTGGGGTGTCCAGCACCCGCAGCTCACCATATTTTTCGTAGAGATCTTTCGTGACCTTGTAGGAGCCACCGTATTGGCCGACGTCCTCACCCATCACGCACACGTAAGGATCTCTAGCCATCTCCTCGTCGATGGCTTCCCGGAGGGCATTGAAAAGCAGCGTCTCTGCCACGTCTGGGCTTGCACCATTTAGCAGCCAACCTATCTCAGCCGCCGGCGGCGAAGGTTGATAGCAGCAACACCGAAAGCAGCATGCCGGGGAGCAGCAGCGTTACTAGCAGGCCCAGATCGTGCGGAGTCATGGGAAGAAGTTAGGGCTTTTCGCCCGCCTCGGCAGGGGCCGATCCGGAACCGGACACCAAGCTGCGCACGAACACCAAGGCCAGACCAATACCAATGAAGGCAAAGCTGAAGGTGGCAAGAAACGACATGCCAACAATCAGTGTTTTGAGGGCCGTGGCGATGCTCTGGGCAATCGCCGAGCCGTAGCTGGGTGGATGCAGGGCGTAGTAAGCCACCATCTTCTGGCTCAGACCCAAGGCCAGCCAAGCCAGCAGACCAGCGGTGAGCGAGCCCGAGAGGAAACTCAGCGGCCCTTTACGGGGCGCTGGATCACTGGGCTTGATTGGGGATTCGGATTTGGTCACTGAATCAGGCTGACACCCCGATCGCTGAAGCCACAACACCAAGACTCAAAGCCGTCTTGCTCAAATCGTTCGGCTAGGTCTGCATGGGCGCTGCGAGCTTGGTCCACCCCTGGAAACAGGGCGAACAGACTGGGTCCAGAACCGCTCATGGCGACCGCCAGAGGTTGCTCGCTCTGGCGCAGTAATGCCAGGCCCTGGCGCACGGTTTCCACATCTGGTTCCACCACGGCCTGCAGGTCGTTGCGCAGTGGTGGCCAGCTCCCATTTCCCGCGATGGCCCCTAGCAAGGGCGCTTGGCGTAGGGCCTGACGGCGCTGCTCAAAGTCGGCTTCAGCCTCGAGATAGAAATCGCCGCGTAGCTCCTTGCAGCGTCCATAGGCCCAAGGCGTGCTGACACTTACCTCTGGGTGCTTGATCAGCAGTAGCGCCGGAGGCTCGCTTGAATTAAAGGGCAAGGCTTCCAGCTGCTCACCGCGGCCAAAGCAGAGCTGGGTGCCGCCATCAAGGCAAAACGGCATGTCGGAGCCAAGCTCAGCCGCCATGCTGTGCAGCTGGTGACTCTTAAAGCCCAGTCCCCATAGCTCGTTGAGACCAAGCAGCGCCGCCGCTCCATTACTGGAGCCGCCCGCAAGGCCAGCCCCGATCGGGATGCGCTTCTCGAGCACGATCTGGGCGCCAAGCTCGGCAAAACCTGAGCGGGCGCGCAGCATCTCAGCTGCCTTGACGACCAAATTGCTGCTGTTAGTGGGCAAGTCAGCCCGATCGCACTGGAGGCTGATTTGGCCATCTGCCGTGGGCCGCATCCTCAGGCTGTCGGCCAGATCGATCGACTGCATCAGCATCGCCAGCTCGTGGAAGCCATCGGGGCGCAGCCCAAGCACCTCCAAGTGCAAATTGATCTTGGCGGGGGCACGCACGCATAGATCAGCCATGGGTAGGGGCGGCAGCGGGCTCAGCAATGACCTGATTCAAGCTGCCCGCCAACGCCACCCATGCTGCTGGCGCGATCTCCTGGGGCCGCTGCTGCAGGCCGATGCCCGCTGCTTCCGCCAACCCAGCCAGTTCCGCTTCGGGCAGCAGGCCTGCCAGGGTGTTGCGCACCATTTTGCGGCGAGCGGCAAAACAGCGCTTCAAAAGCATCTCCACCGTGCGGGCTAGTTGGGGTGCCAATTGCTGCTCCACTGGCAGCGGCTCCAACAGGATCACCTCCGAGTGCACCTGGGGCGGCGGCTGAAAACAGCGCGGTGGCACGGCACATACGGAGCGACAGTTGGCCAGCAGCTGCATGCGCACGCTCAGAGCCGAAAAGGCGCTGGCGCCAGGCTCACTGCGGATCCTCTCCCCTACCTCCCGTTGCACCAGCAGCACTAGGCGGTCGTAGGGATGGGCCACCGGCCGATCGAGCCGGCCCACCAGCCGCTCTAGGAGGGGGCCGGTGATGTTGTAGGGAATGTTTGCCACAACCTTGTTGGCGGCAGGCAGCTCCACTGTCAGCACATCCCCCGAGGTGAGCTGGAAGCGCGGCTGGTCGCCGAAGCGCTCCTGCAGGCCCAGCACCAGATCGCGATCAAGCTCCACTGCAGCCACCGCTGCCGCCGGGGTAGCCAGCAGCCGCTCGCTGAGAGCTCCCCGACCCGGCCCCACCTCCAACACCCGATCGCTGGCTTCAAGCTCTGCGGCCGCCACGATGCGCGCGAGCACCGTCTGATCTATCAACCAGTGCTGGCCGAAGCGCTTGCGGGCGCGGTGGGCAGTAAATGTCATCTTGAAGTCGTCAGGTATCCACAATGGCTGTTGCCCCAGATCCAGGCATTCATTCGCAGACATTGATTTGCGCGGCGGCCATGGTTGCCGCTCTGCCGTTCCTGACCCTCCCCGCTCAAGCAGGCAGCGTCACCGCATCCTCGATCTGGGACAAAAGCAACGCCATTGAACGGGCCCGGCAGCAGCTTCCAGCAGGTGCGGTTGTTACCGCTGAGCGTTGCCAGGAAACGGAGGTAGGGATGGGCAACTATCGCTACCTATGCACCGTCGAGTTCAGCCAGCCAGCGCCAGCGGCCACTACCGATCAGTGATCGGCGCGGATCCAGCGGACAGGTCCGGGCGCCGGTGCAAGGGGCACCAAGGCAAATACCAGCTCCACCGAGCTCTCCGCCCAAACCGGATGCTCCTCCAGCCAGCAGCGCCAGGCTCGCTCCAACCGCTGCCGCTTGCCGCGGCGCAAGGCACCGGCACCCCAACTATCTGGCCCGCAACGGCTGCGACCTTTCACTTCCACCACCAGTAGGCGCCTCCCTTTTTCCAGCACCAGATCCAGTTCTCCCCAGCGACATGACCACTGGCGGGAGAGCAAACGCCAACCCCTGCCGAGCAGTAGGCGCAGCACCCGCTGCTCGGCCCAGTCGCCCTGGCGGCGTGCAGTGGTGCGAGCCATTGGCCTGGAGCAGCGGCCTCCAGGGTTCCCACGCAGTGCGCTGCTAGGTGCCCTGCCTAGGCTGGAAGTAGCCACCCAGCTGTCATGTTGCCACTTTCATCTTCCGGTCGATCCCGTTCCGGTCGTTCTCCGCGCAGCCTGGCCGGCGGGGTGCTGGCGCTGTTGTTCGCCCTGGCCAGTGCCATTGGTTTTGCCTTGTCGTCCCCCCTGCCCGCCCAGGCGGCCATGGATGTGGCCAAGCAGGTGCTAATTGGCGCTGATTTTCATGACCAGGATCTGAGGGGCGCCACCTTCAACCTCACAAATTTGCGGGACGCCACCTTTGCCGGCTCGGACCTGCAGGGAGCCAGCCTGTTTGGCGCCAAGCTTCAGGACGCTGACCTAAGCAATACCAACCTGAAAGAGGCAACGCTTGATTCGGCGATCTTCGATGGCACCAACCTCACCAATGCAGTGCTGGAAGACGCCTTTGCCTTCAACACCAAATTCACCAATGTGGTGATTGAGGGGGCAGATTTCACCAATGTGCCTTTGCGGGGTGATGCGCTGAAAACCCTTTGTGGCCTGGCCAGTGGCACCAACCCGGTGACCGGCCGCGACACCCGCGCCAGCCTGGGCTGCAGCTGAGAGCTAATCGATGAGCTTCGACGCCCGTAGCCGCGAACGCCTCCAAGCCCTAGGCCGCAGCCTGCCCCAACCCCTACCCAAGCCTGAGCCGACTCAGCAAAGCCAAACCAAAGCCACCGATAAGCGCCACCGAGTGGAGCTTGAGCAAAACCCGGAGGCCCTGTTTCGCGAGCTGATGCAGGTCAGCCCCGATGGCAAGGTGCCACCTCACCTGATGGAGCGGCTGCGCGAGCTGGAGAGCCGCCGCCAGAGCGCTACCCCTGCGCCGGCGCCAAGCATTGCCGCCAGCCCCAGCAAGCTCCGTGGTCGCAACACCGCTGGGCGGGCCGATCGTCGCACCGCAGCTGAATATGGCGATCTGTATACCGCCTTTCAGCAATTGCTGCTGGAGGACGAGGAGGACATGCCCTCAGCTATTGATAAGTGATGGCTTCACCCTTTTCCAGCGACCCCAGCCTGGCTGCCTTCGGCTCCAGCCTCACCGCCATCACCCTGGCCGAGCTGGGCGATAAAACCTTTTTTATGGCGCTGATCCTGGCGGTGCGCCACCGCGCCCGCTGGGTATTTATTGGCTCATTTGCCGCCCTAACCGCGGTCACCCTGATCTCCCTGGCCCTTGGATACGGCCTGCGGGAGCTGCTACCTCAAAGCCTGGTGCCCTGGCTGGCCGCCGTGCTCTTCCTCAGCTTTGGCATCAAGCTGCTGATCGATGCCCAGGGCATGGCTGCCAATGCGGCTACCGAGGAGAAGGCGGAGGCTGAGCAGGTAATCAATACGGCGGAAAGCAGCAAGGTCTTCAACACGGCCTGGGCCGTGATCTGGGAGGCCTTCGTGCTGGTATTTATCGCTGAGCTAGGCGACCGAACCCAGTTCACCACGATCTTTATGGCCACTGCACCGGCCCAGGTATTCAGCTTTGGCGGCCTGCTCGCCGGCACGCTGTTAGGCCATGCCCTGGTCACCTGGCTGGCCGTAGGCGCCGGCAAGTGGATTGGTCAATGGGTGAATGAGCGCCTGCTCTATCGCCTCAGTGGCGGCCTATTTCTAGTGTTTGGTCTGGCGGCCCTGAGCCAGGCCCTGAGCTGATCCATCCCCCGTATGGTGCCCCCATACTTTCGCCACAGGGTTTAGGGAGCTCCACCATGACCATTCGCATCGGCATTAACGGTTTCGGCCGCATCGGCCGCCTTGCCTTCCGCCGTGCCATGACCCTGGTGGACGTGGAAATCGTTGGAATCAACGACCTGATCGAGGTCGACTACCTGGCCTACATGCTCCGTTATGACTCCACCCACGGCCGCTTCCAGGGTGAGGTGGCCGTTGAGAACGGCCAGCTGGTGGTGAACGGCCAGGTGATCCGCATCAGCGCCGAGCGAGATCCAAACAACCTCAAGTGGGGCGAGGTTGGCGCCGACTACGTGCTTGAAAGCACAGGCTTTTTCCTCACCGACGGCTCCGCCCGCGCGCACATCAATGCCGGTGCCAAGCGTGTGGTGATGAGCGCTCCCTCCAAGGACGCCACACCAATGTTCGTGATGGGCGTGAACCACAGCAGCTACGCCGGCCAAGACGTGGTTTCCAATGCCAGCTGCACCACTAATTGCCTGGCACCTGTCGCCAAGGTGCTGCACGACAACTTCGGCATCGTCAACGGCTTGATGACCACGGTGCATGCCACCACCGCCACTCAGAAAACCGTGGATGGCCCTTCGGTGAATGACTGGCGTGGTGGCCGCGGCGCGGCCCAAAACATCATCCCCAGCTCCACCGGTGCCGCTAAGGCGGTTGGCCGGGTGATCCCCGAGCTCAACGGCAAGCTCACTGGCATGGCCTTCCGCGTGCCCACCCCGGATGTGTCGGTGGTGGACCTCACCGTGAACCTGGCCAGGCCGGCCAGCTACGACCAGATCAAGGCCGCCATGAAGGCCGCCAGTGGAGGCCCCATGGCCGGAATTCTTGGCTACACCGAAGACGAGGTGGTGAGCACCGACTTTCTGGGCGAGAGCTGCACCTCGGTGTTTGATGCCGGCGCCGGCATCGCCCTCACCGACACCTTCGTGAAGGTTGTGGCTTGGTACGACAACGAGTGGGGTTACAGCTGCAAGTGCCTCGACCTGATGCGCCATATGGCCAGCGTGGGATAGGGCCTGCGCCGCTGACCGTGGGACAGGCCGGGCACTGGAGAAGGGTCCTGCCCTTTTCTGCCCATGGCCTGTGCCGCCGTGATCTCCCTGCTTGAACCCTGCCAATCCCGCCAGGGCCACTGGCTGCTGCCAGATGCCGGCTTCCCCCAGCAGCTGGCCAGCTTGCTTGGCTCGCCCCTGCGCAGCAGTGGCAGGCCGCCCAGCAGCTGGCAGGAGCTGAATGCTGTTTTCTTGCCCCTGGCGCCGCTGCCAGCCCCGGAAACCCTTTCTCCTACACCTGCTGCTACCTACCGCTACCTGATCTGCCTGGACCGGCGCGGTGGCCGTGTGTCCTGCTGGCGGCGCTATCCGGAAGGGCTGGGCTGGCAACGCCGTTGCGGTCCGATGCCGCTGGCACTGTTCATACGTCGCTTCAACCAGCGCCTAACCTCCACCCCATGACCGGCAATCTCCAGGCGATCGGCTTTTTGTTCAGCTGGGTGCTCGGCTGGGGCATCGGCGGCTCCCTGATCGATGCGGGACTAATCCAGGCCGGCGTCTATTCCCTCGAAACCGGCCAGCTCGGCACCCTCACCACCTTCGTGTTGTGGACCTTGCTGTGGGGCGCAGCTGGCGCCTGGCTCTACCGCCGCTTCACGACCACTACGCCCGAGTCCGGCGAGCCGGATTAAGACAGCGCAGCAGTACGCCTGAACTAGTGTGGCTTGATCCGCGGCGCGCGCCTGGCACACCCAGCCCATCCAGCCTCCTCGCCATTGCCGGGCAGCGCCAGTCTCAGTGCCCAGTTAATCCGTTGCCATGCCAGCACGGTGTTACTGCGGGTGAGTGGTGAATCGATGCAGGCAGCCGGAATCGACCACGGCGACCTGCTGATCGTCGATCGAGGCCTGGAGCCCCGCCCCGGCCAGATCGTGGTGGCCTGCCTGGATGGCTGCTTCACCCTTAAACGGCTAGTAGCCCACCAGGGCCGGCTACGACTGGAGGCAGCCCACCCGGCCTACCCGCCCCTAGAGCTGGATTGCTTTGATGGCGCTCGCATCTGGGCGGTGGCCCTGCACGTGGTCCGCACCCTGAAAGCGCCATGAGCTGCGAACCCTGGAGCCGCCGCCGCCAGGCAATCGTGCTGATCGACGGCAACAACTTCTACGCCTCCTGCGAAGCGGTGCTGGATCCAGCCGTGCTGGGGAGGCCGTTGGTGGTGCTCTCCAATAACGACGGTTGCATCGTGTCGCGCAGCGCCGAGGCCCGAGCCCTCGGCATCCGCATGGGCCAGCCCTACTTTCAGGTGCGGCGCGAGCTGGAGCGCCAGGGCGTGGTGGTGCGCAGCTCCAACTACGCCCTCTACGCCGACATGAGCCAGCGGCTGATGGCCACCCTGGAGCCCTGGGTGGAAGCTCTGGAGATCTATTCGATCGATGAAGCTTTCGGTCAGCTCAGTCGGCCCGCCGACCAGCGCAGCCTGCACGATTGGGGCCGGCAGCTGCGTCACCACGTGCTCTGCCAGCTAGGTCTACCGGTGGCGGTAGGCATCGGCCCCAGCAAGGTGCTGGCCAAGCTCGCCAACCGCCTTGCCAAGACGACGGCCCGCGCCACGGGTGTCTTCGACCTCGGCAGCATGGATGACCCCGACCCCCACCTGGCAGCGGTCGCTATCGAGGATGTCTGGGGCATTGGCCGCCAGCTCTCCCGCTGGTGCCGCCTGCGCGGTGTCGCCGATGCCAAGGCTCTGCGCGACATGCCCAGTGGCGAACTGCGCCGCCGCTGCGGCGTGGTGGGACTGCGCCTGCAGCAGGAGTTGCGGGGTATGGCCTGCCTACCCCTAGAGACCCTGCCGGCCGCCAAGCGGGAAACCTGCGTGAGCCGCAGCTTCAGCCAGCCGATCACCAGCCAGAGCGAACTGAGGGAGGCTGTTGCTACCTACCTGAGCCGGGCGGCGGAGAAATTGCGGCGGCAACAGCAACGGGCTGGAGCAATCACGGTGTTCGTGCGCAGCAACCCCTTCAACGGCACCAGTTTTTACAGCAACAGCGCCACGGTGAGCCTGCCGCTGGCCAGCAATGACACCGCCGTGCTGCTGCAGGCAGCCCTACCCCTGGTGGCAGTGCTATTCAGCCCCCACAAGCCCCTGCACAAAGCGGGGGTGCTGCTGCAGCAACTGCGGGGCGAGGAGACCCTCCAGCACAACTTGCTGCTGCCCCTGCCCTTGGAGCAGCAACACCGTCGCACAGCCCTGATGGCCACCATCGACCAGCTCAACCGCCACTACGGCAGCGGCACCGTGCAATGGGCAGCTGCGGGAATGCAAACCCCCTGGCGGATGCGGCGCTCACGACTGTCTGGGGCGGCCACCACCCGCCTAGACGCCATCCCGATGGTGCGGGCCTGATCACTGCGGGCCTGATCACAATGGCAACAAGGCCGCTTCGATCATGGCGGCAGTAACGGTGATCGTCTCCAGTTCATCGGCATTGTCGAGGTAGGCCTCAAACGAGGCATAGCGCCGGATGCAGGGAGGAGCGCTGGCAGCGGCGCAGGCCTCAGGCCAGCTGCTGTCTTCAGGCTGCACGGAGAGATAGGCGGTGAGAGCTTCCTCAAGATCGCTGCCATCACCGATGGCTTCACCGTCCCAGAACACCTCGAAAAACCCCATGGAACCAGGGTGAAATCAGCAGGTAGGTAGCGTATGCGGGGATCAGCAAAGAAAGGAGTAGACCAAGCGTGACTGTGACGGGCCGATGACCCCATTGCCTAAGGCGCCCGGCAAAACTTGGTGGGAACACCAGCGCACCGGGCTATCAAAATTGGTGGCAGCACTGGCTTTCATTCTGGTAGCACTCACCCAGAGCCACTGGGAGCTGCACCATGAAAATGTGGCCACGTTCCTTTTCAGCACCGGCCTTGGCCTGGCGGCCATTGGAGCAACAGGGCGGATCTGGTGTTCATTTTTTATCTCCGGCCGCAAGGACGGAGAGCTGGTCACTGAAGGTCCCTACTCGATTAGTCGCAACCCGTTATATGTATTCAGCTGCATTGGTTTAGTGGGGTGGGGCTTAGCACCGAAACACTCACCTACCCGCTGCTGTTTCTGGTGATATTTGGTCTTTATTACCCGGGGATTGTGGCTAGGGAGGAAAGACGGCTCGAAGAACTATTCGGCGAATCCTTCCGCCAATACCGGCAGCGGGTGCCACGCTTCTGGCCCAATCGCGGGCTCTACAGCGAGCCCGCTAGCTGGAGCAGCAATCCGCGTCTATTTCGCCGCCACATCCTCAGCGACATCTGGTTTGTATGGATTGCGGCAATCATTGAACTGGTGGAGGGTTTGCGCAACGTTGGCTGGCTGCCCCACCTGTTGACGCTCTGGTGAAATCACCACCAGTCATCCCAGAAAGGGCCGCCAAAATCGTCGTCATAGCCCGGTTCCACGGTCCATGTAGGAGTGGGGCCACCTGCCTGCGGCGGTTTTGGGGGGCCGGAGAGAGTTTCGGCGTTGATGCCGGGAATCGGCACCACCCCACAGGGGCACTGACACAGACCATCTGGGCCGATCACGCCCTGGCTGGGTTGCTCACAGCTGCAGGGGCAGGGTTGGGCAAGCGCGGCAGGGGTCAGCCCCAAAGGCAGTAGTAAAGATGGCAGTAAAAACAGGGGGAGCCGGGGAAGAAACATCAAAGCGAGGGGAAAAACAGAGTGCTGAAAAGGTCTTAGGGCAAGGCATAGGTGGTTGCCGCTAATTAAGCCGCCGGTTGAGCCATCACCTCCTCGTAGCCAGCGCGGCGCTGGGAGTCGAGATGTTCGAGATGTTTGCGTTCGTTGTAATAGAGCTCCTGAAAGCGCAGGGCGTCGCTGTTGAGTTCGCTGAAGAGGGCCTCGATGCGCAATTCCATATCGCTCAGCGGTGCCTGACCTGAGGCCGTGGCCCGGGCCTCCTCCCTTTCTTGCTCCAGCAGCCGGGCAATACAACGCTCCAGGGTCTCAAGACGCTGACTGCTCCAGGCATCCAGCAGATGCCGGCAGCGCTTGACGCTCTTCTGGCGCTCCAGAGATGCCGTGGCACCGCGCAGCTGAAGCAGGGGCTGACCAAAAGCCATGCGCTGCAGCTCATTAGGCTCAAGCAAAGGCGTCAGCCTGGAGAGCAGGGCGCTCTGCTCCACCACCAGCTGATCGCCCAGCAACCGGGGCAGATCAAGATCGGCGAGGTCTGAGCCGGGGTCTTGGCCTCGGTTGATCGCCTCGAGCCGGCCCACACCGAGGTTGACCTCCTCAAGGCCGCTAATCGCAGCCCAAAGCAGGCGGTGGTGCTTGAGGGCGAAATCATCGAGTTCGCGCTGCCGCAACTCCACCCGGATCGCACTGCGGTAGTTGGGGCAGTGCAGATACATCCGCAACACCTCCGCTTCTGCCCGCTCCCGAAGCCCAGCCTCACCCGGCAACTCCCATTTCTGGGAACGTCCATGCCAGCGCTGGCCTTTGACCTGCTGACGCAGATCGTCTTCCAGCTGGATCGCCAGACGGGCCTGACCACCGCTGAGGCGCTCGGCCACCCGCTGCAGATAGTGGCTACGCACTGCGCTCTGGGGCAGCTTGCCAAGCAGGGCAACAAGGGCCGTTACCGCAAGCTGGAACTGGTCGGGACGGGCTAGATCTCGGCCCTCGAGCACCTGCTCGATCTGCCAGTCGAGCCAGAGCGGCGCCTGATCAAGCAGGGCCCGGTAATCGCCGGCACCCTGGCTCTTGAGGAACTCATCGGGATCCTTGCCGGAGGGCAGTTGCAGCACCCGCAGCTCCAGCTGGCCCTGCAAGGCCAGCTGCTCCACTTCACCGATGGCCCGTTGGGCAGCGCGCACACCGGCGCCATCGCTATCGAAGTTGAGCACCATCCGGCGCCCCTCGCAGCAGCGGCAGAGCTGGGTGATCTGCTGGCTACTGAGGGCAGTGCCAAGGGACGCCACCGCATTGGTGATGCCGGCGGCGTGCAGGGCGATCACGTCGAAGTAGCCCTCCACCACCACGGCTCGGTCGTCCTTACGGATCGCGGCTGCGGCTTTATCGAGGCCAAAGAGATGCTTGCCCTTCTCGAAGACCTCAGTCTCCGGAGAGTTGAGGTACTTGGGCTCGCCGCCATCGAGGCTGCGGCCACCGAAACCGATCACCCGCCCCTGGCGGTCCTTGATCGGCACCATTACCCGGCCGCGAAAGCGGTCGTAGAAACCACGGCCGTCCTGGGAACTGGCGCCCTTGCGTGGCACCACCAAGCCTGCTTCCTCCAGCAACTCCGGCCCCAGCCCCTCCACCTGCTGCAGGTGGCTGAGCAGGCCATCCCAGCGGTCGGGAGCAAAGCCGAGCTCGAAGGCCTCCAGGGTGGCTTCACTCAGGCCGCGACTTTCGCGCAGATAGGTGAGAGCGGCGGCTCCCTCAGGGGCGCGCAATTGGCTGCGGAACCAACCAGCCGCAAGGGTGAGGACCCGGTGCAGCTGTTCGCGGCGGGAGAGCTGCTTGCGCAGCCGCTCCTGTTGGGGACCATCGAGGGTCTCGATCGGCAGCTGGTATTTGCGCGCCAGCTCCAGCACCACATCGCTGAAGCTCTGACGCTGATGCTCCATCAAAAACTTGATGGCATTGCCGCCGGCACCACAGGAGAAGCAGTAGTAGAACTGCTTTGCCGGGGACACCGTCATTGACGGCGATGTGTCGTCGTGGAAGGGACAGATGCCTACGTATTCACGGCCCTTCTTTTTGAGCACCACGTGCTCGCCCACCACATCAACGATGTCAGCCCGCTCCTTGACGGCCTCAATCGTGCGGGGGTGGAGACGCGGCAGGCTCAAGGAAGGGGCTACTTGCGGTGGGCGCTGAAGCGAAGCCTGATTCTGACCGGAGGAGGCAAGCCATGCTCGGCATGGTGGCCAGTGCAATGAGCTTTTCGCTGATGGGCGTCTGCGTCAAGCAAGTGGGAGGACGCATTCCCGCTGCCGAGGTGGTGTTCGCCCGGGCGATCGTGAGCGTGGCCCTGAGCTGGTGGCTGCTGCACCGAGCTGGGATTCCAGCCTGGGGAAATAGGCGCTGGCTACTGATATGGCGCGGAGCGATTGGCACGGCCGCCCTGCTGTGTGTTTATGCCGCCCTAGCGGCCTTGCCCTTGGCAGCGGCCACGGTGCTGCAGTACCTCTACCCTCCGTTCACAGCCCTGCTGGCCTGGCTGATGCTGGGTGAGCCAATCGGCAAGCGGGTGCTGGCGGCCATGGCCCTCGGCTGGCTCGGGGTGCTGCTTGTCGCGCAGCCGGCCGGCCTGCTGCAGGGGGGCGCGACCCTGGCGCTTGTTCCCGTACTGATCGCCGTCGCCGGTGCCCTATTCACCGCCCTTGCCTACGTAAGCGTGCGCTCCCTGGGCACGAGCGAGCACCCGCTGGTGATCGTCTTCTACTTCCCCTTGGTGGCTCTGCCCTTGAGCCTGCCCCTGGTGGCCCTCAATCCCGTGCTTCCCACCCCAGCGGAGCTGCTTTGGCTGGTCGGGGTTGGGATATTCACCCAGCTTGGTCAGGTGTATTTGACCCGCAGCCTCACTGCCCTGCCGGCGGCACGTGCAACAGCGATCAGCTATGTGCAAGTGCTGTTTGCCGGTGGCTGGGGCTGGTTGCTATTTGGCGAGTCAATCGACAGCTGGACCATCGCCGGGGCTGGCCTCGTACTGGCAGCAACCCTGGTGAGCCTTAGCCACAGTCAGCGACAGAAGCCGTCTTAGCCATCGCATGGGCGAGATCCCGGCGGCAAAACTCCACCAGCTCCTCCAGCTCCTCCAGCGTCATGTCGTGTTTGGCGTCGTTGTCGTAGGTACCAATCAGATCCCAGTCGAGCTGCTCACCGGTCCAGTGGTCCAAGCCGACCGATGCCACCACCGCGTTGCGAATGGCGATGCGGTATTCCTGCACGTTGCTGCTGTCTCAGGCAGCCAGGCAGGTGGGCTCGTATCCATCCTTTAAGTCTTGCTGATCAGGCCCTTGCCTTAAGTGGTAAAGGGTCGGTGATCCAGGTCTGCTGGTCTACAGCCCCTGCAGATGCGGCAGGGCCAATGGGGCGGGCCAAACGCCAGCTTTGCCCGCGCTCGCCCCGCTGCAGGAAGAGCTCAAAGGGACTGTCCACCCGAATCGGATCGCCAGCGAGGCGCCAGTCGAACTGGCCTTGCAGGCGCAGCCCCTTGGCCTCACCAATCAAAATCGATTGCTGCTGAGCCACCCGCACCCGGCTCACCTCCGGCATGCCGGCGGCATCTAGGGCCAGGGCATCAGCGATGGCGCCCTGGGTGAGCTGAATCTGCAACTCAAGGGCCTGCAACAACACCGATCGCGGCGGCTGAGCGGCAGCACTGCAACCGGTGAGCACTACGCAAACCATCAACAGCAGTGGCAGCAACCAGGCGCTCAACCGGCGAAGCAGCAGGGGCTGGGCACGGCTGAACACGGCGGGCACGATGGGGAACCTATTACTGACTCCATGATCGGCTGGCTGCAAGGGCAACTCAACCATCCCTGGCAGCAGGACAAGCGCTACGGCCTGCTGCTGGTGTGTCAGGGGGTGGGTTACGAGGTTCAGGTGAGCCAGCGTCAATGGCAGCAGCTACCGGTGCAGGGCAGTGCTCTGGAGCTGCACATCCACCTGGCTATCCGCGACGACGCCTGGATTCTCTACGGCTTTGGTGAGCGCCACGAAAGGGATCTGTTTCGGGAATTGGTTGCCGTCAGCGGCGTAGGGCCCCAAATGGGCCTGGGATTACTGGGAGTGATGGATCCCAGGGAGTTGGTGCAGGCCATCGTGCAAGCCGATCTACGCCGGCTCTGCCAGGCGCCCGGGGTGGGCAAGCGCACCGCCGAGCGCTTGGCTGTCGAGCTGCGCACCAAACTGCAACAGCGGTTTCTGGGGCAACTGGAAAACCACGGCGATCCGGATTCGCTGGCAGACGGCCCCCTGCTGCCGGCAGAAGGCCGTGATGAAGTGCAGCTAACCCTGGCTGCCCTGGGCTACGAAGCCCTTGAAATCCATCGCGCCCTGCGCGCCGTAGCCGCCGTCGGCATGGGGGAGTCGGCCGGGGCAGAAGATTGGATCCGAGAATGCCTGCGCTGGCTATCCCGCCCAATGGACTGATACGGCAAAACCAATGTCCGCCAGAAGGTATGGTGGGAGCTTGCACCGTAGGTCCCCAAACCGGGCCCAGCCTGCGTTTTATTCCCCAGCCCATGCCGCTCACCACCACTAAAAAGCAGGAACTGATCAACGGTCACCAGACCCATGGCACAGACACCGGATCGGTGGAAGTGCAGGTGGCCATGCTCAGTGAGCGGGTCACCCAGCTGACCGGCCATCTGCAGAAAAACAAGCACGATTTTTCTTCGCGCCAAGGGCTGCTGAAGATGATCGGACGCCGTAAGCGCCTGCTTGGTTATCTAAATGGCATCAGCAAGGAGCGTTACAGCGCTTTGATCGCCAAGCTCGGCATCCGGGGCTGATCGAGGCAGCCATGGCCGGAAAGGGAATGCAGGGTCGCGCCCAATCGGGCAAGGGCAACCCAAAACCGACCCGGCGTTCCGGTCCCAGCGAGCAGGTAATCCCTGACGCGGTTGCCAATCGCATGGCGCGCCGAATTGCAATCGGCACTGGCATTCCCACTGTGATGGGCATGGGCGTATTTGTTGGCAGCTACCTATTAGTCAGCCGCCAAATCTTCGACGTTCCACCCAGTGCCACCTTGGCGGCATCGGCTGGATGTTTTTTTCTAGGACTGCTGGGCTTGAGCTTCGGCGTGCTCTCTGCCAGCTGGGAAGAGAAGCCAGGCAGCTTGCTTGGCTCCGAGCAGATCGGACTCAACATCAGCCGCTTGCGCAGCTCGGTTAAGTCGATGCGCAATGGTGCAGGCAATCAGCCAACCAGCTCAGGCCGCCAAGAGCGATGAGCTGATGCGGGCCTGAAAATCGGCAGCGATGAGGGTATCAAGGGCAGCGCCCACATCGCCTACGCAGAATTGGGGGCCAAGCCGCACAAAGCGGGTCTGGCCAGCCTGGCGAACCAGGGCCACCACAGGCACTCGCAGGCCAGCCTCATCCTGTGGTGGCTTGTGACGATGTAGGCACTCGCGCAGGCGGTGCTGAATGGCGATGTCGGCGGCCTGATCGGCGGGTAAATCGACCATCAACAACTGCAGATCGTCGATGGAGCGGCAATCCTCGACGATTAATTGCACCCGATCATCGCGGCGATCCACCGAAGCCCACACCAGCAAGCGCGCATCCACCATTAGGTGGTCGGCTAAACGGGCATAGCTTTTAGGAAAAACGACCGCCTCACAGCTTCCAGTTAGATCCTCAAGCTGAAGCACGGCCATCCGGTCGCCCTTGCGGGTGTTCACCTGTCGCAGCTCAGGCACCATCACAATTGCACTCACCTTGGCTTTGTCGGCCATCTCCTCGAGATTGCCCAGAGCCACCGGCGATAGCAACTTCACCTGCTGGGCCAACTGCTTGAGGGGATGGTCTGATAGGTAGAAGCCCACCAACTCCTTTTCCAGGCGTAGTTTTTCTGTGGGGGGATAGTCGCGCACCGGAGCAGCCTTGGGAGCGGTGCTGATATCGGCCAGGCCGGCAGCATCTGAACCCCCAGCAGAATCAGCAGCGGCAGTGGCACCAAACAAATCAAAGAGGTTGCCCTGACCGCTGGCCCGGTCCTTGGCACGGGAGCTGGCCCAGTCGATCACCAGATCCAGATCCGCCATCAATTGGGCGCGATTGCCCAGAGGCTCGAGGGCATCAAGTGCTCCTGAATGGATTAGGGCCTCCAAGGCACGGCGGTTGAGCTGCTGACCAGGAAGGCGATCGCATAGCTCGGCCAGGGAGTTGAAACGACCATCGCCAGAGCGGGCCTCGATCAACTGTCGAATCGCCCCATCACCGAGATTGCGGACGGCCGAAAGGCCAAACAGAATTCGATCACCAACGGGTGTGAAATCGATGCCGGAAGCATTTACATCGGGGGGCATCACTTCGATACCCATAGCATTGCAGTTGGCGATATATCGTTGCACCTTGGCCGAGTCACCGGAATTTACGGTGAGCAGCGCCGCCATGTAGGCAACTGGGTAGTGGGCTTTGAGATACGCGGTTTGATAGGTCACCGCGCCATAGGCGGTGGAATGGCTCTTATTGAAACAGTATTCAGCAAATAGAACCATCTGCTCAAATAATGCCTCCGCTATTCGCGGTTCGACGCCACGTTCAGTAGCACCGCTCACAAAAAGGCTCTGGTGTTTCTCCATCTCACTCTTTTTCTTCTTACCCATCGCCCGCCGCAGCAGGTCTGCTTCGCCAAGGGAATAGCCAGCCAATTCTTGAGCGATCTTCATGATCTGCTCTTGGTAAACCATGATCCCATAAGTCTCCTTAAGGATCGGTTCAAGCTTCTCATGGGCTACATCAATTGCCTCGCGACCGTGCTTGCGATTAATGAATTTAGGGATCAGGCCTGCATCAAGCGGACCGGGCCTGTATAGGGCCAAAATAGAAGATATATCCTCAAGTGATGAAGGCTTGAGATCGCGCACAATCTGGCGCATGCCGCTTGATTCAAGCTGAAAGATGCCCTCCAAATCACCACGGGCAAGCAGGGCGTAGGTACCTGCGTCGTTAAGAGGCAGATCATCTGGATCAACCTTAACGCCACTATATTGTTGCACAAGATCGACAGTTTTATCGATCATTGTGAGATTTTTGAGGCCGAGAAAGTCCATTTTCAATAGACCCATCGACTCCACATCTTCCATGAAGTATTGAGTAATCACCTGGCCATCGTTGTTGCGCTGCAGGGGGACAAGTTCATCAAGGGGCTCCGCCGCAATTACTACCCCAGCCGCGTGTACGCCAAAGGTCTTGTTTGTGCCCTCAATACGCATTGCCATATCAACCCAGCGCTGTACCACTGGATCTTTTTCATATTTCTCGCGAAATTCTGGCGCCGGTGATTCGGCTCCGATCATTTCCTTGAGCTTGGCAGGTTTGCCTCGCACCACGGGGATCAACTTGGCCAGGCGATCCGCATCGCCATAGGGAATATCGAGTACGCGGGCCACATCCTTGAGCACCGCTTTTGAAGTCATGCGGTTGAAAGTGATGATCTGGGCCACCTTCTCTTCGCCATAGCGCTTAGTGACGTAGTCGATAACTTCGCCACGCCGCTCGATACAGAAATCCGTATCAATATCAGGCATCGACTTGCGCTCAGGGTTCAAGAACCGCTCAAACAGCAAGCCATTGGTAACCGGATCAATGTTTGTGATCCCCAGGGCGTAGGCCACCAAGGAACCCGCAGCTGAACCACGACCCGGCCCCACAGGTATGCCGTTGTCTCGGGCAAAGCGGATGTAGTCCCACACCACCAGGAAGTAGGTGGGAAAACCCATCTGCTCCATTACCTGGAGCTCAAAGGCGAGGCGATCGCCGTAGTGGGGTTCGAAGCCAGCGCCACTATCCAGCCGCAGACGCTGCCGGAGGCCCTGCTCGGCCACCTCAGTGAGATAGCTCACCGCTGTGTGCCCCGCTGGGATCGGGAAGCGGGGCATCTGATAGCGGCCGAGGATGTCGTAGGCCTCCACCTTTTCGGCCACCTTGGCCGTGTTGGCCACTGCCCGCTCGATCAGCTCAGAAGGAAGATGGTCATTGAACAGGGAGAGCATCTCTGCCTCCCCCTTGATGTATTCAGTCCCCGTGTAGCGCAGGCGTTTCACGTCGCTGATCAACTTGCCCGTAAGCACGCAAAGCAGCGCGTCGTGGGCTTCTACGTCGTTGGCACTGAGGTAATGGGCATCATTGGTGGCGATCAGCTCAATGCCCAGCTCGGCAGCGATGCGGGCAATGCCGGTGTTGACGATGCGATCTTCGATGCCGCCATGATCCTGGATCTCCAGGTAGAAGTCGTCGCCAAAAGTGCGTTGATACCAGCTGGCAACCTCCCGCGCCGCATCGGGCCGGCCCTGCAAAATCGCCTGGGGAATTTCGCCTCCCAGGCAGGCAGTTGCCACGATTAACCCTTCGCTGTATTGGCTCAACAATTGCTTGTCGATACAGGCACGGGCAAAGATGCCCCGGCCGCGCATGCCACGCAGGTGGCTGATGCTGGTGAGCTTGACCAGGTTGCGATAGCCGACGGCGTTTTTGGCCAGCACCACCAGGTGGTAGCGCTTCTCCTTTTTCTGCTGGGGGTCATCAATGGAGCCATTGATGACATACATCTCATTGCCGATGATCGGCTTGATCCCGGCCTTGGTGCAGAGCTTGAGCAGCTCGATGGCGCCGTACATCACACCGTGGTCGGTGAGTGCAAGGGCTGGCATGCCTAGCTCCACAGCCCGATCCACCATCGCCGGCAACTGACTCGCCCCGTCTAGAAGGCTGTAGTCGCTGTGGTTGTGGAGCGGAACGAAGGCCAAGGGCAGGTCTAGCCGGAAGGCATCGGAAGCCTCCCCAAACTAGGCGACCACGCAAGATCCAGTGTCATTTGCGCCCCGTACCAGGGCAAAACCACTAGATCTGGGGCCAGCGCCTAGGGCACCAATGGGGCCACAGGGCGAGCCTGCATCACCTGGGCAGCCAGTTCGTATTGGTGAGCCACCTGAAGCAGGCGCGGCTCTTCGAGCACCCCCGTGATCAGCTGCAGACCAATCGGCAGGCCCTCGAGATCAAAACCGCAGGGCACATTGATGGCAGGCAGGCCAGCCATGTTTGCCGGGATCGTGAGCAGGTCGGCGAGGTACATCGCCAAGGGGTCGTCGCTGTGGGCGCCAAAGCCAAAGGCCGTGGTGGGCGAGGTGGGGGTGAGCAGCACATCCACTGCCTCAAAGGCCCGGTCGAAGTCACGCCGGATCAAGGTGCGCACCTGCTGGGCTTTCTTGTAGTAAGCGTCCACATATCCGGCCGAGAGGGCGTAGGTGCCGATCAGGATGCGGCGCTGCACCTCGTCGCCAAAGCCCTCAGCCCGGCTGCGGGCAGTCATCTCGGCCAGGCTGGTGGCATCCGGGGCCCGGTAGCCGTATTTGACACCGTCGTAGCGGGCCAGGTTTGCAGAGGCCTCCGAAGGCGCAATTACGTAGTAGGTGGCGATGCCGTCGTTGAAGCGGGGGCAGCTCACATCCACCAGCTCGCAGCCCAGGGCCTCCAGCTGGGCGGCAGCCGCCAGCACCGCAGCCTTCACCTGGGGATCAAGGCCCTCAGCCTCGAAGCACTCGCGCACCATGCCCACCCTCAAACCAGCAACAGGCTGGTCAAGGGCGGCGACGTAATCGGGCACCGGGGCCTGCAGGCAGGTGGCATCGCGCGGATCCGCGCCGGCGATTATCTGCAATAGCTCGGCCGCATCCGCCACTGAGTTGCTGAATGGGCCCACCTGGTCGAGGGAGCTGGCAAAGGCGACCAGGCCGTAGCGGCTGACGCGGCCATAGGTGGGCTTCAATCCCACCACTCCGCAGAAGGAGGCGGGCTGGCGAATCGACCCACCGGTATCGGAGCCAAGGGCAGCGATGCACTCGCCTGCAGCCACTGCGGCGGCGCTGCCACCGGAGCTACCACCAGGCACCCTGTCTGGATTCCAAGGGTTGCGGCTGGGGCCGAAGGCTGAGGTCTCGGTGGAGCTGCCCATGGCGAACTCATCGAGGTTTGTCTTGCCAAGCAGGACAGCTCCCGCCTGCCAGAGGCGGTCGGTAACAGTGCTCTCGTAGGGGGGCACGAAGTGCTCCAGCATGCGGCTGGAGCAGGTGGTAGTAACCCCCTTGGTGCAGAGGTTGTCCTTGATCGCCAGAGGAATACCTGCCAGGGGTGGCAAAGCTTCTCCAGCGGCGCGCCGGGCGTCGATACGGTCCGCATCTGCCCTGGCCCGCTCGGCAGTTATCTCGAGATAGGCGTGAACAGTGGGATCAACCGCCTGGATGCGGGCCAGATGGTGTTCGGTGAGTTCACGGGCTGAAACCTCACCCTTCTCCAGTTGTTGACGCCATTCGGCAATCCCCTGTTCGCGCGAATCAGCGATCCCCATCAACCCTGTGGCCAGTTGAATTGGACGCTATCAGCCAGCGGCAACGGCCCCTAGGCCTCAGTCGAGCTCGGTGAGCGGCTCGCCCCTACGGGTGCGCATTAACTGGTGATCCAGAGAGCCGGGAGATTCGGCCCGTAGGTCGTTCAGAAACGCCGGCAGCTGGCTTTCCAGCGTGCCGCGCCGCACGAAGGGGCCAAACCAATAAACAGCGTTGGGAGAGTGGGTTTCTACCCGTGCCCACCAGGCCAGGCCCAAACCATTGGCGCAGCTGCGCACTGGCCACAGCAGGGGATTCATGGGGCAGGAGCGGCTTGCTCTCCATTCTGCCCGGCGTCGGTACCGGGACTGAGGGGGGGCGTCACAGTTGAATATCCCCAAGGAAACCAGATCTGGCGGCTGGTTCCATGCCCAGGTCAATGACCGGTTCCTGGTTGGCCGGAATCTCGGCAACAATCGGCTGCTCTGCCATTTGATCTGCCGGTTGCTCTGGCTGATCCGCCGGCTGAATTTCGGGCTCCAGCTCAGGCTCTTGATGGTCCAAAAGCTCAGCAGAGCTATCCGGCTGGCTAGCGGCTGGAGCGGGCAGCTGGGGGCGCACCAAACGGGGTGCGGGCTGGGAACCACTCAAACCCTTCATCCAGCCACGCCGTGCCACCTCGTAGAGCAGCAGGGCGGTAGCCACAGAGGCGTTAAGGCTTGGTGTGGCGCCACGCAGGGGAATGCGCACCAGCTGATCGCAGTTGCGGCGGGTGAGCATAGAGAGACCATCACCCTCAGACCCGGTGACTATGACCAAAGGCCCCTCTAGATCGGCCTCCTCCAGGCTGACGGTGCCCTCGGCTGCCAGACCCACTACCCGATAACCCTCCTGCTTGAGGGTGTCGAGAGCGCGGTTGAGGTTAACCACCCGTGCCACAGGCAGGTGCTCAAGTGCACCTGCTGCAACCTTGGCCACCGAGCCGGTAAGCCCAGCGCTGCGGCGCTGGGGCAAAACCAGGCCATGGGCACCGAGGGCTTCGGCACTGCGCACAATCGCACCAAGATTCTGGGGGTCAGTAAGACCGTCTACCGCCATCAACAAGGCCGGCTCGCCAATGGTTGCGCAGCCTTCCATCAGGGTCTGCAGATCAAGGGTCTCCGCAGCCGCTGTTTGCAGGGTGATGCCCTGGTGCACGGCACCACCGGTGAGCTGACCCAGGCGCGCCCAGGTGACCTCCTCAACCAGCACGCCCGATGCCTTGGCCTCGCGCAGCAGCTGCAGAAACTTGGGACTAAACCGCATTTCTGGGGTGCACCAGACGCGGTGAATTGGTCGACCGCTCTCCAGTGCCGCCTGGGCCGGGTGGCGGCCCCAGATCAAATCGGCGCTGGGATCGACGCTGTGGCGCTCGGCATCACCGCTAGGGGGCAAGCTATCGGCGTCGACGATCAGCGGCTTGGCGGCGAACCTGCCAGGCGCGGGGCGGCTGCCAGTACCAAAACGTCGGCCATCAGGGCGCCCGCCTCCTTCAAAGCGCCCGCCCCCTTCAAAGCGACGGCCCTCGGGGCGAGCGGAGTCGGGACGGCGGCCCTGGGGACGACCTTCAAAGCGACCCCCGGGTCGCCGCTCGTAGGGCTTGCTGTCTGAGCTGGAGCGATCGCTGGAAAAACGGGGAGCAGGCGGACGGTCGAAGGAGGGACGCTCACCGTCACCACGCCGTTCAAATGGGCGGCGCTCGCCGCGACTACTGGGGCGCTCGGCTGGCCCATCGCGGCGGGGCTGGAAGCGGGATACACCCCTGGGGGCGGGACGGGCACCGGTCTCGCGCCGGGGCTCCCGATCTCTTGGCCCTTCTCGGCCCTCCCGGCCCTCCCGGCCTTCTCTGCCCTCCCGGCCTTCACCAGCTCCATCGCGGCGCCATTCAGGCTTAGGACCGCTGAAGCGGGGTGGGCGGCCAGCCCCGCGGGCGCCGCCCCCCGTCCGCTTCTCGGGACGGCGTTCAAATCGTGGGCTCATGGCGTTGTCTGCAGGTTATGGATCGATCTCCTTCAAGTGATCTAGCAGCTCGGCTAACCGGGCAGGCTCGTGGAGAAACAACCAACCAAGCAGGGCCTCAAGGCCCGTTGCCTGGCCGTAGGCCGCCGCATCCCCCCGCCGGGGCCCCCTGCCTGCCCGATTGCGGCCCCGGCGCACCAGGTCTCGCTCCGCCTCAGTGAGCTGCTGATCAAGCTTCTCCAGTGCCAGGGCCTGGGCATCGGCACGCACTACCTGCACAACCTCATGATGCAGGGTGTGGGAGCGCCCTGGACGCTGACAGCGCTGCAGTCGCTGATGAAGCTCCCAGACCGCATCACCCAGCCAGGCCAGCTGTAGCGGGCCTAATTCGGCCTGGGGAGGATGGGGGGCGAGGCCAGCTAGCCAGCTCGAAGCGGGCCGCAGCTCAGCCTTTCCCGACTCAAGCGGCGAGGTTGCCAAGGGCTGTTTCGAGGTCGGACTGAAGGTGCAGAAATTCTTCTAGGCGCACCAGCTTCACGGTTTGAACAACCCGGGCGTTACCAACCACCAGAAACTTCTGCCGATCGCTGTTGCACTGCTTGGCGAGCTGAACTAAAGCGCCAAGACCGGACGAGTCGAGGAAGTCGATATGGCTCAGATCGATCACCAAAGGCTGACCATTGCCGCGGTGAGAGGCCACAAATTCCCCGAACTGTTTGTCGGAGTAAGCATCCAACTGGCCGGTGAAGCGGAACAGCTGGCAGTGGGCCTGCTGCTCGAAGCCCCCTCTCAGGGACACCGTCAATCGCTGCAGGTCGTTGATGGCTCCAGTCCTCGATCCGTTCTGGGGCGAAGTGTAGAGAGCAAATTTGCCGCTGCAGAAGACGCAACAAAAGTGCGTCAGCGGCGGCTGGCCATCAGGGCGGCGAAGCGCGCGAAGTGATGGTCGGCATCGTGGGGACCGGGACTGGCCTCCGGGTGGTACTGAACGCCAAACACCGGTGCCTCAAGCAGCTCCAGAGCGGCCACGGTGTGGTCGTTGAGGTTGTAGTGGGTTACCCGCACTCGGTCGGCGGGCAGGGATTCGGGCACAAGGGCAAAACCATGGTTTTGGCTGGTGATCTCCACCTGGCCTGGGCTGCCGCAAGGGTGATTTAAACCGCGATGGCCGTAGCCAAGTTTGAAAGTGGTGCCTCCAAGGGCCAGCCCCAGGATCTGGTGGCCAAGGCAGATGCCAAACAGGGGGAGATTGGGCAGGGCGATAAGACCTTTGGCGAGCTCAATAGCGGCGCTAACGGCGGCCGGATCGCCAGGGCCGTTCGAAAGGAATACTCCCTCGGGCTTGTAACTGAGAACCTGCTCCAAGCTGGCATCGGCTGGAAGCACGGTCACCTCGCAGCCGTGGGCCGCCAGACGCTCGAGGATCGCCCGCTTGATGCCGAAATCAATGGCCACCACCCGGTAAGGGCGATCGGGCTGGGCTTGCGTGCGGGCATCAAAAGCCACCCCACAGGCTTGATCCCAGTGATAGGGATTAGGGGTAGTAACAGATGCAGCCAGGTTTAGGCCCTGCATCGAAGGGGCCGAGCGCACTTGATCAAGCAGGGCCGAAGCAGGGGTGCCATCACTGCAAATTGCGCCGTTGATCGCGCCACCATCCCGCAAATGACGCACCAGAGCTCGTGTATCAATGGCGCGAATTCCAACTACTCCATGGTGGAGCAGCCAGCCATCTAGATCACCCTCTGAGCGCCAGCTACTCGAACAAGGTGAAAGCTGGCGGGCGATCACCCCGCGCACATGGGGGCGATCCGCTTCCTGATCGGCGTCGTTGACCCCGGTATTGCCCAGTTCGGGGTAGGTGAAGGTGACCAACTGCCCGGAGTAACTCGGGTCGGTCATGACCTCCTGATAGCCGGTCATACCGGTGTTGAACACCACTTCTCCGATGGCCGTGCCCCGGGCCCCAAAGGCCTCACCGCGCAGCACGGTGCCGTCGGCCAACACCAGCAAGGCAGTGGCAGCGGGCTCGCTCACGGGTTCAGGGCAGTTGGTTCGATCATCCCGCAACGGGGGCTGGCAGGGCGGCGCGCAGCCGCTCTAGAGCTTGCCAGCCAGCTCCATCGGCAATGGCCTGCTGGGCCAAACTCAGGCCAGCGGCGACGGAGTCGCTCAAACCAGCGGCCCATAGCACCAGCGCCGCGTTGAGGGCCACCACATCGGCCTGGGCGCGGCTACCTCGGCCCTGGAGCACGGCTTCGAGGATGGCTTGGTTGGTGGCGAGATCTCCGCCCGCTAGATCGGTGATCGGGGCAAGCTGCAAGCCCAAGGCCTCCGGATCAAGCTGGTCGCTGCTCACGACTCCAGATTCCACCAGCCGCAGCGAATTAACTCCAGCCAGGGAGGCCTCATCCAGGCCGCCATGACCATGTACAACCACAGCTCTGCGCAGCCCCAGCCGGGCCAATGCCTCAGCCATCGGATCGAGCAGATCAGGCCGGGCCACCCCGAGCACCTGGGCCTCGGGCCGCAGGGGATTTACCAATGGGCCCAGCAGATTGAAAACAGTCCGCACCCCCAGGCTGCGGCGCAGGGGAGCCAGCCCCACCAGCGCCGGATGCCAACCAGGAGCAAACAAAAAAGTCACCCCCGCAGCGGGTAAGGCGCCAATCACCTGCTCCTGGGGGGCCTGCAAATGAATGCCCACTGCCTCCAGCACATCGGCTGAGCCCACCCGACCACTGGCACTGCGGTTGCCGTGTTTGGCCACGTGGGCGCCACAGGCGGCCGCCACAAACGCCACAGCCGTTGAAATATTGAAGCTGTCGGCCCCATCGCCACCGGTGCCACAGGTATCAACAAGCGCAAGAGCAGGGCGGGAGGCCGGCAGCGGACAGGCCTCCCGCAATACCTCGGCCATCGCCGCCAGCTCCTCGCCACTCACACCCTTGGCCCGCAAGGCGGCCAGCAGCCCTCCGGTGAGCACAGGATCGATCTGTTCGCTCAGCCAACCCTGCATCAGCGCGGTGGCCTGCGGGGCCGACAGCGACTCGCCATTGAGCAGCTGGTCCAACAGGGCAGGCCAGGACTGAACAGTGGGCATAGGTAGTAAAAAGCCCGGGTGCAAAGCACACCGGGCCGGGTGATGGGGACTTCTCCACTATCACCCGAAGAAGGGGGAAATGGCGATGGCTGCCTTGGTAAGACGTCAGCTCTGCTCCTGGTCAGCGGTGTCAAAGCTGGAGCCCACCGCCTCAGTCGCCGCCTCAGTCGCCGCTGAAGCGGGCCGAAAACCTTTTGCCCAGATTGCCTGGGTGCGGCTGTGCAGATCTTCACGGCTAATGCCCCACAGGCGCAGGGTCTTGGCCAGATCTGAGCTGAGATCACGGGCACCGGGAAAGGCCTCGTAGCGCATCAACAAGCGGGCGGCATCAACCAGGTGGTGGTCGGCTGGCACCTCAGCAGCAAGCAGCCGATCCACCACATCGCGATCCGTGGCGTATAGGGGATGACTTTGATCGTTGCTGCCGGATTGGGATGGAGCGGAAGCCATGGCGCAGCTATTGCTGAGGCCAGCCTGCCGGAAAAGCAGCTGCCTAGGTTGGTGGCACCTGTGAAAACGGCCCCTGATGGGAGCCATACGGCTGGATCTGATCCGTCGCTACCTGCGGCCCCATCGCAAGGTGGTGTTAATCGGCGTCGCCGCCCTGGTGGTGGTGAACCTGCTGAGCGTCTCCATTCCCCTGCTGGTGCGGCGGGTAATCGACGACCTGCAGGATGGTTTCGCACTTCAAGACGTGCTGGCTCAGGCGGGGCTGATCGTCGCCCTGGCCACGGTGATGGGGGCGGTGCGGCTCTACTCACGCATGCTGGTGTTTGGGGTAGGCCGGCAGGTGGAGGCCGAGCTCAAGCAACAGATTTTTGATCACCTGCTCAAGCAGGAGCCGGGCTGGGTGCAGACCACCGGCAGCGGCGAGGTGATCAGCCGAGCCACCTCCGACGTCGAAAACGTGCGCAGGCTGCTGGGCTTCGCCGTGCTCAGCCTTACCAACACGGTGCTGGCCTACGCGCTCACCTTGCCAGCGATGCTCTCCATCGACGCCTGGTTGACCCTGGCGGCGGTGGGGCTCTACCCACTGATGTTGATGGTGGTGCGCCTGTTCGGCGGTCGCATGATGCGCCAGCAACGGCGCCAGCAGGAGGCCTTGGCCTCCTTAAGCGACCTGATCCAGGAGGACCTTTCTGGCATCAGTGCCATCAAGATCTACGGCCAGGAGAGCACCGAGCAGACCGCCTTCGCCGGTCGCAACCGCATCTACCGGGATGCGGCCCTGAATCTGGCCCGCACCCGCAGCACCCTGTTCCCGCTGCTGGAGGGCATCTCCTCAATCAGCCTGCTACTGCTGCTCGCCTTGGGCAGTGGCCAACTTGAAAGTGGCCGCCTCAGCATCGGCGACCTTGTCGCCCTGATTCTGTTTGTGGAGCGGCTGGTGTTCCCCACAGCCCTGCTTGGGTTCACCCTCAACACCTTCCAAACCGGCCAGGTGAGCCTGGAGCGGGTCGAGGAGCTGCTGCGCCGGCGGCCCTTGATCGTTTCTTCAACTTCACCAACTCCCCCAGCCAAGCCCGGTCGGGGGGCTGTGGAGGCCCGCGGCCTCACCGTGCGCTATCCCAACGCTCCTCGGCCGGCCCTGGTAGACGTCAGCTTTGAGCTCCACCCTGGTGAGCTTGTGGCAGTGGTGGGCCCCGTGGGCTGCGGTAAAACCACCCTGGCCCGGGCCCTGGGGCGCATGGTCGAGGTCGAGGCCGGCCAACTGTGGCTAGATGGGGTCGACATCACCGCTCTGGATTTAGCTGACCTACGGGGCCAGGTGGGCTTAGTGCCCCAAGAGGGCTATCTGTTCACCGCCAGCCTTGCCGACAACCTGCGATATGGCGAGCCTGAAGCGCCGTTGGAGCGGGTCGAGGCAGCAGCTCGCCAAGCCAGACTTGAGGGTGACATCAAGGGATTTCCCGACGGCTATCAGACCCTGGTGGGGGAGAGAGGCATCACCCTGAGCGGCGGCCAGCGACAACGCACAGCCCTTGGGCGGGCCCTGCTGGTACGCACCCCCCTGTTGGTGCTTGATGACGCCCTGGCCAGCGTCGATAACACCACCGCCGCCGAGATCCTGCGCACCATTCGCAGTGAGCAGGCAAACGCCCAGTCCAATAACCAAGGCCTGGGTCGCACCGTGCTGATGATCAGCCACCAGTTATCGGCCGCTGCCGCCTGTGATCGAGTGCTGGTGCTCGAAGAGGGCCGGCTGGTGCAGCAGGGCCACCACAGCGAGCTGCTGGCTGAGCGCGGCACCTACCGTCGCCTTTGGGATAGGGAGCAGGCAACGGAGCAGCTGAAGGCGGCCGGCTGATCTCAATACTTGTTGAGCTGTTCAGCCAAGTGGCCTAGATGGGGCTTAGGTGGATGGTGTCGCCTTCAGCGTTCGCCCAGGAGCATCCATGGAGCCAGTTGCCCCGATTACCGGCTTGCCCTACCGGCTGCGCTGCACCCTGACCTTCGGCGACATCTACGGGCAGATTTTGATCTGGATGCTGGTGATCTTCGCCAGCCTGGCGTCTGGCTTGGCCTTGATGGGGGCCAGCAAACCGATCTTTGCCCTTGTAGGTGTGGGTCTGATCCTGGTGCTTTCCCTGCCGTTCCTGCTGTTCGCCTTCACCACCACCCTCCTCAACCACATTGCCTTCGAGCCCGACGCAGCAACTAAAGGGACTGCCTAGGCTCAAATTTAATTGCGGTTAGCAGCGTGTTCGGCCTGTTTCAGAACACCCCTCAGGCCCAAGCTCCCCACGTTGTGCTGGGCACCCCAATTGACGCAGCCGTAAAGGTCGGCCAGGCAGAGGCAGTTTTCGGTTGCGGCTGCTTTTGGGGAGCCGAAAAGGGCTTTTGGCGCCTGCCTGGGGTGGTTACAACAGCGGTGGGCTACGCCGGTGGCTCAATCCAGCAACCCAGCTACGACCAGGTTTGCTCTGGAAGCACAGGCCACAGCGAGGTTGTGCGGGTGGTCTGGGATACGGCCCTGATCGATTTCAGCGATTTGCTGAAGCTGTTCTGGGAATGCCACGACCCCACCCAGGGGAATCGCCAGGGCAATGATCGGGGCAGCCAGTACCGCTCTGTGATCTATGCGGATGATCCTGGTCTGCTGGCCTTAGCAGAGGCCAGCCGCGACGCTTACCAAGACCTGCTGAGTAGCGCTGGCTTTGGGGCTATCACCACTGAGTTGCGCAGCAACCAAACCCATTGGTACGCGGAGCCATATCACCAGCAATATCTAGCCAAACCAGGCAGCAGGCCTTACTGCTCGGCCCAGCCAAGCGGACAAAGGCTCGGTGAATTTGCGGGCTCGGCCTACAAGCTCGATCCACGGGTGTGGTCTTCCTATGACTGGACGGTGGCCCACTGCGTGCTGCGGGGGGACAATTCCCCCATCCAGCTGGCCTGAGCATGTCCATGCCGCTGCTTGCCCTCGCCTTGCTCTCAATGGGGTCGCCTTGGTGGGAGGACTACGGCATCACCGAACAATTCATCTGCCCCGATCAGAGCCGGGTCACCCTGGAGCGCAATGACGCCCAAGCCTCCCTGCTCACCGGGCGCTTCCGTTCCACCATGTTTCGTGAGGCCTCAGACCTACCAGGCATCCGTTATCGCAACGAGCAACTGACCTTGGTGCTCAGGGGCGATGTGCTGACTATGGAGCAGCAATTCAGAAGGTTGGAGTGCCTGCGCACCGACCAGGTATGAGTAGGACAGCGCTGTGAACCCCTTACCCGATCGCCTAGTAATTCTTGGCTTACTTATCACCCTGGGGCTCTGCTTTGCTCTGATCTTCTGGAGCGTCAAGCTGAACCCGAGGCCCGAACCCCAGCTGCAATGGCGGGATAGGCCCTCCGCTCAGCCGTACGGCTGGCAGAACGACCCCAAGGCCCCGCTGTTGTGAGCAAGCTCGAGCCCAGGCCACGCAAGCGCCCCCTGCATCCGCTGCCTAAGGGGCTTGTGGAGCTCTACGGGCTGCTGGCCGTGTTGTTTGTGCTGGTGCCTGAGTGGATGGCTGGCGGCGCCCTGCTGAGCTTCTCAGCCAATCGCAAGGGTTCCGACCTGCCTGCGGCCTCAGCCGTATGGAGCCGCTTGCCCGAATTGCGGCTGGCAAGCCTGGGGGTCGGTGAGCTGCGGCAACTAGCCCGGCGCCTGCGCGTTCCTGGGTATGGGGTTTTGGGACGGGAGCGCCTCACAGAACGGCTGATACGCCGGCTGAAACAGCGCAAAGCGCTGTGGTAACTTCGATCTGCCGGGGCGTAGCGCAGCTTGGTAGCGCACCACTTTGGGGTAGTGGGGGTCGCAGGTTCAAATCCTGTCGCTCCGATTTCGACAATTCACCGATCCAAGGTGACCTTCTTCCATGCCGGCTTCCCCAGCCGGTTTTTTTTTATGCGCCAGTCCCGGGCGCTCAGGCCGCTTCTGAATCAGCCTCTACCCTCTGGACCTCAAAAGCCAGGGCCTGGGCCTGGCGCTCGCTTAGTCGACGACTCCAGGCACCCCGCACCGGCTCATTCCAACGAAAGCCAGCCTGTTTGGCCTTATGCCGCTCTGCATAGGGGAGGTTGGCCCGATAGAGCAGCTTCGGCTCCATAGCTGCAGCCAAGAGGTCTTCGAGGT
>ERZ887851.650-NODE-650-length-33668-cov-26.846696_pt1 | contig 33668 bp, 31 predicted proteins | sample MGYA00521100_ERZ887851 | MGnify/ENA primary metagenome ERZ887851 (study PRJEB32303, sample SAMEA104408602) | aquatic metagenome | biome: Brackish water; feature: Pelagic; material: water | place: Baltic Sea | collected 2014-06-06T16:11:00 | depth 11,444 m ... | reverse complement strand
GATAAACCGCTGGCAACAACTGTTCCGCCGCCTGTTGATCGCCGCGTTCAATGGCTGACAGGATTTTCGTAACGTCGCTCATTAGCCCAGTATAACGGACACAGCGCCGGATTCATGCCGACCGATGATTTGGGCTCGCGCAGGCGCATGTGAGGCGCGACAAGCGAGCGGGCGCGAGTAATGCGTGTTTAGTGGGAAGCGTCTGACTCGTTTTTGTCCTCCGCCAGCTGCTTCAGCTTCCGGGTGTATTCCGCCGCCTTCTCGGGTTGCTCCAGGGCGGTGTAGATGGCAACAAGTTGCTCTGTCAACATTCTCTGGCGCCACTGAAAAGTTATTGAAAAAAAAGCACCACCTTGTTCCCGATAAGCTTCCATGCCCTGATAGCCCGCCTTCAACAATGCTTCGGCTTCTTACTGCTTTCCCCCGCCAAGCAATGCAGCTCCGAGCGTGGCTTGCAGACAGGAATTCCAACAAATGAGCCCATGAGCCCTGGGGTCGTGGCCCTGGGGTCGTGGCCATGGTCCTCGTGTTTGCCATGGTCCTCGTGCCCGCCATGGTCCGCGTGTTTGCCATGGTCGGTGTGCTCGCCATGGTCATGCGCGTCACCCGATTCATCGTGTCCACCATGCTCCGCATGCATGTTCGCTTTCATAAATCCAAGGATCGCCTCTTCAGCTTCCGGATAGCTTTTGAGACTCAGGTAACATAAGGCCAGGTCAGCTGCATAAGTGACTCCACCACTCGATAAGATGTTTTCTGACATTTGATACTTATACGCATTTATGAGGTGGGGAAGGCCGAGCTCCGGCTTGCCAGCCCTCATGTAGCCGCTACCCAGGATTCGATACACTTCCATCGCGTTTTCGGGTTGTGATCTGTCTTCCCAGAAAGTAATCACATCTTTTAAGTAATGATCAGCGAGCTGCTCCTGTTTGCCGTTCATTTTATAAGCAACGGCGAGCCGGAACTTGCAATCGTTGGTTTGCGTATGCTGCGGCCCGAGTGTCCGCTCGGTGAGAGAGAGTAGCTTTTCAAGGAGGCGTACTACCTGATCAATGCGGCCCGTATTCATATAGAAAACGGCAAGGTTGCCCGAATGACGAAGCGTCGCGGGGTGCTCTTCGCCATGCACTTCCGTCACAAGCTCGACCACTCGCTCAAGAAGCGGCAGGGCTTTATCCGATTGACCGGTGAGATGAAAGACATCACCAACGGCCGCCATGGTCTCCAGGGTGGTTTGGTCTTTCGGCCCGAGCACTTCCATGGCCAGCGGAAGTGTCTTTTCCAGGAGTGGCAGCGCGACGTCATTGTCCCTGTCCAAAAGCAGATGACCGAGGTTAGACAAGCTGATCACCGTGTCAGGATCCCTGGCCCCGAGATGCTGCTCGCTCAGTTCGAACGTTTCTCTGGCGAGCGTGATCGCCTCGTCAATTTGATAACGATCAACCCGCCCCATGCACCAGCAAAGATTTCTTTTGCTCGCAAGCGTCTCGCGGCTGGGTGGGCGTCCCGCTTTCCTGTCGAGTTCTGTCAGCGTCTCACTTGCCTGCTTTGTCAATTCGAAGGCTTTTTCGAATTCGGCGAGCCTGTAGAGCGACCAGCCCACGGTCAGTTGCAGTTTGGCCACCATCTCCGGATCACCGATCGATTCTCCATCCAGTTGCTCGACAGCCAGTTTCAGATTGTCCACCAGTGCCAGTCGCAACCGGGAATCTTTATCCACCAGGACCTCTGGATCGAGGTTTTCAAAGATCGATCCCAGGATCTCGTTGGACTTGCCGATTTGCACCAGTCGATTCTCAGCTTGCTGCTTCTCGTCGATCGCCCACAACATGCCGTACGTTGTGCCGACAATCCCCAGCAACATGGCGGCTGCCAGAGTGCCAACTGCAATCACGCCGGCGCGGTTGCGTTTGACAAACTTCTGCATCCGATACCGCACCGAGGGCGGACTGGCGCTGACGGGCTCATCACACAGATGTCGCTGGATATCTTCTGCCAGACCATTGGCTGATTCGTAACGGCGACCACGATCTTTTTCCAGCGCCTTCATGATCACCCAGTCCAGATCGCCCGCGATGCTGCGAGTCAATCGAACCGGATCGATCCGGCGGTGCGCTGCTACGCTGGGCAGACTGCCGCTGCCGCTCAATCGTGAACTGGGGATCGGTGGATCCACTTCCTTGATCAGCCGCAGGATTTCCGCGAAGGCGGCTGCCTTGAACTGGTCTTTTTCCAACGGAGTTGTCCCCGTCTGCAATTCATACAGAATCACTCCCAGTGAATACACGTCAGTGCGGGGTGTCGATGTCCAGGTTATTGGACTCGGCCTGTTCGGGACTCATGTACAACGGCGTCCCCAGCATCATGCCGTGAGCCGTGTACAGGGATTGATCCGTCAGAGACTGGTGCATCGCCTTGGCGAGCCCAAAGTCAATCACCTTGGGCACCGGCTTGCCATCGTACAGGCAGACCAGAACGTTGGCCGGTTTCAGGTCGCGGTGAATGATGCCCTTCTGATGCGCGTGCTGAACTGCCTGACAGATCGGAATGAACAGCTCCAGCCGTTCACGGACGGAGAGTCGCGCCTCGTCACAGTACTCTGTGAGCGGCACACCTTTGACGTACTCCATCGCAAAATACGGGCGGCCCTGCTCGGTCATCCCGCCATCCAGCACCCGAGCAATATTCGGATGATCCATCAGGGCGAGTGCCTGGCGTTCGGCTTCAAACCGAGCCAGCACATGTTGCGAATCCATCCCGGCCTTGATCAGTTTGATCGCAACTTTGCGTTTGATCGGCTCGGATTGCTGGGCCACCCAGACGGTGCCCATCCCGCCTTCACCAATGGCTTCCAGCAATTTGTAAGGGCCGATCATGCTGCCGGGAGCTTCGAATGCATTGGCCCCGGAACTCACTTCATCGTGCGCTGAGATAAACGTGGCCTCAAGGGGCTTCGGAGTGCTTCCCTAGACAAACGTTTGTTCGATGTCTGCCGCTGGCTTTCGCTCCATAAAACTGCCGGCCTTCTGGAGCGAGGCGATGAGTTCACCAACTTCGGTCCGAAGTTCCTGATCACCAGCGCAGGCATCGTCGATGAACTGAGCCCGAAGATCCGTTGATTCCTGCTCCAGCGCCTGCATAAAGATCGCTCGGGCTCGTTGATTGTGATCGGAGGCGTTGGTCATCAGAAAACGCTCAGTCATTGGCTGAATTCAAATTTGTGTCCACAAACACAAGCGTTTTTCGACGGGGCTGAATCTCATGGCATGTAACGAAATTTCAAATTTCATCGGAACGATTGTCTCTGCGGATTTCTCGATGCAGCCAGGCTTTGGCGTAAGCCCAATGGCGATAAGCAGTTGCGCGGGACACGCCCCGGATTTCTGCAGCCTGTTCAAGGTCCAGCCCACCGAAATAACAGAGCTTTGTGAGCTCCGCCGCCGTCGCGTCTTCGCCCGCAAGAAGATCCAGAACTTCGTGAATCTGTAGGACTTCATCGGGCGCGCATCCGCCAGCAATATCGACCTGGTCGAGATCCACCCGCTTCAGGTCGCCACCGCGTTGTCCACAAGGATTCTCCTCATGGCTTCTGACGCGGCGGCAAAAAAGTGCCGCCTATTTTCCCACTGCTGTGGCATCTCCCGATCGGCGAACTGCAGCCAGACCTCATGCACCAGCGCCGATGCCTGCAAAGTTTGCCCCGGCTTCTCGCGGGCCAACCTGACGGCTGCCATCTGTCTTAACTCTTCATAGACCAGCGGTAAAAGCACTTCCTCTGCGCTGGGGTCACCAGCGGCGATGGCTTACAGGATGTGAGAGACGTCAGGCATAGGCCGATTTCTATCTCGGAACTATATCTGGACAAAAGTGTCCGGAAACCATCCACAGCGGATTATTTTTGAAAATTGTCTCCGGCGTCGCCTGCCCATCAATAGCGTAGTTTTCACAACAAATGAAGTGGTTGACGCCGTGATGCTGCCCGGTCATGATTCTGGCCACAGCGTTAACGACGGTAACGAACTTGAAAATATCGCCTTGCAATTCGAAACCCGCATTCAAGCACTTGATTCCGCGATGCTTTAGTCTTGTGCCGCAACACAAGAACGGTTCCCGATTTGTTAGAGAGAGAGCAAGGGGGCCGCGTGGGAATTTCGTCGCAAAATTTTGTGTCCGTTACGATGCAATCCTGCATTCGGCCAGGGAACCGCCCGGCAAGTTTCTGCAATGGTGAGCCGCGACGGGCGAGCGACCGGACACACATATCGCTCAGCAACTGAGGAACGGTGCATCGCAGCCGAGGCCTGCCGATTTGCGTTATCGATTTGAGCACGCGAGATGGTCGGTTTGGGGACTGAAACTCGCTTGTTGTTGCTCTCTCAGGACCAATCCTTCTGAGTTGGCACGAGAGATCTGGAATGTCGTCGTTTCGACCGATGAGTGTGATGATGTTTACGAGACATCGTGCATCACATGATTGCTGCATCGGTACGTCCGACCAAAGCGTGTTGGGAATTTGTTGTGTCCCGAGTCGGGTGATGTGACCAGAGCCGTTTCATACGACTTAACTTCAGCAAGGGTGGCACCGCTGGCACGCCAGCTCTCAAAAGATCGCTCCTTGTATCGAGGCGAACGGTGATTAAGCATTCCAAAATTCGCGATCACCTCGTGCAATGATGATACACGTCAAGGCGGCGAAGAAGCCAAAGGCGATCGGGCTAACCGTCGGAATGGCTGCAAGCAGAACCGCGATCACCGACCATGCGACTCCAATCCAGCGATAGGCGGTCCAGAAGTTGCCGCTTTTGGCAAACAAAGCCACTGAAGAGATAACGGCCCAACAGGGGTAGAAGACGGCAATCGCACGATAAGGGTCCGCATGAAACATGATGCTCAGACTCGTGAGACAGGCGAGAGATCCGACGGCGTGCCCGATCCAGATCGACCATAACCCTCGACGTGCTGATTCGGATGCGCGATTGAATTGCTGGCTCGCGCCGAATGTAGCGAACAAGGGAGCGTATCCAACAAAGATTGCCAGCCAGACCCAGGGTTCAGACGCACGAAGACGCAACAGAAACCAGACGACTGCACCGTTGGCGAACAACAGCGGCGCGACGACCATCCACAACAAGTGTCGAAGTCCAGGAAAGAAACGATTCCAGCGAGGCCGGTTCAGCCATGTGGCAAGATCATCGGCAAACTCCTTCGCTGATGCATGTCGCGACGAGGGATCTTCGGCCATCGACTTCTGACAAATTCGGAGCAGCTCGACTGGCAGCGTGCTCGGAAAACCATCGGCCTCGCGCGGCGAACGCCCCGTCAACGCGGCCCACAGCGTCGCTCCCAGTGAATAGACGTCTGAAGAGACTGACCTGTTCGCGGCAATTTCATCCGGTGATGCATTTCGCTTCGCGGCTTGTGCCAGTTCTGGCGCCATGTAGGCCAGAGTTCCAGCGACGCCGGTTGATGTCATGCTCGCGTCGCAGGCATCAAACTCCGCAAGCCCGAAATCGCTGAGCAATGGACGATCGGTTTCGGTCTCGATCAGAATATTGTGTGGCTTGATGTCACCGTGAAGTATTCCATGTCGATGAACGGCGTCAACGGCCCTCGCGATTTTCTCGATGTAGCCTGCCATGCGTTCGGGGACTGGCACTTCTGACTTGAGCACTTCCAAAGGGCTGGGCACTTGTGAAGTGTTGGATACATCAGGCTTGCTGAGCTCATTGAGTGTTGTCCCTATCACAAACTGCATTGAAAACCAGGGGCAACCGTCGATCTCGCCGACCTGATAAACGGGCACGATGTGTTCATGGGCGACGTACGCTGCCAGTCGCACTTCCCGCTCGAATCGATTCTGCATCTGTTTGACGGCGTCGAAGGAAACGCCCGTCAGTCGATCAGGTCGAATCACTTTGATCGCATCGACTCGCTGCATTTTCTGATGGGTGCTGCGGTAGACAATCCCCATTCCCCCGCGACCGACTTCTTCGAGTTCCCCATATTCGGGCAGAATCGGAGGTGCCTCATCAGCGACCAACGCCGCACGAATTGGCGATGCAAGTTCATCGACAAACATATAAAGACGTTGATGTTCCGAAGAGGCGGCGGAATCACTGATAGAGGGCGCATCCTGTGAGCCGGTGCGCCGCGAAGAATTCCGAGTCTCAGCCAAACGTTCCAGATCTGCCAGCAACTCATCTGTCGGGGCTTCGTCTTCATGTCCTAATGCATTGCTGTCAGTCATCACATTGTTCCTTAAGACATTTCGCCAGTTGCTGCCGGCCTCGATGCAGAACTCCAGCCGCAGCCGGTTCTGACAGGCCGAGTTCCCCAGCAATGTCTCTGAGCGAACGGCCGTTGAGATGTTTCATAATGACGGCTTTTCTTTGATTGTCCGACAGCGTCTGCAATGCGCTGAGCATGATGCAAACTTGTTCATTTCGTTGCATGACTTCGCTGGGTGATGTTTCGTCCGCAACAAGAACCTGCTCCAGTCTGATAAACGATGCTTCAAGGTCCGACGCACGAACTCGCCTTCGGACGTCATTCTTTTGAGCCTTCAGATGTTTCACTGCGTCCAGCACATTGTGATTCAGTGCACTGCGTAGCCATGAGAAGAATGCGCCGTGGCTCATCAGTGCCAACTGTTCGGCGTTGCAATGAGCCTCCAGAAGCGTCTGCTGCACAATATCAGACGCCTCCAGATCTCCTCGCAGCGTCGAAGAAATCATCGCCTCGGCCAGTGTTAAAAGCACGGGGCGAAAGTGGTCCAGGCTCTTCGCAACATCCGTTCCAGATTCCTCCATGCAGGGCTCCCAATCTAACAAGCGACTTTGTGCTCGCCGCTATGCGCTGAAATTTGAGATTTTTTCATATTGGCCGCGCACAAACGCGGTGCAGATCTCGCTTTTACTTCAGTAACAGAATACCAAACCCGTATTGAGGGAACGATCAACATGCAACGAAACAACTTCGGTGGCAATATTCGGGTTCATCCGCAGTCGATGTATACGCCTGCGAGTGAACAGGAAGTTCTGGAGATTCTGGACCGACACCACGGCCAGCGAATCCGATGCGTCGGACGCCTTCACTCCTGGAGCAGAGCCGTAGAATGCAACGATGTGCTGCTCGATCTTCGCCGGTTGAATCAGGTGGATCCGATCGCCGACGGTGAGTCGCTGTTGGCTTCCGCTGGAGCCGGATGTCAGATCAAACACCTGCTCTCGGAGCTGGAGCGGCTGAGGAACTGGACTTTGCCGTCACTCGGGCTGATCACCGAACAGACCGTTGCAGGTGCTGTCTCGACCGGGACGCACGGGTCTGGCAAAAATTCCATGTCTCAATATGTTGTCAGCGTTCGCATCGCGCACTACGACTCAGCATCGGGTAAGGCGACAGTCACGGAAATCAGTAGCGGCGACGCTCTGCGTGCGGCACGATGTTCGCTGGGTTGCCTCGGTGTGATTCTGAGCGTGAAAATGAAGTGACGACCCTGTTACAACGTCGAAGAAGCCTTCCATGAACATGAGCGGCTTGCGGACGTGATTGCTGCCGAGGATCGATATCCGTTGCAACAATTCTTTCTGGTGCCATGGCGATGGACTTATATGTCGCAATATCGCCGAGAGACGGAACGCCCTGCATCAAAAACGGCATGGCTGTATCATTGGTATCGCTACTTAACCATCGATATCTCGATGCTGCTGGCGATACTTCTGATCGTGCGAGTGCTGGGAATCGATGCGGTCATTCGGTTTATGTTCCGTCGAATCATTCCGGCATTCGTCATTCGCGACTGGCACGTTGTCAGCTCATCCAGCTCACAGCTGGTAATGGAGCACGAACAGTTTCGGCATATCGAACTGGAAGTATTCGTTCAGAAATCGGATCTCGAATCAGCAATGTCGTTTGTTCGGCAAACCCTTTGTATCGCCGCTGGGACTGACAATGCGATCGATGAATCCTATCGCGAGCAACTTGTTTCCGTCGGGCTTGAAACGCAGTTGAATGAAGTCTCGGGAATTTACTGCCATCACTTTCCAATCTGCATCAGAAAGGTGCTTCAGGATGACACGCTCATCTCGATGGCCAGCCCTGCTGAAAGCGAGTCGCAAGAAGACTCAGCTCAGGCGTGGTATGCCATCACTTTCACCTGCTACTCGGGAAGCCGCGATCAAGCAGCATTTCACAAGCTTGGGAGCTTTCTGACTCACAGCATGGCCGCCCTGTTTGCAGCGCGTCCCCATTGGGGAAAGCTCGGCTACCTGCAGCCCGACAAGCTTCGTGCGTTGTATCCGCAGTTCGAAGTCTTTCAGGAATGTTGTCAAACCTTTGATCCTGACGGGCTCTTTCAGAATGACTGGACGAGCGAGCTTCTCAGGAATAATCGCTGAAAGAGCACACCGAGCGGGTCATGGGACTGACATTCAGCCCGGATGGGAACGGAACTCTCACAACGTGTGTTACAGAAAGCCGAGGCAGACCAGTATGACAAGCCGGAAATGAATGGGGCAACTGAGAATGTGCCCTGAGCTTCGGCCTGAACGCGTGGTCAACGCGAGGGCTGACCATTGATCGACATGTCAGGTATGAACAGATGTGAAACATTCCAGAAGAAATTTCCGGAATTGTTTAGCTCACTTCTCTTGTTTCCACGCGGTTCTAATCGAAAGACAATTCAACCACGCGATTAGGGGTGAACAAATGCAGGAACCTTCACTGAAATTCCATCCTCAGAGCTTCACCGCTGCAGCCTTGGTTGCGATTGGTGCTGTTTCTTTCGTACTGTGCATTAACATGCTGTTCGAACGGCTCTCTTGTTCAACGAATTGTTTTCTGCATCAGCTGACTCAAGAGCTCATTTCCTTTTGTCAGTAGGACAACATGTGCAGTTGCTGGCACTTCTGACGACTCCCAGAGGTGTCTCATCAGAACGATCTCACCGGAGCACTCCACTGGACCCGACAACACAACTCATTCTTGACGCCTCCCAAGGTGACCGCCAGGCTGCTGATGCCCTGCTGCCGCTGGTCTATGATCAGCTGCGTGCTATTGCTGCACGCAGGCTTCAGGGCGAAAGGGCTGATCATACGCTGCAGCCAACGGCTCTGGTTAATGAAGCATTTCTGCGCCTCGCCGACCAGACACAAGTCAACTGGCAGGGGAAGGCCCATTTCTGTGCAGTTGCAGCGACGATGATGCGTCGGGTGCTGGTCGATCACGCTCGGAAAAAAACGCTGGCAAACGCCACGGAAATTTGCAACGAGTGAAATACGAGGAAACGGTAATACCTGACATTTCTGGGGATCCCGTCGATATGGTCATCGTGGACGATCTGTTGGAACGACTGGCGGAATTGAATCCTCGCCATGCCCGCGTCTTTGAACTGCGATGTTTTGGGGGACTGGACGTTAGTGAAACGGCATCGGTCCTCGAAGTATCTGTAGCCACCATAAAGAACGACTGGCGTTTTGCCAGAGCCTGGCTTGCCTCGCAGCTAAACCCTGAGCCGAAGTAGGAAGCGATGGAGCACCAACACCAATTGTCGGACGAAAACTTCGACGATGTCGCTGCGTATGAGCAGGTGCAGCGGTTGTTCATGGCGGCCGTTGAGTTGCCAGTGGAAAGTCAATTTTCGTGGGTTGAATCTCTGACTGATATTCATCCACTGATCGTGAAGCAGGTTTTGGCTGCGTTAAAAGCAGATGCAGCGTGTGGAGCCAACAGTGAGGAGTCTGACGGTCAGGCTCCAGCACTGGCGGAGACTGTTCATGGGAACCAGGGAAAAACACAAAAAAGCCGCAGCCGAGTGTTTCCCCCAATCCCCAACTACGAAATCATTGAAGAGATCGATCGGGGCGGAATGGGAGTTGTTTATCGGGCGAGGCAGCACCGACCTGACCGAATGGTTGCCATCAAGATGATGAAAATGGGGGCGTTTTCTTCGGAAACTGATGTTGAGCGTTTTCTGAACGAAGCGAATGCGGCTTCAAGTTTGGATCATGCGGCTGTGGTTCCGATCTATGAAGTCGGAGAGTTCCTGGGTGAGCCATTCATTGTCATGAAGTTCATCGATGGCGAAACGTTTTCCCGTGTTCTCAAACGCGGCGAGATCAGCACAACGGAGGCAATTCAAAAACTGTGTGTGGTCTCACAGGCCATCGCCGACGCACACGAACATGGCATCATTCACCGAGACTTGAAACCGTCCAACATTCTGATCGATCGAAACTCGGGGAAGCCCTGGGTGACGGACTTTGGTCTGGCGAAAAACCTTGATACCGATGCCAGTCTGACTTCGGCCGGAGACATCATGGGCACGCCGGGATACATGGCTCCCGAGCAGGCATTCGGACAGTCAAAAACAGCTTCGCCATCGGCGGATGTGTATGGGTTGGGAGCCATCCTGTATGTGATACTGACAGGACGTCCCCCTATTCAATCCGTTGACGGCGATATCGCGAAAACGATCGAACTGATTCGTGAACATGATGTTGTTGCACCGCGAGAGTTGAGTCGCGCGGTCTCCCATGAGCTGAACACCGTATGTATTAAGGCACTTGAGACAGATCCGGCTCTTCGTTACTCACATGCCGGCGAATTTGGTGATGACCTGCAACGCTGCCTTGACGGAGAAGCGATCAGTGCTCGATCGCGTGGCCTGTTTCGAAAAATTCACCGGTGGACGCGTCATCGTCCGGGACTTGCCGTGACACTTGTCACGGTGGGCGTCTTTTATGTTTATCACCTGATTGTGGACTCGGCCGGGTTGCTTCCCAACGACGACTTCTTCAAAACGACGGTAAGCATCGTTGTGCTGCTGACGGTGTTCAACGCATGGTTCTGGCAACACTGGCTAAGACGCACGCAGGGTGCAGCGTGGACTCTTTATGCATGGACGACCGGCGAAGTTGCGCTGCTGACATGTCTGCTGCTCGCAGGTGACGGAGCCAGTAGTGGCCTGATTCCCGCGTATTTCGTACTTGTCGCAGCGTCTGGCCTTCGTTGTCGTCCGATGCTGATCGGCTACGTCACGACGCTGTCAGTCGTTGGCTACGTCTCACTGTGGGCCTATTCAGCCCGAGCAACGCAGGAAACAGTGACTCCCCTCGTTGGCATTCCGACGCTGCTGGCACTCTGTCTGGTAGGGCTGATTCAGTACATCGCTCTCAGGAAATCCAGCGTTAGTCTGGAATCGCAGGTCAGCACTCGACTTGATCGTGTTCACAGCAAATCACAATAGAGAAGAAACATCATGAGTGATCAGTTAGAAATAGCATCTGCCTTGCCCGGAGAAGTTCAGACACCGCTGACCTCGGAGAGTCAATCTGTTCGAGGATTCATGGCGCTCGTTCTTACGCAGTTCTTCGGTGCCACCAATGACAACATTCTGAAAGGAGTGCTGATCTATATGGTGATCGACGGTTCGTGGACCGGGCAATTGGGGGTGGGAGGTCAGGGGGTTGTCAGTCTTTGTCTGACACTGCCCTTTCTTTTGCTGTCTGGCTTCGGCGGGCAAGTTGCAGACAGACACAGTAAGCGGAACATCAGCGTGCTGATGAAGTTTGCCGAAATCCCCATCGCCCTGCTTGCTTTGATTGGCTTCTGGACTGGTAGTCTGTCGCTTACGCTGGCCGCCCTGGTCGCGTTGTCCAGCCAGAGTGCGATTTTTGGTCCGGCGAAGTATGGCATGATCCCTGAACTGGTGTCGACTGCCCAGTTAAGCCGCGCCAACGGCTTGATCAACATGATGACGAATGTCGCTGTCATTGTGGGAACGCTGGCTGCCGGGCAGATCTCAGACGCCTATAGCCCGTTGCCGTCAGCGGGGATTTTGGCCGAACCAAATCTATTGCTACCTGGCGTCGTGATTCTGCTTGTCGCACTGGCCGGGGTTGCGTCCGTTATGTTTCTGACACCGCTACCCAGCGGCAATCGCCTGGTGACCTACACTCGCAATCCATTCTCGGCGTATGTGTGGTCGATCAGGAAGATGGCAGAGTCTCCGCTATTGCTGATCGCTCTGGCCAGCGGCTACTTCTACTTCCTGGCTGGCCTGGCTCTGTTGATTATCCCGGAATATACCATTGTTCTTAAGGCGTACGATGTCTCGCGAGCAGAAGTCAGCGTATTGCTCGGAGTTTTAGGAATCGCAATTGGGCTGGGTAGTGCAGTTGCAGGCTTCGTATCGGGTCAGGGGATTCGACCGAGACTCATTCCGTGTGGTGCATTTGGCATTACCGCGTTCTTCATCCTGCTGGGTACCATGCCCGCGACATTGCCCGATCTGCCGCCGATGTGGCGAATCCTGTTTTGTTCCCACTCAGCATTTATTCTGGGAGCGGGTTTCTCTGCTGGTTTCTATATTATTCCGTTGCAGGCGCTTCTGCAGCAACTTGCCCCCCGTGCAGAGCGAGGTCGATTTTTGGGAACCTCAAACGCAATCGCTTTTGCGTTTCTGTCCGCCTCTGCAGTGCTGTATCCCGTCATGCGACCGGCGTTCTCAAAAAGCGAATTGGTTCAGCATCCGGAAAGGATATTCCTGGTGTGTGCCGGACTAATGGCAGTAGGGATTGTCGTCTTTCTGCTGCAGCTCAGATCCAGCAAACTCACGCTGTCCCCCGTCACTGCTTGATGACACAACAGTGCGAATGGACTTGTGGCGGCATGCCACTCAGTCAAAAGTGTATTAAAATCGATTGAGTCCACTTGACTGTTTTGACACGTAGCGTTTCAGAGAAAAAACGCTTTGATTGAATACGGCACAGCTCTTTACGCCTACGTTGCAATTGTGGTTGTGCAGTCCACCTGTACCCATGCCAACATTCGTTGGGAATTCCCAGGCTTTCGATGACTGCTCACGACGCCGCACTTTCACCACTGGGATCATGCGGCAGAGCCTGAGGCGATCGACAGGAATTTTGTCGTGCATACTCCACTATGGGACTGGCTGTTTGGAACGATCTACGTCCCCAAACGCTGGCCTCGCGAATGCGGTCTGTGCGGAATGAAGGATGTTCCATCCAACTGGCTGCTGCAATTGCTCCATCCCTTTCGTCGTCGATGACGTCAGAGGGAGTTCGGCCAGGCGTTGATAACGAACAGGATCTCAGTCCGATGTTTCTGTCAGAAGTTTTACGGTACACGCCTGGCTAAGTCAGCTCATCTCAAGTTTGCCCATTTGCCGGCGATCTCGCGAGAAATGTTTGCCCTGCCTCAACCGTAACGGACGCACCATCATCGCCCAAGCGGCCAGCCAACACGATATCGAACCACGATCGATCAGTTTCAAAGGAGCGATTCAATTCCTGGAAGCATTTCAACCATTGATCGCAATTCAAGCTGACCGTGACTCCATGCGTTGCCAAATTCTCTATGAACACATTCTCAACGCCATCGCAACTCATCGCGTTGCCGATCGCCCCAACAGGTTCAAACCTCGATTGAGGAAATATAGACCAAAGAAGTACGATCGCATGATGAAGCCCAGGCACGAAATTAAACGTGATATCCTCAAAGGACTTACCGAGAACAAAGTGCCATTCGACTAACCGTCCTGAGTCAGTTGCGCGGATCTTGTTTGTGACCAATGTCGAACCGTCCTGAGTCATTCACGACCAAGTTGCCAGCCTGCTTGGGGCACTTCGACCGAACGCAGTTCGCAAGTTTTCAACATGAACGAAGTTGGAACAACCTCTTTCAGGAAGCATTTTCAGTTCGGCGTGGCGGTCGAAGAGACCGAAGCGAGTTGGCCGTTCTTAGAATTCGCCTCGGCCGATGCAATTCCGCCAAGCAAAGTTTGCGAAAGGGGAATGAGATATAGATTACAGCTTTTGAAACGTTTCATTGGAACATTGCGGATGGAAATCCCTTTTGGGAGAGGCTGGTCAGCAACTGGAAGGTAATCTTGTATTGTGTTGGGGTAGCCCTGTGCTGCGAAGCCTTTACAGCGAATCCGAAAGCCTTTCGCGGGAGACTCTGCTTTTGCATGCCAAGGGTCACGCTGATGTGTCGCAATGGTCTGAGAAAAGCAGTCCCGCCGGAGTCGGATTGCGACGGAGTTTTGTCGTACGCTCGCATCACCTTAAAAGATCGGTGAGACACGCTTGCGCTCCGAGTCACGACCGGCTAGGGACTTACTGATTACGAACCAGGAACTTGGCCGCAGTTCGCCATCCTATCGATGTCTGCTTTTCTGTTCTTGCGGATAATGATTTCTATTTTCGGAGGGATTGCAGTGTTTCAGTTGATGCGAATATGGCCATAAGCAATGGATATAAATGCACTTGCGAAATGTGTGTAGAGTCACACCGTGGAGCCCGCCTCCACTTACTGTCACAGATAGCCCTTCGGCGAGTACGTCGGAGGGCTGTTTTGTTGTGGGGCAAGGACTTGTATCGACGAGGCGGCTCCGGCAAGAATGAAACGCGGCGACCAGACGATTTCAAGAAATTGACGCTCCACTGTAAAATCGACTGTATGCCATTTGGGCGAAGGGTTTGAGAAAGTTCAAACTCCCTGGAAGCCACTTCGGCATTCTTAGTCGCGAGATGAGATTCCAACCTCCAACCGAAGCATGATCGAAGCCAGGTTTTCCGCAATGTTCGCCTGCTATCGGGGCAAACGTTTCATCAACTATCTACCCCTCTGTTCGAACTGCCTCTCAATTCGCAGATGCAACAGTTGGTCTGGTTGAGCGGCGATTGATTCATCCTGACGCTGCAATTCTGCTTGTTGGGTTCGAGTGTCGGCGTGGGCGTCCTTTGTCTTTGAGGCAATGACTGACTGAAGCCAGTGGCCAACTACGTTGTCTTCAATGCGAACCTTGTCGAACCAGGCCTGAACCTGCTGGTCGAGTTCCGCTGCGGTGCTCCTTGTTGCTGATGGTAAGCTTGTACAAGCTGGCATAGCGGTAGCGGGGCCACAGTTGGTCTGTTTGTCCTTCCATTCTTCTGTAAAGTTTTAGCCGCAGCGCCAACATTATATGAGATCCGATGTGTATGTCATCGGATGCGTCATTTGTTGGCAGTTGCTGAGCAGGGCCTGAAAACGATGCCAGGTGGATTCATCAATGATGTGTGCCTTCGTTCCCGGATATCAATTATTGCGATATCGGATTTCGCCAATCTGGGTGACCGTTGACGTGTCGCGGCTCACAAGTGACAACTACTTGCCGATCCAGGTACGCACGGAGGTTTTGCCGGCTTTCAGTTCCGCTTGCCGTCGACTGAGATATTCGTGCGATAACTCGATCGCCCTTGCTCGATCCTGCGAATCATCGTCCCAAAATTCCTGCACGATCGCTTCGCACTTTGGGTAGTGTGTTCCGTCGTCACCGACTCGCTTACGCAATGCCGCAAATCGTTTCTTTAGTTCCACTACCAGTTGCAGGTTTTCCGTTTCATCAATGACGTTGCGAGTTTCCATTGGGTCATTGACTAAGTCGTAAAGCTCCCAGCCCGGCGGAGTTTGGTAGCCACCGTCGTAGTTGCAACCGTAGTAATAGATCAGTTTGTGAGTCTTTGTACGCATGCCAAGATGCGCAGGGTTGTCGTGATGCGCCATGTGCATCCAGTACCGATAGTAAGCTTCCTGCTTCCATTCTTCGGGCTCGTCGCCGGTTTCCAACAACGATTTGAACGAAGCCCCCTGAACCGTGGATGGAATTTCGGCTGCGGCGAATTCCAGCATCGTCGGGGCAAAGTCGACGTTTTCGATGATCGTGTCAAAACGTTGACCTGCCTTGACTTTCTTCGGATAGCGAATCAAGAACGGCATCCGTTGCGATTGCTCATACATCCAGCGTTTGTCCTGATAGTCGTGCTCTCCCAGCATGAATCCCTGATCGGCCGTATAGATAATCAACGTGTTGTCGAATTGGCCGGATTCTTCAAGGTACGCAAACAACCGACCGAGGTTATCATCGATGCCCTTTACGCATCTAAGAAACTTTTTCAAGTAAGCGTTGTACGCCAGACGTGTGTTCTGTTCATCGCTGTGATTGGCAGGATCATAATTTTCGGGGAACTCCGCCGGATAAAGTTTGGGAAGATCACCGAGGTAGGAACGACGCGGGTTCCGGCTGCCAATTGAAGTACCGATGTGCGGAATCAGTTCGTCATTTGCGCCTCGTGTGGCAATTGACCCAAACATGGGATCGCGTTTCCAAAGCGTTGCTGGTTCGGGAATGGCGACGTCTCGTAAGTACGATTCGTATCGCGGTGCATTGTCAAAGTAGTCATGCGGAGCTTTGAAGTGATGCATTAAGAAAAACGGTTTGGTTTCGTCTCGCTCTTCTTTGAGCCACTTAAGTGAAATGTCCGTTATTGCGTCGGTGACGTGCTTTCCTTCAGCCTTGATGAGATTCCTGCCCCATGGTTTCTCGCCACGAATGCGAAACTCTGGGTTGTGGTATTCGCCTTGTCCGGGAAGCACGCAGTAGTAATCAAAGTCGGCTGGCTCTTCTTTCAGGTGCCATTTGCCGATCATCGCTGTCTGGTAGCCAGCCTGTTTCATTTGGATGGCCAGCATTTGCTTGCCCGGAGCGACACTTCCAGCAAGGTCGAACGCACCGTTCACGTGGTCGTATTGGCCCGTCAGGACGCAGGCTCTCGATGGCGAACAGATCGAGTTTGTGCAAAATGCGTTGGTGAACAAAGCACCTTCGGCGGCGAGTCGATCGATGTTCGGCGTCGGGGCGATCTTCGCCAAACGTCCGTCGTAGGCAGAAATGGCGTGCGCCGCATGATCATCCGACATGATGTATAGAATGTTAGGACGATCAGCAGCGAACGTCATCGAAGCCAGCAGTACGATGAGTGCTGTAATTGCAGGGAGTTGTACCAGCCGACGTGAGTTGTATTGAAGTTTCATGAATTGATGCGATCCAAAGTTAATAGTTCCTGTGAGCCGGGGCGCGTAAGCGGCCGGGCGTGATTCTCCGCGATTTGTAGCATTCTGCGCCCAATGCCCACGGCTCACGTCACGTGATCATTTCCTTGATCACTTCACCGCCGAACTGGCTTAGCTGCTTGAAACGGCCACCGTGAAAATAGGTCAGTTTGTTGTCATCGAGCCCCAGTAGATGGAGCAGTGTTACGTGCAAGTCCTGTATCGGATGGACGCATTCGACGGCGGATGCCCCAAGATCATCGGTTGCTCCCACGACGCCTGGCTTCACACCCCCTCCGGCAAACAGCATTGTCATCGCCTTGTTGTTGTGGCCACGACCGAGTGAATACACACCGCCCCGCTTGTTATTGTCCGGCGTGCGGCCAAACTCACCAGTCCAGATGATAAGCGTATCCTTAAGCATGTCGCGTTGTTTGAGATCACGAATCAAAGCGGCAATCGGTTTGTCGACACTCTTGATCCGGGCCGTGTGACCTCGTTCAAGATAATCATGGCTGTCCCATCCTCCACTGAAAACCTGCACGAAGCGAACTCCGTTCTCCACCAGACGTCGAGCCATCAGGCACTGACGACCGAAGGTTCTGGTGTCAGGATCTTCCAGACCGTACAACTGCTGTGTTTGTAGCGTTTCCTGGTTCAGGTCGATCACATTTGGTACTTCAGCCTGCATGCGGAAGGCAAGTTCGTAGCTTTCGATCCGGGCTGACAGCTTTTCATCAGCTTCCAATCGTTCCAGATGCTGCTGGTTCATCCACGCCAGTTCATCGAGTGCCCGGCGCTGATGTTCACGCGACTTATTCGGCTGTGCAGTGAGGTCGAGCAGCGGTGAGCCTTCCGGGCGCAGCCTGGTTCCCTGGTAAAACGGTGGCAGGAATCCGTTGCTCCAGTTGGTGGACCCTCCCTGTGGCAGCGCCAGTTCCGTCATCACCACGTAACCGGGAAGATTCTGATTCTCGGTGCCAAGCCCATACGTCGCCCACGCACCAATCGCGGGGTCGCCGCCCAGTCGACTGCCGGTGTTCATGTGGAACAGTGCCTCTGGGTGGTTGAGGGATTCCGCCTGGCATCCTCGGTAGTTGCACAGTTCATCCGCGACGTACGGATCAGCCAGATGCTGCCATTGGTCACACATTTCGATACCGGTATCGCTGACTTTTCGGAACGAGAACGGGCTGCCGACGAAGAACTTGAAACCCGTTTCCTGGCCACCGGTCAGCTTTGATTCCTTCTTGTGCAGTCGGCTCAGATCGGGTTTCGGATCGAAGGTATCCATGTGCCCTGGCCCGCCTTCCATGAAGAGCATGATCACGTTCTTTGCCCGCGCCGGGATCATTGGTTGCCTGGGAGCCAATGGTGGCAGGCGGACGGAAGAAGGCGGAACGTCATCTGCGCGAAGAAGTGATGATAACGCAACAGACCCCAACGTTGCGCCAAGCCCGTACAGTAGCTTCCGACGTTGCAGATGATTATTCATTTTTACCTTCATCCCTTTTGGGGGTTCTATCTTTTCAGTTGACGTACATGAACTCATTCGCATTCAGCAGAAGCAAACAAACATCCGCCAGTGCTCTGGTCTCTGGAGTGACATCGGCCGATTTCTTATCCGCAACGTACTTCTCGAAGACAGGCAGAATCTCCTGGTATTCAAAGACCTGACCGGAGAACTCTTCGACCAGGGACCGAGTAATCTGTATCGGATAAGTCACGGGCGTCGCAGGTGTTTGGCGGTGATAAACCACCATGTCATCAAAGTACTTTGACAGACGTCTGACCTCACTGGCGGTTGCATTCCGTCCAAAGGCGACTTGAATCGCTCGATGAATTCGAGCCTCGGAGTCGTTGTATTCCGATTGCAGCCTGAGAGCAAACGCAATCGACCGATCCGTCATCTGGTCGCTGTTAAGCAGAGTGAAAACCTGAGGTGTCACGGCCGCTGATTCACGCACCTCACAGGATTCGTTTGGATTCGGTTGATTGAACAGTTCCGTAAAAGGGTCTGCCTGCCCACGCACGTGATAGGCATAGATCGTCCGGCAATTTCGTTCCTGAGGCGTTCGGGATGGCTGGTAGGCCGGGGCGAGCGAGAACTGAATCATACGAGGTTGCAGAGCGACCTCCATGTTGATTTCCGGCATGATCGGCGGGCCTCCGGTTCGTTCCTGAAGATCTCCCGTCATCTGCAGAATCGCATCACGGATCTCTTCAGCGCTTAGTCTTCGCCGGGGAAAATGTGACAGCAGCCGGTTGTTGGGATCAGTCATCTTCCAGGATTCATCGTCCGGCAGTTCAGAAGACCTCTGATACGCATCTGTCAGCATGATCAGGTGATGCATGCGTTTGATCGTCCAGTTGTGTTCAACGAAATTCGCTGCCAGCATGTCCAGCAATTCCGGATGCGAGGGCTTGCCACCTTTTGCTCCGAAGTTGTTGGCGTTCGCCGCCAGCCCAACACCAAAATGTCCTTGCCAGATACGGTTGACGATCGAACGCGTTGTGAGCGGATTGGCAGCGTCTGTGATCCAGCGCGCCAGGCCCAGGCGACGCCCGTCAACGTCATCTGTCAGCAGAAAAGGTTCGTCCGAGTTTTCGTTCACAGACACCGGCACGACACTCAACACACCCGGCGACACGACATCGCCGAGCGCGCTCAGCGCGCCACCAACCAGAATATGGCATTCCGGCGGAAGTTCGGAGCCCTTGCCGCGTTTGATCCTGAGCTTGCGTGCCCCGTTCCAGGCGAGTTCAAAGTCGGGCGCATTGAAAACACTTTGGGCCAGCGGTTCATAACGTTCCAGCCGTCGCGTCCAGATCCATTCGTCCTGTTCGCGAACCTTCAGTTGACCTTCATCGACGTGATCCAGCCCAACTGCTCGCGGCGGCTTTTCGTCATCGGGCAGGCCTTTGCGGGCCGCTTCATCCTTGTACGGAAGGTTGTGTTCTTCAAACCAGGCACGCGCAGCTGCTTCTCGTTTCTCGATCAGCTTGTTCTTTTCTGATACGGCAAAGTCGAGCATCCGCTGGACATGAGCCTTTCCTGTATCGAATCCCTGAACGTTCTCCTGTGGGACGAATGGGACAGGACGTTCGGCCATGTGTGTGGTCGAAAACGCTGCATAGAGCCGGTAGTAGTCGCGCGTCGGAATTGGGTCAAACTTGTGGTCGTGGCACTTCACGCACCGCATTGTGGTTGAGAGAAACGTCTGGCCGGTAATATTGACCAGATCATCGAGCCACATCTGGCGGGCTTCCGCCTTCTCGATCATGGCATTGTCCCATGGTCCAAGGCGAAGAAATCCCGTGGCGATGATGCGTTCTGCTTCTTCATCGTTGTACTTCCCGGTCTGCTGGGCTTGATAGACGTCCTTGTCCGTGTTTCCGATCCGTTTACGGACTGACTGATCCGCCAGTTCATCGCCCGCAAGTTGTTCAATGATGAATTCGTTGTAGGGTTTATCATTGTTGAACGATCGAATGACGTAATCGCGATACCGCCACATGTTTGAGCGTTCATAGTCGTTGGACATACCGCCCGTGTCGGCGTAACGAGTGATGTCGAGCCAATGCCTGGCCCAGCGCTCGCCGTAGCGCGGACTGGCAAGCAGCCGATCGATCAGTTCGCTCCATGCGACGGTCGAATTCTTCTCAAACGCCGCCATAAATGCTTCGACCTCTTCCGGTGTTGGTGGCAGCCCATGAAGATCGAAAGTGGCACGGCGGATCAGCGTGCGAGCATCGGCTTGCGGTGCTGGTTGGATTTCTGCCGCCTTCAGGTCGCGGAGAATCAGCGCGTCGATGAGTGCGGTTGAAGGACGTTCGTCAACGGCCTGGTCGTTCATTTCAGCCAGGAGCTTCTGCAGCTCTTTGTTCGTCAATCTCTTCAACGGCTGAAACGCCCATAAGTCATCCGGTTGATAGCGGCGATTGCTCCACTCGGCGGACGTTCCGCCACTGGTTTCAAACCGGACACCTTCGTCGGTGAGAGCCATCTTGCTCGCTTCATCTCGAATGCGAACCTGCACAGCCTCATCCGGCCAGGGAGCCCCGGCCTTAACCCAGCGTTCTATTGTGTTGATCTGGTCCGCATTCAGACGATCATTTTCTTTGGGAGGCATCTCCAACCCTTCCCAACGGATTGCTGGTAACAAACTGCCTTCGTCCGTCTTCGACGGTATAACGGCTGCATCACCAGACTCTCCCCCTGCAAGCAGGTGTGCGCGATCCACAACGCTGTACTCGCCTTTGATGTCACTCGGATCACCGCCATGGCAGCCGAGGCATTTCTGTTTGAGCAGCGGCAAAATTCTGAGAGTGAAATCCCGCTCGGCGGTTGTGGCATCGTCGCCTCGCACAGCTGTTCCGACGCCCAGCATTGCCATCATCAAAACGAGATTGACGATTACTGAATGACGACTGAAGATTTGTGAAGTGACGTCATTTCGCATTGTAAACCTCGTTGCAGTACCTCTGAAGTTGGCAGTCGGCGGTTGGCATTATGGGCTCGATTCCACGAACAGCTCACGAATCTCCGCCTCCGACAGTGCAGCAGAAAAAAGCAGGAACTCGTCCATACTGCCATTAAGATTACGGATCGCAAATCGCGGTTGATTTCTTTCGGGAAGCCCCCAATTGCAAAGCGATGCATCGCCGATGCGAATACTGGTCACCAGATATTCTTCCGGAATCGCTTCCTGACTGAGCACTTCGCCGTTGAGGTAGTGAGTCACCTGAAGATTTGTCCCGTCATAGACGGTTGCAACCATCAGCCAGCGCCCGCTCAACGACGAATCCCAAAATGGTGGCGAGAAAAAGATGTGCTTGTCCTTCTCACCGTTCGTGGCATTCCAGACGTCATTCTTCTTAACGGAGAAGAAAAGACGGCCATCATCCATGATCTGCCAGTGCGGCTCTCCCTGTTCATGTCCATCGGTCAGAAACAGTGAGTTGTACCAGCGGTCGAGACTGTTGATCCGCACCCAGGAGATGAGAGTCAGGTTCTGATACTCGCCCGGCACCTGCATCCGCACGCGACTTCCTGCCGGACTGAAGTCCAGTGCACTGGCCGATTCCCCCCAGCGATTATGCGAGGCTGTTGCCGCAACGACCGCTCCTTCGCTGGCATGTTGTACGCTTGAGGACGCCAGATTCGGCAACCGACGCTCAGTATCCGCGTTGGGGCTCAGTTGATAGTGAGCGATCAGGCGCTTATCTTGAGCCAGTTCCCTGCAAGCCAGTTCCCATTGTTCGCGACGCGTCTGCATTTGATTTCGGATGCGGCGTTCCAGGTCCAGGGATCCGAGAAACGTCCTTGGATCTGCGGAAATCTTCGTCTGGCCCTGACTGCTGCTTCGGGTGGCATCTCCCTGTTTAAGTCGTTGCAAAGGCAACCCTGTCGGATGCCATTCAACTTCACCATCGAGTACATGGATTTCCAATTGCTCAGCGGAAATGTTGACGGCAAATTCCGTCCCCAGATCAACCACTTCACCGGCCTGGGTCAACAGGCGAAATCCCTGAGCCGGCTCTGGCACTCGGGCACGGACTTTACCGCTCGCAACGGAGACCTCCATCGGCGAGAGAATTGAGAATCTGGCTTCGCCTTCAACAACCAACGTCACCCCACTGAATAACTCAAACTGGGCCAGACCACTTTGGAGGCGAACTTCACCAGGAGGAACAATGCCGCCAGTCGAGAGTTCGACATCTCCCCAGACCGCATCGGCCTGGCCAGACAGAATTGCGAAGCCTGACGATTGCTGTTCCTTATCATCCATCGAAATGGTGGCGTGATCGTCAGGCAGGCTGGCAGCGTTCTGTGTAATTCGCCCCTGCCCCTGCCATTGCCATTGCCATTGCCATTGCCACGCAATGATGAACAGAAGACTCGCACAAACGACAGCCATGGCCGCAAATGCTGATCGCCAGCGACGACTCGGCGTGTCAGAAGCTACCCGGACCTGTCCCCCGGCGCATTCGTTTGGAGCGGCCGCTTCAGCCTCAAGCAAGGCTGAAAGGAAGACGCGATCGTAATACGCACGGCGAGCGACCGGATCGACAGAAAGTTCCGCTTCAAGTCGCAGAAAGTCGGCCTCGGAGATTGTTCCCTCCAGAGCATCGTCAATCAAAGAATGGAGTTCCGCTGCAGTCATTGCGTGGCCTCTCCAGTCCCCAGTCGCTGATGCATGCAGTTCAACAGAGCGGACCGCAGCCGGTGCAGCGTTACTTTCAGTCCACCGACACTCCTTCCGATCGCCTCGGCAAAGTCAACAAGGGTTCCTCGATTCGAATAGCGATGCAGAAGCAATTCCCGGTCCTGTACCCTCAGCTTCGCCATGCACTCGCGCAGAGTCTTATGGCGTTCCTGAAGCGTCAGATCCGCTTCAGCAAGTTCCGATGCAATGATATGTTCAAGCTCACCACTGAAGGCCAGTCGAGCGTCGCGGGCCTGCGTCTTTCGGAAATTCAGCACTTCGAAGCGAGCGATACTGAATGCCCACGCTTTGAAATTCGTTCCCAGTTCGAATTCAGCCCGTTTCTCCCAGATCTTCGTGTTGGCCTGCTGAACCACATCGCCCACAGCTGGTTCGCCAGGCAGCAGCGAACGAACATACAACTGCAACGCCAGCTGATGCTCGGTCAGCTGAGTGACGAAGGCTGTCTCAAAGTTGTTTTGGCTCGAGTCCGGCATGACTGCAAATGCCTCAAAAAACGGAAGGGTTAACAAGGAAATCAGAAAATCTGTAAAAGGTTGACGCCATTTGTTTTGCGAGTTACGTGTAATACTTTGGCAAGTTCGACCGACATCGTTAGCCACGAATCAACCGGATTGTCCAGATAAGGCGATGCGTCGCCATGTTTGGGGGCGAGGTATCGAGGCGCAGAATTCTTTCCTCAAACGCATTTGCCTGAGTTCTTTGCAACGTTGCGTCAGCCTCACGCAGTAGCTCAGATGTGTTTGTTTCCAGAAAGGCTTTGAACCGTCTGTCATTCAGGGAACAGAGGGCCTGGAACCAGCGTCACCATCGTCTTCCTGGATTTCTCGAATTATCCGACAGGGATTTCCAGCCGCAACGACACCATCGGGAATGTCTTTTGTGACTACGCTTCCGGCACCGATGACGGTTCTGGAACCGATGGTTATTCCGGGAAGTATGATCACTCCTCCGCCAACCCAGACATCGGAACCGATGGTGACTGGCTTGCCGAATTCCTGAGTCCGACGAAGGCTTGCGTTCAGTGGGTGAGTGCCGGTGTAGATCTGGACGGCGGGACCGAAGAACGTGTAGTCGCCGATCTTCACTTCGCAGACGTCAAGCACGATGCAGTTGAAGTTGAAATAGACACGCTCACCCAGATAAATATTGCTTCCGTAGTCGCAATAAAATGGTGGCTGCATCCAGACAGAGTCTCCACCGCTGCCAAGCAATTCCGTCATAATTCGACGACGGACATCCTGCTCTTTCTCTCGAGTTACGTTGAGGTCGTGCAACAGATCTCGTGCTCGCTCTCTGGATTCAACCAATTCTGGATCGAGAGCATCGTAAAGCTCTCCCGCCAGCATCTTGTCCTTTTCGCTTTTCATTCGCTAAGTCGCCCTGCGTGGTGTTTATGAAGCCCTTTGGCTGCCAGCATCGATTGAGATCTGAGCTTTCAGCACGAGTTTGATCGCCAGCCACGGGATGAAGAAGAATGTCAGGACACAAATTTTCAGCAGGCCCATGCCGCAATAAAAAATCAGGTCGAGTTCGTGATCGCTTAGCCCAAACATTGGCCCGTGGAACTTGTGAATGAAATCGCCCGTCAGTTGGGTGACACCAAGCCATATGAAAAGCAAAGCGAAACCGCCAATCCAGCACCAAAGAAAGATGCTGGAAATGGCATTCAATAGATCTTTTGTTTGATCGGTCACGTTGAAGTTCCGGATGCATTGTTTTACGTTTGGGGCGTGTTTAGCTTCAGCCACTCCGCTGCAGATTTCGCTGTGGCATTTCCCAGTACTGTTGATTCAATCTTCTGCTGTGCCGCTTTGATTCGACGACTGATCATGCTGCTCTGAATGGCTTCTTCTTCAGTCATTTCAAGACTGTCGAGAATTCGCTGTACAAATTCAGTGACGAACATTTTCAGCAGCGGATCTTCCAGCGACAGATGATAAGTCAAGCGGCAGTTGCACGGAATCTCTTCGGCAAACTGCATGATTGCGTCATCTGCCGACAGCATCGGATGCCGCTCGGCGACAATCAGATCAATGGTCGCCGATTCGTCGATGTTCAAGCGAGCTGCTATGTCAGTGGACAGGTTCCTGGCCGGTGTTGCCTGAAGAGGCACGTTGCCCGAATAGGCATCCGCAATTGACATAAGTTGCGCGAACGCATCGTCAAAGTGAGCAACCAACAGTATGGCGGCGGAATCGTTGTTTTCGTCAAGCTGCCTGCCAAGCCCTTTAAACTTAGCTTTTTCAGTTATCCAGATGCGGTCGTCCATTGTCTGAACTGTTGACTTTGAGCCTTTGCCGAAGAATAGGTCGAATAGTCCCATGCTTTTCCGCCTTCTATTTTGCTGATCACTGATTCAATTCCACTTCAACACAATTTGCAAATGGTGACGTGAGACTTGTCGCTCTGAACGTAGGTGATCAAACGGCTGAGTGTTCCACCTTTTCGTTGTCGTCCGGTTACTTCCTGAAGTCTGTTCCATTTGCTGATAGTTTGCCGAAAAACGTCAGTGAGACAGCCGCTGCAGGATGGCCAGTACCCCTTCAATTTCCTGTTGCGTTGACACATAGGTGGCTGCATTTTTAATCTCCTTTTCAGCGTTCGCCGGGCAGCCAAACCACGAAACATGCTCAGCGATAAAACGGTCTCCCATGGTGTCACCGATTCCCGCTGTGCGTTCAGGATCAATGCCGGTTTCCGTCAGCAGTCGTTTGATGGCTGTGCCTTTGTTGACATGTTGAAGGTCGCAATTGATGTACAACCATGTCATTGAGACTCGAATTGGCCAGCCTCGTTTTTGAAATTGCTCAGCAATCGTTGAAACGATGGATCGAAGGTAGTCTGTGTCTGGATGGTAGAGTGCCACCGATGCCGACTTCCCTGGCTGCTGAATCACACCATGTTCGTGGTAGAGCGTTCGCAAAAGCTTCCGAGCTTCATGAACGATCTCAAGATGCTCTTCAGTAATGGAAGGTTCGCACTCGAAAGAATTGTCGGCTGGTCGCCAGATCCAGACTCCATTCTCGCCGATGCAGGGAATCAGCGTGTTGTGAATCAGGCGGCAAAGACATTCAACAAACCCAATCGGTCTGCCGCTGCAGAGTGTGACCACTGGCCGATCACGGTACTGTATCGCCTGGCGATTGTGCTCAGCGATCTGCAAAAGGGCTGGTCCGTTGATTGGTGCGTGCGACTCAGGCGACAGGCAACCGTCGATATCGCAGATGACCAGGTCATACTTCGCTGTTGTTCGAAACGGCACGATGGGCTTTCTTGTTGCGTCAGGGGAATTGGAGTCTTACCGAAAAAGGAAACGCCCACGGTGCGCATGATACTCGTAGCGACAACGGAGCGTTTCGGCGATTAGAACATCCAGGGAGGTGCTGCACGCCACGCCGTCGGGGCGAAGCCCTTGTTAAGGATCAGGCTCGAAATAAGATCCCGACTTGTCAGTCATGAAATTCGCCCACATTCGTCACGCCGTAGACGTTCGAAACTTTATTGCATATTCCGGCGTCGTTGCACGTTGCGCGAAGAAAGTCGCGTTCCGTTTGTGATAGATTCGCAGAATCATTTCTACGGCAATTCAGCTAAGGAGGAATTCTGCAAAATACAGGTTGCCACCTGCTTTGCGAGTGCTTCGTTTCCTTGTCCATTAAAATGCACACCATCTGGCGAATGCCAATTTGAATGACCTTCCACAAGGTTGAACAAATCGTTCGTCGGAATGCTGTGCTGCTTCATGATGTCCGCAGCAAGAGAATTTCGGGCTTTGACGCGTTCTGTCCGTTCATCAAACTTTTGCAGGTCACTCTTTTTCCGCACGGGCGTCGTTGTTGCCCAGATGAATTTTGCATCTGCTGAGTGTTCTTTGACGGTGGCGACCGTTTTAGCGAGGCCAGCTCGATATTGCTCTTCGGTGTAACCCCAGCCATGTAGACCATTGTTAAAGTGGATCACGGAGAACTTGTATTGCTTCATCAACAATTGAAGATCGTCGTTAAACGCTGGGTCGGTGACGCACTTCGATGTCGTCAGTCGGGCACAATACGCCTTGCCGGCAAGTTGTTTTTCGACTGAGCCAAAATATCCTCGAGTGATCGAATCACCAACCAGCAGAACACGGGGCAGATGATCTTTGTCTGCGTCCGTTATCCAAATGTCGATCCACTCGATCCGTTCACGGACGGGGGCGTCAGCAGGCAGGAATTGGCACGCAGCCAACAGGGTAAGCAGAGTGCAGAGTTGTTTCATGAATGGCTTCTTGTCAACGGGAGCGGTGCTGATTGCAGTGAGCAAGACCTTAGGTTATTCGAACGTACCAAACGGTGGCGAAAACTCAACTGTGCCCACAACATCCTTCAGTGCATCTGGTTCAAGTTCCAACGCCATCCACGCTTCGCCGCCACCAAATGGTGATTCCAACGGTCTTGCCAGTTCCGCTGAAAATCCAAATTTGGTGTAAAACTCCGGATGCCCCAGCACCAACACTGTCTTATGTCCCATTGCTCGACACGTTGCGAGCCCCTGCGTCAGCAATTGGGTTCCAATTAGCTGTCGCTGAAACTCCGGCAGCACTGCCATCGGTGCCAGCGATAGCGATTCCAGAATTTCAGCCCGCCCCGATATCTTTAATCGACTGAACAGGATGTGCCCAACGGCGCTTCCGTCGATTTCTGCAACCAGTGAGACCGCGAGAAAGCCGCCATCACGGAGTGCGTCGACAAGGTTTGCTTCTGCGTCACTTCCAAACGCCAGGTGGTTGACGTTCCAGATCGCAGCTCGATCTGTCGGAAGCTCCGGTCGAATTATTGCGTTTGGTCTCATCCCCTGGGCTCTACGGTCTCAAGATGAAGTTGAACAATCGATGATTCGTCCCTGCATTGTCTGCAGCTAAATCTTGAGCGAACTCCGATTTATGGCTCCTGCTGCTGCTGACATTGTTTGACTTTAGGTAAACGTCCGCAACACATGGGCGGAAAAATTCGTTGCACTCAGCGACGAAAGTCAGCCGGAACGATCAAGCGTGCGTTCGGGGTGTGTTTTGATGTCGGCTTTGCTTGTTTCAGAACGAGCGGCAGAAGGTAGAAGATGGTATTGCAACGGTTTCGTTTTGAGTGCTGCGGCGTTGATCGTGAACCTGTCAGCAGTTTGATGTGTCGGTCGTGCGTTCTATTCGAAGCAACCTGGTGAAAGGCGGATGCGTGATACGGAAATATCAAGAACGTGATCTGGGCGAGTTACTTGAGACCTGGGCGGCGGCATCTGCAATCGCACACCCGTTTTTGTCGGACGAGTTTCTGGCCTCAGAACGAGAAAACATCCCCAATCTCTATCTTCCAAACGCCGAAACATGGGTGTTTGAAGCGGATGGCAATGTGGTTGGGTTCATCGCTCTTATTGGCAATGAAGTCGGAGCGATCTTCGTGCATCCCGACCATCAACGCAACGGGGTTGGATCGCAACTGATGAACAAGGCCAAGGATCTTCGAGGAGAACTCGAAGTGGAAGTGTTTGCTGAGAACTCAGTTGGACGTGCGTTCTATACGAAATCCGGGTTTGGATTGATTGAAGAAAAAGTTCACGATCAAACCGGGTTTCCACTTCATCGACTTCGATTGGCAAGCTTTGTCGGATAAAGACGCGACGCGGAATGGCATCCAGCAAGTTTCCGGTACACTGCTGGTGGTTCAATACCACCCTGCTGACTTGCGGGCTGAAATTCCTTGAAAGTGAATCTGAATTGGCTGCCAGAAAAGATGTCTCAGAACTTTACGCAGAAGTTACCGGAGCAGCGGTTCTGGGCTTGGTTGTGAATCTGCTTCTGGGTGTTGTTAAGCTGATTGGCGGGGTGATCGGAAATTCGTTCGCGCTTATCGCTGATGCTGTGAATTCCATCGGCGATGTTGTGACGACTGTGGTCGTGCTGTTCGCCCTTCGAGTCGCTCAGCTTCCTGCCGACGCTGAACATCCCTATGGCCATACAAGAGCCGAAGGCATTGCCGCATCGAACGTGGCATTATTGGTGATCATTTCCGCCCTGCTTGTCGGCTGGGAAGCGATCCGGCGGTTTGCAATTCCGCACGAGACTCCTGCGGTCTGGACTCTTTGGATCGCTGGCGCCAACATCTTCATCAAAGAGGGCCTGTATCAGTACAACGTGCGTGTGGGAAAACGAACGGGATCATCGGCGATCATCGCAAACGCATGGGACCATCGCAGTGATGCTTTTTGTGCGCTTGCCGTCTTGATTGGCCTTGCCGCTATTCGATGGGGCGGATCACGCTTTCTTTGGGCTGACGAATTCGCCTCGTTGGTGGTAGTTGTGGCAATTCTATGGACAGGAATTCAACTGTTTCGAGCCAGTGCAAGCGAACTTATGGATGTGCAGGCCGACTCGGAATTTGTCGGGCAAATCCGGGATGTGGCCCTGGCGGTTTCGGGGGTTGAGATCGTGGAAACGCTATGGGTGCGAAAGTCTGGTCTGGAGTTCTTTGCCGACATTCATATTGAAGTTGACGAACATTTAAGCGTCGCAGAAGGACATCGAATCGGACATGAGGTGAAAGATAAATTGCTCGCCGATTTTCCGAACCTAAGAGATGTACTTGTGCACCTTGAACCATTTCCGCATCGCCATGCCTGATTGCAATGCGGTTGCAGCATGTTCGCATGTTCGCGGGAAATTCATCATCGCCGCGTGGCATTTTTCCAGTGCCACCGTTTTCTATTCATATTACGAGGCGTGTCGTTTGTTGGCCACGTGACGCTCTTCAACGATGAATATGGTGAAAACCACGCGTGTGGTTGTGGGAGTAAGGGTGGTTTAGTAGCATTGCGAACGTACCAATTCCCATTGGCGGCGTTTGATTCCTTTTTGCGGGAGTCTGCTTACAGCGTCGTCCCACGATCGTTTTCTGCTCAATCGAAAGGCGAACACCAATGCTGAAGTGGAGTTTTCATCGAGATTTAAAGAGCCGCCGCCGACGCCGACAAAGCCGTTCGGCTGAACAGCTTGAGACGCGGGCGTTGTTGTCGACTTTCTATGTGAACGGGGACACGGGCCAGACGGGGAATACTGGAGCTGCGGACTCGCCGTTTGCCACAATTGATGACGGGATTCGGGCTGCCATGGCCAGTCCGGGTGACGACGAAGTTGTCATTGAACCAACGGACCAGCCTTACACCGAAAATATTGTCCTGACACTCGATGGCGGGGAAGGCTGGGGCTATCCCGAGATGAATGGTGACCTGATCATTCGTGGCTCTACTGGCAATTCTCAGGATGTTGTCCTGAGTTCAACCTACGGAATTAACATTCTGTCAGAAGCCGCGATTGATGTGACGATTGCGGATCTGACGATTCGTGATTCTGGAAATCATGGGATTGAGCAACGAGGAACCGGAGTCTTTACTGTCGATGGCGTTCATGTTGACAGTGCCGGAAAGGGCAGCACTTACTACTCGGGAATTGCGCACCTGAACGGTTCGTTGGTCGTTCGCAACAGCACGCTGTCGAACAACTATCAGGGTATCTGGAGCGTGAACTATCTTCAGAATGTTGCACCAGCCAGTCTGACGGTGGAAAACACGATCACCAGAAGCAACCTCAACCATGGGATCTACAGCTCTGGTGTAACCGGTGAAGTTAGCGTGACTAACCTTCAAAGCACCGGGCACCGTTATACGGGGACCTATGTTGCTAATGCCGGGGCGGTCACCATTTCCGGAGGGGCATTCACTGGCAACACGGGAAATGGGATCACACTGAATCAGATTCAGGGCGATATCAACCTGCTTGATGTGTCGGCATCTCAGAACGGTAGTTCGGGAATCGCCATCGCAAAATCTCAGGCGGTCAATATTGTGGGTGGGACTTTGGCTGGCAACACCAGGCAAGGCGTTCATGCCTCCGACGTGGCTTCTATTTCCATCGACGGCACGAGTTTAACGGGCAACGGAGCGGATGGTGTTGTAGCCATTCGGGTTGCGGGAGCAGTGCAGATCAACGACATCACTGCAACAGATAACACTTTGTCCGGAGCGGCCGCGATTTTCAGTGGCCCGGTAACAGTTACCAACAGCGTGTTGAACAGCAATGGCGGACGTGGCCTTTATGTAAACGAAGCCGAAACGGCCTCCATCACCACCAGTGAGTTCGCTGACAATCTGATTCAGGGTGCGTTGCTGCGTGAGACACCGAACGTTCAGATTTCGGACAGCTCATTCACAGGCAACACGTTGAATGGGTTGATTCTGCCATTGGCAAATGGCGCGATGCTGGACAATCTCGTTGTCGAAAATAATGGGACGGTCACTGGTACAGCCCAGGTTGGCGGCGCAGGGATTAATATCAATCCCGTTACGTCAGCACCGATCACCATCAGTAATTCCAGTATTCGAAATAATCTGACTCGATGGTACGGCGCTGGCCTGGAAGTGTGGATGAACGCAACAGCCACCCCTGTACTCGCAAATGTGTCGGTGTCGAATACGGCGATTGACGGAAACACCATCGGCGAAGGCGCGACGAAGGCAGGCGCCGGTGTTTCAGTGCGAGGCTAAGTCAACTTCACTGTGGATCATTCGACAGTCAATGGAAACACGGGAGACAGTATTCCTGGAATCTATTACGAGGCTCTGGGGCAGGTTGCTGAAGAATGGCCCTTGCTTAGCATTACGGATTCGACGATTGCCAATAACTCGACCGGTTTCGCTGCAAGAGTCACAGTGTTGGCTCAGGCCAGCGGAATTCGACAAGTTAATGGCCGATTGGTAATATCGGGATCGACTGTTTCCGGAAACACGGGCGGCTGGATCGGCGGCGTCTATGCCACAACCAACGGTGGTCGCATCGTCAATAGTACGATTTCCGGGAACTCGGCGCAGTATATCGGTGGATTGCGGGTTGACAGCCATCAGAACGAGTTTCAAATTACAAACACCACCATCACAGAAAATTCTGCATTTCTTGCGGGTGGCGTACACCTGACGTCAGCTAATGTCGTCGTGGCGAACTCCATTATTGCGGCCAACCACCTAACCGGCGATAATCGTGAATCCGACTTCTATGGCAGCTCCATTTTTCAGACGGGCGGCAACAATCTCTTTGGAGAAGTAACGCAGCTTTCAATTCTGGATCCAACCGGGACTGCTGCGGCAACCGACCTGTTGGGCAGTGTGTCAGTACCATTGAATCCACAGCTGGAGCCATTACAGGACAACGGTGGACCGACGCAGACTCACCTTCCAATGACGGGTAGTCCGGTGATTGACGCGGGTAACAGCAGCTTGGCTTCTTTGCTCAGCACCGACCAAAGAGGCGGAAATCGCATTGAGCGATCGGCCGTCGATATTGGTGCTGTTGAAGTCGCCAACGTCGCCCCATCGATCGCTGTCGCAGCCGACAGCGTGACTGTTGATGAAGGGCAGCTGGCCATCGTGGGAGGAACGGTAACCGACTTTGAGGGAGATAGCGTGACCCTTTCCGTTTCTATCGGGACGATTGTCGACAACAACGACGGAACATGGTCATGGCAACTGCAGTCAGACGATGGGCCGTCTGGCGGGGCAACGGTGACGGTGACCGCCATGGATGAATTCGGGGCAACAGACGAAGTTGAGTTTCTGCTGAACGTTCTCAATGTCGCTCCTGTTGTGTCTGTGACAGCGGAGACGGAAGTGGAACCGGGCCAGCCAGTTGCATTCCAGCTTTCGACCACCGATGTTTCTGCGGCTGATCAGGCTGCGAACTTCGTTTACAGTATCGACTGGGATAGCGATGGCGTTGTTGATGAAACTCTCACCGGCGGAGCTCTTGCAACTGTGAACCACGTGTTTGATACACCTGGCGATCATACCGTCAGCATTACAGCAACGGACAAAGATCAGGGTGTCAGTGAAACGGTAACTCATGTCGTGGCCGTGCATCAGCCCGTCGAGCTGCTCGCGAATAGCAGCCTGAATCTGAACTCAGCCGACAAGAACAAGAAATTCGAAGTTGTCATTCTGTCGACATCAAGCTTTGATGCTCGCGGCATTGATGTTTCGACGGTGATTTGGGCTCAGGCCGCTGCCAGCGGCAGCAAATTCCGAGACGTTAATCACGATGGCCTGGCTGATCTCGTTCTGACGTTCCAGCTAAGCGACACATCTCTGGTTGATCTTTACCGAAACGCTTTGGCAGTGGATTCACAGAACAACCACCAGACGGTTGACGTCCCTATTACCGGCAGAACGAACAGCGGCACGGTGATTTCCGGCTTCCATACGCTGGATCTGTTTATGACTGGACGAGCTCTGCGAGACATGCTGAACTCTCTGTAAAGAATCCGATTGGAAGTGGCAGCCGACAGTCTGCCATCTGCCTGCAAAGTTCAAAGCCCTGCTTCCAGCAGGGCTTTGTTCATCCCTGACGCTGGTTTCTCCGACACTGAAAGTGTCGCTCAAAGCGGAGCAAAGCTCAGCTGATATCGCGATAAACAGCTTCTAGTACTACAGTCGTATTTCAGGGTTTGGTTTGTGGGGAGCCTCTGGTCC
>ERZ887851.649-NODE-649-length-33675-cov-18.103421_pt1 | contig 33675 bp, 36 predicted proteins | sample MGYA00521100_ERZ887851 | MGnify/ENA primary metagenome ERZ887851 (study PRJEB32303, sample SAMEA104408602) | aquatic metagenome | biome: Brackish water; feature: Pelagic; material: water | place: Baltic Sea | collected 2014-06-06T16:11:00 | depth 11,444 m ... | reverse complement strand
CACATATGATCCGGAACGAGCTCCCACCAGGACTTGAACCTGGGGTGGTGGATTCAAAGTCCACAGTGTTGACCAACTACACCATAGGAGCTGGAGCCTCGGCTACTATATCAGTAATTTGATTCTTTTCTTTAAGTTCGTATATTTGTTTGAAGTAATACATGAGGAAGCAGAAAAGACTAGCGGCGACATTTGTGATGATCATGGGTATGACAGTGTAGTGGAATGAGTATACGAGGGACAGAACACTCGCAGCCAAGTTCAAATGTAGGAAGTGGTAATTTATAGCTTTTGCATCTTTGTGTTTGTACACATGCTTAATTTCGGGTATGAACATAACAACAATGAAAGCTGATCCCATCAGCCCGCATACATCTATGGCGTTCATCTTACTCGTAAGTATTTTCTATTGTTTAAGCTATTGTAATTTAGACGATAGAATGTGACACATTGACGATATCAGGTGATTCATAAACGTGTTTAAAATAGTACATTAACAACGCAAATATTCCCATAGCTGATTGATTAATTATCATAGGAGTAACGTTATAAGTTATCCCGTATACCAAAGCCAGTACACTTGAAATAACATTTAAATGCAAGAAGGAATAGTTAATAGCTTTAGCATCCTTGTGTTTATATACATGAATAATCTCTGGTATAAACATCAACACTATAATTATAGAACTTACAATCCCACATAAATCTACGATGTTCATCTTACTCATAAGTATTTTCTAACGTTTAAGTAAGATGTCATCAATTCTCATTGTGATACTGATTATAGCATTTTTGCTTTTCTACAGAAAACGTAGAGTTGAAACTTATGACTATAAATGTTTCCTTTTGACTTTAAAATCAGAAGAAAAACGGAGAAATCATTTCATGAAATATCACAACCAGGAAATACCAATTGAGATCATATATGGTCCAGATACACGAACTGTAAAAGGTGCTAAAAAATATGAGAACAAGATTGACGGTGAATACTATGAAAAAGCTTTGGAAATGCACTATGATCCAACTATAAAGCGCCCCGACATAACCTACTTTAATATAGGGGCTATAGGTTGCTTCATGGGACATATGGAGTTCTACAAGAGATGTTTTGATCAGGGATTGAAATATGCAGTCATCTTCGAAGACAATGTTATCATTAAATCTGAACAACTTTACAAAGAAATACAAAATATAATAGATGATAGGGGGGATGAGTTTGAAATGTGTTTCTTTCATTGTCTCTCACGTCTTCCCGACAAACAAGATGGAAAGTTAGAAAAGGTTAAATGGATTTCGAGTACCAAATGTTACCTCATTAATGTTGAAAATATGAAAAAATATGTAAAGTATTTCATTCCTATGGATAATCATATAGACATGAAGCATGAGGATTTAATCTCACAAGGTGCCAGAATATATTACAAAGATATGCGTCGCTATATGAAGATTGATCGTAGTCATAATAGCACTATTGGACACTTTTCTCATGGGCGTCCAGACTTTATATCCAAAACTAATCCTTCCGCAACACGTAAAGACGTTAAGTATGGGTACTGATGTAGACAGGTCTTTCAGTCTTTATTATAGATATTCCCAAGTTAAGAACAGTTTTAGCTAACCTCGACTTTACATAGACAGTAGTGTAATCAATATATTTCCTCGAGTTGGGACGATGACGATCAAGAACCTTCTTCATAGAGAGAACCCTCCCAAGTGATATATTTCTACATTCTGTAACATCCATAACAAATCTAATAGGTTTGTTGTATGACCAAGCATGTGTAAACATATTGTCCAAGTCGTGGGGTGTTGTAGTGTCCCTTATTTTAATTGCATACTCCATACACATTTTTATAAATACAAACAATATATTTATAAAAGTGTGATCCAAACGGGGCTTGAACCCGTGACCTTGGCGTGCCTCGTGTGAGTTTTACCTCACTATGTATACCTTACTATAAGCACCACGCTCTAACCAACTGAGCTATTGGATCAAAACTCGTAAACCGTCACAGTAAAACGTCCTTTTTGTTCAACCTTCGGTTCTAAGAAGAGTTCTCGTAACTTAACCTTTCCTCGGTCTGTACCTTTAAGTAATTTCATCTGTTTATCAATAAGGGCTTCTGATCTAAAATCTTGTTTTTCCACTGTATAATTTTCAACACCATCTTCTGTTATCACAATGACATTGTTTGGTGGTGATATTTGAGCCCCTATAAACTTAGGATCTTTGTACATGGCTCTAAACATTATACTATGTTGAGAAAATCCTTAAAATAGAGAGCATTTGTCGCACCTTTGATGAAATTACGCTTATCTTGTGCAAGTTTAAACGATTGAATTGCCATTTCATGGGAAATAATTACATCATAAACACATGGTTCAACGTCACGAATTGAAAATCCCGGTGATATGATCTTTACGTCTGCCTCAACTTCTTCCAAATAGCTGAGTATATCTGTATAGTCACAATTCTCCGATACAACTACAGTTGCGTAACCATTTATTTCGTAGTTATTCCTAATCTGATGCATTTTAATTTTATTGGTTGTATCGGGTGTAACTATATCGGTAACTTTAGAATAACGCGCATAGGTAGCTTGTGTAGCCAGACCAGTTACACAACGACCCGGAGCTTCAATAAACACAATTGAATTAGTTGTAGTGGCTTCGGTGTATGCATAGTCAATATATTTTGCAAACTCCTGGACAGCTGTTTGAAATCCGATAGATTCAATACCTGGGATGTCGTTGAAAATCGTTTTGGCGATACCAATAATATTTGTTTTAATTCGGTCATCCATAGCAAGCTCTTTTGCACTTTTCATAGACTCATTTCCACATATACAGTAAAGTCTGTCAAGATCATTAATATTATCAATTGCTTTTTCCATATCAACTTTGTCACACGAGACCCTTAAAACAGATCCCGCACCTTCATCAATCTTGTCACGAGAGGACAAGTCTAATCGTAAGTTGTTATTCACACCACGAAAACCCTCGTATATACCGAACATACGGTTGTTTTGGGCATTTTCAAGGCGAGTAAGTGTATGGATAATATTATTGACACCTGGACACACACCACCAGCTGTGAGTATACCAACGTTCATTTATCTATTTACGGATGTTATTTTTAATTAAGTAAAACAATATTAAAATCAGTACTGTGCTTACTTGTACATCTGACGAAACATACTTACAATTTTTATTTTTATATTTTATAATAGTAGAAATGTCTCTAGAAATTGTCACCTATGCTAACAAATCTCAGGGTATGTTTGAAGAACTTGTGAAAAACGAGTTTGGGGTACCAGTCAAGGTTTTAGGTTGGGGTAAAAAATGGAATGGTTATTCAGACAAATCTAAAGGTCTTTTAGAATACATGAAAACAAAGAATGATGAAGACATCATCGTATTTGTGGATGGATTTGATTCCAAGATTAACAAACCCATAACTGATGTAGTAAAAATATTCAAAGAATATAACTGTCGTGTTCTATTTTCAAACAACCCACCATGGTTTTTTCAATCACTTATATTTGGTGTGTGTGATGATTCAATCGCAAACGCTGGTATGTATATGGGATACACAAAAGAACTTCGCCAAATTCTTCAGTCCGAAGCTGATTTGCAATGTGAGGATGACCAGGTCAATTTAAATGGGTTATGTAGAAAATATGATTTTGTAAAAGTTGATAAAGATGAAAAAATTTTCAAAAACTTTAGTCCAATTCAAAAAATCAAAACGAGTGATGCGATATTTGTATCTTTTCCAGGAACTCTCGGTATAAATAGATACTGGAGAGGTTTATTTGAATACACACAATTCGTATACATATATGTATTGTGTCTACTGTTATTAGGTTTGGCTTTCTTTCCACAAAAGCAGAGAATTCTCGTCACTACACTTGTCTTATATACAGCATTCTACGCATTAGCTGCTGATAAATCATGTACTACTCAGGTTTAACAACTTTGAGATCGTATTTATTTTCACCACCATACACAAGTTTTTTGTACAGTTTTCTCATAAACTCCGGTACATGATTACCATTAGCGGTAACATCAGCCATACCTGGTAAAAAGCAAGACATACGTCTGTAAAAGAGAGTGTTCTTATCGGAAGTCTCCTTGGAGGCATCGCCAACGCGGTAGTACTGCTTGTTAAACTCTCCAATGTTTTCTAAATCATCTTTGTGGGTAACCTTCATCTGAATCCTCTTATTGTCATTTTTCGCGTTGATGGCACCGGAGTGAATCAGATTCGCGTCAAAAAGGATAGCTTGACCGGGTTCGCACCCAACGCTGTTTATAGACTTGGTAATGTAAATCTTATTTCTCTCCTTGTGAGACTTGGGAATCACATCCAGACATGACTTCATCTCCTCCAAGAAGAATATGATTGTATAGGAAGGATGTTTCATTTTGGGGTTTATAACGTCTCCATTCTCATCTCGATGACACGTTGAAACACTGGACTTTTCTATGGAAAAAATATAGTCTGTGAATACATAATCTTCACCCAGTATTGTTTGGAGTTTCTTTAGGACACCTGAATGGTTGTGGATAAACCTTTTAGCCTCTATGTATTTCTTACAGTCAATTAGACCCAAGATGTAACCAATCTCACTCTCATTGAAGGCGTCAAATACATGGAATCCACTATCAGTGACATCCTCATCCTGTATAAAACTAACATGATTAGTTGTAGTTACATATGCAATTACTATTAGTAAAAGTAGTATCAAAAAGATTCTCATGTTACTTCTATTAATAGTATACTATTTTATTACACACTTTCCATTCTATGTAGGTCATCGTCACGTGATCCCATATCACCACTGTTTCTTTTTGATTTTACACCTGTGAAAGCACCTAACCATCTCCTAACTGCGCGTGTAGACCCAGTAACAGATGCCGCATCGTCGTTTACAATAATAGAAAGACCGTTACAAACGTCGGGTTTATTGACTTTATCCGGGAATTGGACAAGAAATGCTTGTATTGAACACGCGGGAATATCTGGAGATTCATCTAAAAGCCGATCATATTCCTCTCTACACTTCATTATAAACTCAACTACATCACCCCTATGTTTTATATCAAGTGACAATTCCATGTCTATAGTTCTATAAAACTTTGACCATTGCACACACATTACAGAATGCCCCTCTGATAAAGGAAGACTCTGACTGAACTTTGAAATACTGGATAAGATACCTCCCAATACATTTAGGAAAGCAAAGAAATACTGTATTATCATAATCTTATTTTTAGTATCTGTAGATACATCAGAATTACCACTTGGGTTTAATACAGCAAAACCACCTACGCCTGTTATCGAAGCAATAATAATTGATGGGTATGCCAACCAGTCATGCTGTGATTTATATAGGAGTCGTGAGTGATTATGCAGCCAGCGATAACCAGCTGCCTTTTCTGCCCATTTAACTAATAGCTTTTCCTGTTTATCACACCATTCACAGTGGTCATCGCCACTCATGGTAACTTGAGTTATGTTAAGATTTAAATGTCATTAAGATGGAGTTGGATGTGCATTTAATATAACTGATATAATATATTTTGCGTCATTTCCTACTTCTTCACCTGAATGTGGAAACGTCCATGAACAAGGAAAAACTAAAAGTTTACCAGTTTCCGGTTTTACACCAGAATGCTCTTTACTCACAAGAAAAGTACGTCCACCTTTAGTAACGGTATTAAGATATATGATCATCTGCATGAACTCAGTATCTCTCGGTAAACCGTCTAAATGCCATTCATATCTATCACCTTTTTTAATTTTATGAATCAAGTAACCCCAATCATAACATGCTCGTTTTAATATTCTGTCCATTGGGTGCCATTCTTGGTTGTCGTAGTCATAATTTTTAAATATATGAAAGTAATACGCATCTACCGCTTTTTGAATGTATGGTTTGATTTTTTCTTCTACATCCTTCCATTCACTGTATTTTGTGATATTTAATTGTTCATTGTACTTGTTTTTTGTAACCAATTTATTAAAACTCCAACACGAATAAGACCCCTTTGTTTTTCGGTCAGATTTTTCGAAACGATCTATAATTTCTTCACAAAGATCTTTTGACAAGAAATTAGGTATTTCCAGTACAAAGTTTTCCATTAATTATTCATCTTATAATATCTTTAAATATTTAAAAGTCATCCGTAAAAGATGTAAGTCCGGATGTAAACTTTGTATACACTTCGGTATAAACATTACTTGGAAGTGTATTAGATGTTGATGTAATGTGGATATATTGTTCTACATTAGCGGTGTTTTGTTCCCTATAATCATCTTCAAGTTCCCATACACTAATATCACCGGAAATTGTGAAATATTCTTCTACTTCTCCATGTACTGGTGGGGTGCCAACATCTCCTGACAATCCAGACGAATTAAGAGTATTACGAGTTTTTGTTACTTGTACTGCGTTAGAATTAATAGAAGCATAACGTTTTACACCATTTGAAAGATGTATGATAACACCCATTTAATAACTATCAATATATTTTTTTGCTGAATTTCTGGCAAGTTTGTCCGCTTCTTCATTGAGAAGATTTCCATTGTGAGCCTTCACCCATTTCCATTGAACATCTTTTAGTTGATTACGAAGTGTATCAATTTCAATCCAAAGATCCTTATTTTTTACATCACTCCCTGATGAAGTTCTCCAACCATTCTTTTTCCATTTGTGAATCCACTGGGTAATCCCCTGCTTCACATAGTTACTATCCGTGTAAATACAGACCTCAAAATACTCCCTTCGTAAAGACTCTTCCAGAGCTTTAGCGACTCCCATCATCTCCATCCGATTGTTTGTTGTATTAGGCTGTCCACCGCATAACTTATAAATATCACTGACCACACCCCAACCACCAGGTCCAGGATTTCCCAAACTGCTCCCGTCAGTGTAAACATCGTGGTACATACTTCGATATTGATTTATTTTTCTAAGTCCATTGTAAAATGAAAGCTATTGTACCCATTTTAATGTTGTTATGTCTTTTATGTCTTTGTGTATCTTCTGTAAGAGCAGCTGGTAGCATTCCCACAACACCCATTGCTTCTATGACCAGTAGTTTTACTCTAATGACCACGTTGTTGGGTATTATGTTTTGATGGATACTCCAAAGCCTTCTTCGGTGTTTTACATATAGTATCACCACAATGATCCCTATTCTGATACACGGAGTTAATAGATGTAGCTAACTCGTTACATGATTTTAGAGACCATCTCCCCAATTTTGGTTTTTCAATCTTCAATAAACTTTCCAAGAGTTTCTTGAAGATCATAATAAATAATAACAGATTATTTTTAAGTGTTACTATCAGATGATAAGTGTCCAGGCTGTTCATACACCTATGATCAGACCTCGTAAGAAGAAACTTAAACTTACACGTAGTGTCATCAACGATTTAAAAGAAATAAGTAAGCTATCTTATTTAAATCGATGGGAGTATGCAGGTAAGGTGGAACGTGACAATTTTACATTCAGTAAACCGGAATATGTAACATCCAAGTGTCGTAATTGTGTAAAATCTAAAGAGATTGAACAAATATGGTACTCGGAGATAGGATTCCATACACACCCAGGATTAGGAGAGACGAATGATATTGTAACCGAAAACACACCAATCTATGTAACTCTCCCAAGTTCTCAAGATTTTGAAGCCTATATAAAAGGGTTTCCTGAGATGCAATGTAATATCCTTTGTGATGCACATGGTTACTATATTATTGATATTATCAAATCAGATGACTACAACACACTTCCATTACCATCCGCTGTTGATAACTACATGTCACGAGTGCGATCTAAACCTTTTATGCGTATATGTGTATTTTCTGATGAAGGACTTGAATACTTCAACACAACTCTAAAAAATTGGAAACAACAAATTAATTCAGAAATACATACAGATTTAATGCATCAATTTGGTATTTCTATGAGATACTATGGATACAATGATGAACCGCCGGTCATAACTATTCGCGTGGTTTAGTAGTATCTTTATCAGACCTGAAAAACTTATTAAATGGACACCCTTCACAACGTCTGTGACGTGTCGCACAGTCGAGTGCATCCGGGTTTTTGATGCAAGGTTTTTTCCGTTGTCGATATGTTCGTCGTCGTCGAATTGCGTAAATAAGGATTTGAGTTTGACTTAGAGCTAACATATACAATACTAAGTGTTGTCGTTTTTAAATAACATTTTTCATGTGATTTAAAAATGAAGATCTAATTAATTATTTTTAATAGCAAATACAAAGTTGATTTGTATGCTTAGTTAGAGAAGGCAAGACCACCCATACCGGACTGGATGCGGAGGACGTTGTAGTTAACCGCGAACATGTGCATGGTGGTGGAGGCGATGCCGGTGGGGAGGGTGACAGCGACCTGGGCGTTGTCAATGCGGGAGAAGTTGCAAGTGCCGGTAGGCTGGTGCTCCTCGGGCTTGAGCGCGAAAGAGTACGAGTACACACCGGGGTAGGGGCAACCGGAGTGATGGTTGTACGCCTGGACCTGGTTGAAGTACTTACCCTTCTGAGCCTTGAACCTGTCCTGACCGTTGAGGACAAGCTTGAAGTCGGTGAGGGGACCAGCGACCTCCTCGGTGAAGGCACGGGTGGAACCGTCCTCACCACAGGCAAGAAGGGGAACGCCGGTACCCTGGGTGATGGGCACGTAGCAGTTACCGGAGAGCTCAACGAAGGCGTTGGACTCAAGGATAATGTCGGCAGCAGCGGGGTACTTGGTGAAGTTCCAAAGAGAGGTGGCAGCGTTCGCGGACGCGGGGTCGTTGAAGCACCACACAAGCTCCTTAACGGGGTGGTTGAAGGAGAGGCGCTTGTTGGAGGTGGTACCCGCGGTGACGGTATCAGAACCAGTGTGCTGCACCTGCTCAATGAGGTACTCGTGACCCTTCTGCGCAAATCGCCTACGCTCCTCAGTGTCGAGGTACACGTAATTAGCGTAAACCTTGAAGGTGGTAGCGGTATAGTTGCCGAAATCGGAAGTTAAATCGAAATCGATACGCACCTCGTGGTACTGCAGAGCAATTAGTGGGAGGAAAAGTCCAGGATTGCGGTTAAAGAAGAAAACAAGGGGGAGGTAGACAGTGTTGCCAGTGGTGGCAGTAGTCATCTTACCCCAGGTAGCCTTCTTGGACTCATCGAGGTAGAGCTCGGAGTAAAGCCTCCACCAACGCTGGTAGGTCTTGTCAATTCTTTGACCACCGATTGATAATTCTGCGCTGGAAATTGCACGCTCAGCCACCCAGCAAGCATCATCACCGTCAGCGGTGCGGGAGTTAGACGCGGCAGACTCAAGCTCGACGTACATGTCGCCGACAAGATCACCGTTACGGGCAATAGTGACAGAGACGCGACCAGACGCAGCGGGGGTACCGTTGACAGTCTGCTCGATGTTCTCCATCGCGAAGTTAGTGTGGCGCTTGTAAACCGCCTGGAAGAAAGTTACCTTAGGGTTGCCAGTCAGGTAGACATCCTGGGCACCGTAAGCGACGAGTTGCATAAGACCACCGGCCATTTTGAGAGTTTTTGTACTATAAGCAGAGAAAAAAATTCAGGGAAATCGCGGCATATTTCATTTTGATTTTTCTCAGTGTAGATTAAATGTCGTCTCGTCCTGAACAGGAAGAACCCATAGAGGAAACCGAGGAGGGTGAGATTGTTACAGACGAGGAGGATGAGGATGTCCTCCTAAGTGATGATGAGTATGAAATTAACGACGATGATGACGATGAGGATAACATGGACCTCGCAGGTCTCATGACTTCTCTACTCGCCACCCCAGATGGAGATACTGTGTGCTCCGCCCTCGTCAATCTTTGTTTCCAACTCGAGACTCAAAATAAAATTCTAATTAAAATGCTTGCTCGAATGCACCCCCCAAAATCGGCTTAGAAAGAAAAATCGTAGTTTATTAAATTATAAAATGGAACATACCCATTTCATTGATAAGGATCCAAACAAGTTTGAAGCACTGGTTGAACTTCAAAAAGAACACATTCAGTCAATGAAAGAAGAACAGGTCTATACTATTTTGGATAGGTTCGAAAATGCATGGTATCTAAAGACTAACGACTTTAGAAATGCCCGTGAATTGGGTTATCGTCAATTTGTTCATTCTGACAACTTTGACGATTTTGGAAATCCAAACCCAAGTCAAATTGATGTCCTTGCCATTAAGGGTATCCGGGATAAGCAGCGAACTTATCTAATCAATCTAAAAAATCATGCCAGGGACTTGAAGATTCACAAAAAAGAACCTAATGACGATGGTATGACTATTGTGAGAAGGATTAATAACGTATTGAAGCAGCTAAGTGATGGATATGAAAATATCCGTCGTCACTACACATCATTTGAACGTGTAGATAACCCGACTGCCCTGCCACAGTTTAGTACTTCTGGTGATCCATCTACGATGGATGAAGAAGAGGTTGAAAGTTCAACTCCGTATCAGAAATGCCTCCTGTATTCACTGGATCAAACATACAAGTCTGGGTATAGGCGGTACAAGGGACAATGCTGTGAAGAGATTCGCACAATTGAGGGACATAGAACTCGTGCATGGAAACCCAAATTTACCATTGAAAATTTTGTTTACTCCCTTTCCCAAAAGGACGATGACTTCACCATGTGGAAGAACTTTACGAGCCGTGGTAATGTCTACAGGGATGTTGTTGACAATATGAACAAATGCCTCGATGCTCAATTCCCTGAGATTACTAAGCGTAGGCATGTTTGGAGTTTCAAGAACGGTGTATTTGTTGGTAAGGAGTGGCTTCCTGACCATGGAGTGTATGATTGTAGGTTCTATCCATATGAAAGTGCCGAGTTCAGATGCTTAGATCCTACTATTATTGCTTGTAAGTATTTCGATCAACAGTTTGACGACTTTCCACATGTTGAGAAGTGGCAAGATATTCCCACACCTTTTTTTGACTCTGTACTTCAGTATCAGAAGTTTGACAATGATGTATGTGACTGGGCATATGTCATGGGTGGAAGGCTTTGCTTTGACGTAGGCGAGCTGGATGCGTGGCAAGTTATTCCATTTTTCAAGGGTATTGCTCGTTCCGGTAAGTCCACCTTAATTACAAAGGTTTTCAAGAAGTTCTATGAAAATGAGGATGTTGGAACACTCTCAAACAACATTGAGAAGAAGTTTGGTCTTTCCGCCATCAAAGACACTTTCATGTTCATCGCACCAGAGGTGAAAGGTGATCTCGCCCTTGAACAGGCGGAGTTTCAGTCTATGGTATCAGGTGAAGATGTCTCTGTAGCTGTTAAGAATAAGACCGCTGTGTCTATTGAATGGACGACACCGGGTGTGCTGGGTGGTAATGAAGTTCCTAATTGGAAGGATAACTCGGGATCTGTGCTTCGTCGTATTCTCACATGGAACTTTGCGAAGCAGGTGAAGGAAGCAGATCCCCAACTTGATGAGAAGCTGAACAGTGAACTTCCTATTATTCTTCTCAAGTGTGTGAGAGCTTATATTGATTACTCTAATAAGTACAGGAATAAGGATATCTGGAATGTTGTACCTGAGTACTTCAAGAAGATTCAAAAGCAAGTCGCGATGGTGGCGAGTTCCCTCCACAACTTCCTGGAGAGTACCCTAATCAAGTACGACAAAGATCTCTTTGTCCCTCAAAAGCTCTTTGTGCAGGTGTTCAATCAACACTGTCAGGCAAACAACCTGGGAAGGCATAAGTTTACACAAGATTTCTATGCTGGTCCTTTCAGCTCCAGAGAGATTGAGGTCAGGGAAGAAGTTGTGACATACAATGGTCGTACATATCCAAGGCAGCCAGTAGTCTACGGTCTTGATGTAGTTGACGAGAGCCTCGGTTTCACAGACGACTACTAAAAAAAATACTACTAATTAGTAATAATGAGCCAGCAGCTCAAAGAATTTGTGAAACAGTCGGGTGTAGAGTTACGCCCTTCGGTTGCGTCAAATAGTAACAACAACAACAACAACAACTTCGCCAGAGAGCTTGAAGCTAATATGTTAAAAAGACAAGAGTTCCCAAATCGTCTTGAAAAAAACATGATGAGTAATGCTAATTATAATGAATTTTCCGACGCAGTTGATTCAAACTGGAATAGCAATGCAAACTATAACAAACTTCCAAATGAAAACAAAAAAATGATTAACAATGTACTCAGAGAGTTTGAACCACCCATTCCAGCCCCCTCCACTAACATTGCAGGAAGATTTCCAGTTACTCAACCCTTACAACTCGCTTTCAGTAAGTTAAATCCGGGTATGTTCAATGCTACAGTAAACAAGGAGTTTCCCCAACAGGGTGATCTCATTGATCTTAAGAAAATACTTATGAAGGTTCCTCAACCAAGAACCTCTATCGGCGAGGGTCTTTATCTGGATACTACACAAATTATAGGTAGGTTTGGTGCGATGAGGGAGGGTTTCTCCCATACACGTGAGTATGGAAAGCAAGGTGATATTAAAAAGAACTTCTTCACAGTTCAGATAAAGGTTACCATTTCTAATGGCACTGAAGCGAAGGGTGGTACTGTAAACATTTACAAGAATGGTAAGATTCGCTTCTCTGGTGGCTTTATCGGTACTAATATTGCAAATCAACCTGAACTCATAAGGCGTTACATCGTTAACACCTACACCGATAAGGAAGCTTATTTGTACAACCCCTTTGAGTACAACAATCTCAGTGGTCAATTTAGATTTAATGGTAATTTTAAAGCTTTATCTTCTATTGCTGGCAAATCCAGAATGTATGCTTCATCCGGTGTAACTAAATTAAGCTACGAACCCGAACTTTCCCCCTTTATGTACGTAAATTACAAGGGACATAAATATAACTTTTCTGAATCTGGAAATGTTCAGATTTCTGGTTCTCCAAGCCCAGCTGATATGCTCGTTGCTTACAATGATGCCATAGCTCTCATTAAGCTTATGAATACCAACGGTGATGTTGAAATTACCGGACAGGTTCCTAAGGAACTCACTAAGGGTGCACCTAAAAAGAGGGGTCCTAAGAAGAAAATTGGACCTCGTACCCCAGTTAAAAAGACTAAGACTGAACCAAAGAAAAAGCGCAATTCAGTTTTCAATATTCAGATTAATGGTATTCAATGTATGCGTTTCTCTAAAGAACAACTCACTGATCTCGCTAAGAAATTAGGTGTTGTGGGTATCACTAAGAGTACTAAAAAGGAAGATCTTTGTAAGAAGATTAATGCTGTCGTCAACAAAAATAGCGCTACCATTAAAAACAAGGGTAAAAACGTTAAACTTTCCGGTGCTAACAAAGACTTCAAGCTCGGTAAAACCAAATGTAAGACTTATGGTACTAAGGAGGATCTAATTAGGGTTGCTAAGATTATGAAAATTGATATCGCTCCCAAAGAAACCAAGGATACTCTTTGTAAGAAAATTGAGAAAGCTCGTAACATGATGATTGCCCCAAAGCCAAAGCCCCCTACTCCCCCACCAAAGAAGGTTGTAAGGCAACAAAAGGCACAAGAAAAGAAGAATGTTAAGGCGACGCAGGTCATGACAAAGAGGGGTATGAATGATGCTTCTATCCGTAAGGATCTTATTAAACTTTACGGTAAGAGGTGGATGGATAGATACAAGCCTTCTCTCAACAATGATATTCGTGAAGTGCGTAGTCGCATAGCTAAGATGTCTGGTGGTAACAAAACAGGTATTCCCTTCAAGAAGAATGTGGATGATGTTAAAAAGAGTTTGGTAAGTAAGTGGAAGAGGGAACGTGTGCGCAATCTTGAGAAGAAGTATGTCATGAACTCACTCAATACAGGTGGTATACCACGCCCATTTGTCAATGCATACAAGGCTGCAGCGACTAAATATGTCTTAATACATAGCCCAACTAAGACTCAATTAGCTAAATACAAAAAGTCATGGTTAAGTAACGCCATGAACACTAAGAATGCCTCACCAAAACCTGTGTACCAGGTTAAGGCTAAGAGAGAGACTTTGTAAACTTAAAGGTTTAGATGCGAATAATATATAATGAACGAATACCAAAAGTTCTGTGTAGACGAGGCGGAATATCATCTACAGAGAGCCCGAGAGTTACTAACAGACGGTCTACGCAATGCTAAAAAGTATCATGACGAGACCAAAGACTTTTATAAAATATTAGCGAAGGTTCTACCCTTCATGGTGTGGATACAACACAACGAATCTCTACATCACGATCCGGAAACGGAGGAAAATTTATCAGATACGCCTTCTTCAAGCCAGTCAGATTCAAGTAGTTACGAGCCTGAATCTCATTCTGATCACTGAGAGTTCTAATAGTTTTAAACTCTAATATGATTTCGTTATTAAGTATCATATCAATTCTTAAATTTCCAATCACATGATCCTTGAAAGGAATTGTAACTATACGTTCAGTTTCATAAGGAATACCCGCTTTACGTAGTAAAACTTCCATACCATTATGGTATACACGCTCGGAATACCCGGGTCCGAGTGTGTATACTTCTTCAGCTAGAGCAAAAACTTCGTGTCCCTCTAACATTACTTTACTTTTTCACTTTGGCTTTAACAATCTTATTTCTCAAATTGTTTGTGAGATTGTAACCAGTCATATTTTTGAATGCATTCTTGTTACCAGCAGCGGCTGCAGCCCTTGCCATGGTGGCTGAGGGTGCGGTGTTAGAACGAGGCACAGCAACCTTCTTGAATGGAAGAAATTTGAAACTATTTTGACGATTAGCACCTACAACCATAATTGAGTTTTGGTTGAAGTTTTCAGTGATCTTGGCTATACTGCGATTCTTTGCAGAACTCACGATAGTGACATTTGGAAACCACCTCTTGAGAATTCTCATTTTGTTCTCTACAGGAAGGGGATTCTTAGAGTTACCTGTAGAGTGTGAGACCACAACAACGGGAGTCTTATTTGATTTACGAGCAGTCTCTATGACCTGTTCAATCATGAGTCTGTGACCCTTATGGGGTGGATTGAAACGACCGTAAGTGAATACCACAGACTTCATATAAGTTATATGAGAAAATAATCCGATTTAAAGATAATTATAGCGATTATAGTAAGGATGCCTCATTATCAGTTTCCAACTAACTATGTATATTGGGAAAATATAAAGGAACACGATAATATAAAATCCAAATATATGCCTATACTCGACGCAATAGAAAAGGTTAATAAAGACAATTTAAAAAATCCATGGAGTGGTTGTGATATAAATACTACCTCTTTTTCACACGATTGTAAATTTTTAAGCACTGAAGATATTAATACAATTATATGGAAACCTATAGACAATTTTATTTCAGAAATAAACTCCAATTATAAATGCAAAGTAAAATTTAAGGAATCCAGAGTTTATAAGTATTGGTTTAATACTTATAAAATGGGTGATTTCCAGGAATTTCACGACCATCATGGTAGTAGTAAATTTATTAACGATAAATATTACCATCCGATGTTTTCTGGTATATATATATTACATGATGATACAGAAACAAGTTCTATAATATTTAAAACACCTAATACAATACCATTACCATTTTCAGATCTGACAAATCCCCATTATTTTGATACGAGTAAGGAAAATAATATAAAAGAGGGAACAGTTGTTATTTTTCCAAGTCAGCTTGAACATATGGTTAAGAAGTGTATAAAACCAGGTAGAAGAACAATTGCTTTTAATGTAATAAGCGAGTTATAAATCTAATTTACCCATATAAGTTAATACAATCCACATAGTACCAACACCTAATGCACATATACCAGCTAAACCACTGAAAAGCATTATATTTTTTGTACCTTGTGGCATAAGACCTAAAGTGCCACCTAAGGCTGACATACTTCCAATTGATGTGATTGCAAAACCGAGTAGGTATAGAAGTAGACGCACTGTATCATCAAGAAACAATGCGGGTAAAACGTATACAACACCCGATAGTCCAGAAATACCATGAACACCACCAATTACATATGCACTTGTGGGGCTATCTGTAAATGTATCACCCATTCTCCAACGCCTAAACCTGGACCATAATGTATTAGATGTTGTAATTGAATTTTCGTCATCATTTTCATTGACATGACGATGTGTGAAATTGTATTCATGAGCTTCTACATGTGCCTCTGAATTACCCAATATAGGTAGAGGACAACCATCAGCTGGGTGTAATCTTGAGTTATTCGTCTCTATATCACGTAGGTGTAAAAGTTGTCTTTGACGACGCTTATGCCATCTGTATAGTGAAAATAGAGCAGCAGATCCGATTAGAATCATCATAGAACCAACGATGTAATCACTCACTGTTCCAACTTCATCCATGGGAATCTCGTCCCTAAATATCATAAAAATTGCAGTCATGAAAGTGAGACCTATTGTGTGTCCAAGCCCCCATCTAAAACCCTGCATCGCAGACTTTTTACAGAGTTGCCATTTGTTAGTGGTATCACAAATTTGCTCATGTCTCTTAACACCCGCAACAAGTAGTACGAGAGCGCTGACATGATCGGGTCCCATTACCACATGAGTAACACCCATTAGCATCGCAATGCAAAATGAGTACCATATGGGGTATGTATCAAGATTGGTTACATCAACCATTTCTTTTTATTCAATTATATTCTTTAATATGGGTATTTGTGAACCCATACATTACATATCCACTTTTCTCCAGACTTTACTGGAAGTCCTCCATGTAAAGCCTTGGAAGTCAACATCTCGTAGTTGTCCAATGTATGAAAGAAGAGGGCATCACCTTTCTTCAACTTGTATTTGTTTTTGATATTTGGAAATCCAGTTTCACCCTCTTCGTAGTCATCATTAAGTGCCAGAATTATAGTATACATTCTCTTGTTACCATTTGGAAAGCAATCTTGGTGTGGTTTATAGAATCCACCTGGTCTATAACGCACTACCTGTAACTTTTCACAATTTTTAATGGGTCTATCGGTTAGAGATGTACATCTTTTAACAACCTTGTGCACTATTGGATCTTCAAGTTTTAACCACGCAGTCTCGCTATCACGAAGTTTTTTGTTAACGGTTCTATTACCTGAAACAGTAGATACTTCAAATTTACTTTCAGCCTCCTTTTTGATGTGTTCAATTTCTTCGTCTGAAATAAAATTAGGTATCACTTGTGGTTTCTTATATTTTGGAATGAGAAACCAAACCAAAATTATAATGACCAGCAGCAAAATCATCTTATAATTAGTGTAGATAAATATTTTGGGGATGAATACAAGTATATCGCTTACGTATAGTTTCAAGAACCCCATTGGCGTATTCTACCAATTTTTTACATATGTCTACAATTTCAGAATACCTCCCCGGTTCGAGTGCATACTGTCGTAACAGATCTCCACCTGTATCTATAACCATTCTATAAATGTTGTTTATATCTCTAAATCTCTCCCTCTGTTTGTCACGTCTCTGTATTTCCTTTTTGAAAAATTGTTCATTAATTTCATTAAGCATGTAACCTACTCTCAGATATCTGTTACCATGGTCATATAGGTCACCATAACGATAAACTATCTCTCTATCGAGGAAGTTCAAGGTGTTAGCGAATCGCATGATATTATCGGGTGCATTCATCTCTCGAAGTTCCCTAAATGTTGGTATTCCACCACATGGAATATCTCCATGCTCTCTCGAAGAAATACGTTCCCTCCTAAACTCTACGTAGTGAGGATTATGAATTCTACCAGTCTCCACTTGACCAGATACCCAATCAAAAGCTGTATGACAATCTGGACACCACATTTGTCGACATCCAGATAGTTTTTGAATCATAGTTCCACACTTTGGACAGGGTTTAGTATCCTTTTTTAAAAGTTTCATTGTTTTGACTGCATCTGGATCACATTTATGGTCAGTACTTATCTTTTCATTACAATGTTCACAGAAGTGATTATCACATAGACCACAGAACCACTCTTCATTCATAAAACCCTTACATTCTTCAGTTGGACATTTACGAATAAATTTTTGGGGTTCATCACCAACTACAAGTTCACCACCGTTACGAAGTCTCTCGAGTTCCCTATATGATTCTTCCATCTGCCCCCTTAATTCCTGTACAGGTTCAGGTATTTCATTCATGACAGTGAGGTGTCCCGTGCCAAATATTTTATAAACTCTATACAATTCTATGAGTCTGCCTCTCTGTTCGTTTATAACCTTGTGTAATTTCCTCACAGCCTTAATCCTCTCAACCTCGGGTTGCGTTGAAGGCATTTGCACCTTTTCCCGTTCAAATAGGACATTTTCTCTGTGACGACGAAGTTCTGTGTTGCGGAAATACTTTGTGCAAAATGAGTCAACAAACTCTCTATTCCACATATTCTTACACCCCATACAGTGTGGGTCATCTGTTATAGAAAGAAGGTATTTCTGTGAACAAGACCTACAACATTCTAAATCACAGAAGGGACAATCAACCTTTTTGTGATTTATTTTGTTGAACTTTTCGCAACATACATCACAATTTCCCATTATTAAGAAATTGCTTTATGTCTTTAACTTTACATATACTTTTTCTTTACCCAATCACGATCATTTTTAAAAATTTTAGATAATTTGGGATCGGTGTTTTTGAATAGAATCATTAAAACATTTAGTCTGCGGAAGAGACCCAAAGGGCGCTCACCCGATCTTATTATTCTTGCCAGAGCCCTATGTCTGGCAAGTGGAGACTTATCACGCACTCCACTGTATCCATGTGCACTCATGATACCCGAATTGCTTATGGGAATAATCACTTTAGGACTCATCTATTGTAATCCAATATTATTTCTTACGACGGATAGCTTGTTGCTGTTTCTGAGTTGCCTTGACACCCTGACCAGTAGCCTTAGCGAGTTTCTTGTTCTGCTTTCGTAATACAGCTTTGGCATTCTTCTTCTTTTGACGCTCAAGCATTGCTAAACGACGCCTCTCCGTCTCACTGCGGACAGACTGAGCTTCGGATCTCTTCCGGGCTTCCATATTGGATTTAGACTTGGCTAAAGCCCTTTCAGATTCAGCTTTCTTCCTGGCTACCTCCTCCCTTTTCTTGGCTTCCACATAGGCATTACTCTTCCTCATGACATTATTGAATGCAGCCTTTTTCTTTTCCTCTACCCCCCTAATCTTGGCTCTCTCATCCTTTTCCTTCATCTGTCTATTTTTCTTTGCCTTCTTGACAGATACACCACGGCGAGCTGCCTCTTCTTGATTACGCTTCCTCTCACTCAATGTAAACATTGGATTATTAGTGGCTGGAACCTTGTTGTTCTTTGGTGCGAACAGAGGATTACCAATTGGTTTGGATGCAGCTAATCCCTTTTCAGCGTTTCTCTTACGAGCATTTCGTAAAATGGCACTCGCGGTATTACCCTTGTTAAGCCTCTGGATGAACTCTGTTCTATTAGCCTTGTTAAGAGCCTTGAGAGTAGAGAGAGACTTGGACAAATCACCCTTGGCTTTTCCAGCCTTCATCTTCTTAGCCTTCTCCTCTCCGAGCTTCTTTTGTTCCTCAACCCTCCTTTGTTGAGCTTCCTTTTGTTCCATCTCCTGCGCTCGGCGCTTAAACCCTCTATCAATAGTTTGTTTAACATTAGTCCATACCTTGCTACCATCTTCAAGTAGATCTATGTATTGCGCTCTCATTTTACCGTCATTGCGACGTTGCAAATCAGCTATAACCTTATTTCTCAATAGCTTACGTTCCTGAATTTCCTTAATTAAGGGTTTTGTACTGGACATACCACGACCACGTTCCAAGAACGACTCACGTCTCTTACCACCTATACCAAATCCAACAAACTTTCTCACAGTTTCAAGGAGTTCCTTATCAACACCCCTCTCATTCTTACCACGAGTGAGGTTCTTGACATTACCCCCAGCGTTAAATAGTCTGGAAGCTTCCGCGGCTGCATTGTTATTTTCTTCAGCCTTCTTTGCACCCAGTTTACGAGCTTCGTCAAATAACCTCTTATTCTTAGTCTTATTCCATTTTTCCATGAAATCCTTGACATTCTGTTTAGTTAAACCGTTAATCCTACGGAACTTATCTTCAACACCCTTTCTTATGAGGTCAGCTTTTCCTACACTCTCCGTATTTCTCTTATTCCTCTCCTCCTTCTGCTTAGCTGCAGTCTTCCTTTCCTGATTGAGCGTCTTAGCATTGGCTAAGACCTTCTCAGGACCATTGGTTGGAAGGCGCTTCATTAACGCAACACGGTTGTTTCTCGTGATATCAGTGAGTTTACTAAGTTGGTTTGCAACATTCTTAGTAGACGTGTTACGAACACCCTTCTTCTCAGCATCAAGCTTCTGCGCTGCCTCTAAAACTTCATTAGGAGCTTTGTTTTTGAGACTGTTCACAAACTTAGCCCTATTGTTAGGAGTAAGCATCTTTAAAGCCTGAATCTTCTTTGCGACTTGAGCCCTCAACTGCTCACCCACCAACCTTTCACGTTCTTTATCTATATTCACACCCGACTTAACTTCAGTTATGTTCACATGGGGTTGAAGAAGTGCTCTAAGATAGGTATTCTTCTTGAGTTGTGGAATCTTAGCATTTCTGATGTAGAACCTAAGGGTTTCCTTGTCCTTCTCGTTATCCTTATCCTTTGCTGTTGAAGTTGCAATTACATTTTCAATCTTAGCACCATTCTCTTTGAAACTCTTCATGTAATCCTTCATCTCCCGGTCTGTGAGATGCTTAAGCCTCATCAAGTGATTACCAAGGCGTGTCTTATCAACTTCATATTTTCTCTTTTCAGCCTTATTCTTTTCTGCCTTCTCTTGACGCTCCTTTTCAACCTTTCTAGCCTTAATAGTTCCATTCATAGTAGCAGCCTCACGTTTGAGAACTTCAACATTTGTGTTAGCATTCACAACCTTTGCTATGAATGTCTTACGGTTCTCAGGTCTAAGATCGTTGAGTGTATTCAAATACACACTGATTTCAGACTTCTTAGCCGCTGTCGTTTCATCACGGGTCTTCAGTTGAGTGTTAAGGTTGTTAACCTCACCCTTTAGAGCATTCATATTAGTATCCATAGTTATACGTTCAATGAAAGACTTCTTGTTCTTATCATCTAAACGAGTGTTCTTCATGTGGGTACGTAACTGATTCCTCTTAGAGTTCACGAGACTTGCGTTAGCCACAGTTTTCATTTTATTAGCTTCAACCTTGAGTTTATTGAGGGTTGACCTACCATCGTTAAACTTCTTGAGAAGTTGAGCACCATTGATTCCTAAACCATCAATATAATTGGAAAGTTCCGCACGCTGCCTCTCCTTATTCTTTGCTACCGCATTAAGTTGTGTAGCTCGGTTTTTCAATGTTGTTACGTTAGCCTTTTGACTGTCGTACGCCTTGATAATCTTCTGTTTATCACTGTTACTGATACTCAAACCATTCATATGATCCTGAAGTTCTTGACGATTTGCAGACCTCTTCTCCGTAGCTCTCTGTTTCTTTAAAGCCTGAACATTCTTTATAATATCACCTAAAGTCACGTTTTGAGTCTCCCACTTGTTCAGTATGAGAAGTTGATCATCTTCACCAAGACCATTCATAGCTCTTTTAATACCATTGGTGTTAGCAGCACGCTTTGCACTTCTTTTAGATTCTTGAATCTGATTGGCTTCAGCTTTAATATTATTGTACGTTCTCGTATTATTGGACAGTAATCTCTTTTTATTAGACTTATTCAATTGGTTTAGTGTATTGAGATATTCCTTGAGTTCGCGGCGAATCTTAGCGCGATCTTCTGCGTTTATGGTTTGCTTAAGCTTTGTAGCCTTGTTCCTAAGAGTTGTATTCTTGGGATTAGCATCAAAGTTCTTTAAAATAAGATTTCTATCGTTTTGCTCAAGACCTAATTCACTCATAAATAAAGAAAGCTCGTCACGCTTAGTCCCCCTCCTATTAGCTTCAACTCTCTTGGCTTGGTTTATTATAGCGGAATTGTTAGTATTACCAAATTGTTTCATGAGTTCTGATCTATTTTCATTAGTAATATTGAATTGTGTTAGTTGTTTGAGAAGATTCTTACGCTTTTGGTTTCTTGATTGTTCATCCATCTCATTTTTCAGTCTTTTAGCTTCAGTCTTTAGAGTACTGAGGTTTGCCACTTTATTGTTAAAACCCTTCATGACTCGCGCCTTACGGGAGTTATCCAAGCCTAAATTGTTTACATAAGCTTCAAGTTCTTCCCGTGTTTTACCGCGTTTTTCTCCGGCTCTCTGTAAAGCTAAATCTACAGCACTCTTTTTAAGAGATTCAAAGTTTGTGTAGTAACCATTTAATTTTGAAGTAATTTGAGTTTTGTTGTTAGCGGTTAGGTTGGTTAAAGTGTCGAGGAAGTTCATAAAAACACCCTCATCCTCGATAGTCTTTTGTTGTTTTCTTGTCTGATTAATACCAGTTGCACGATTCCTGAGAATACCTGCATTTGTTTTAGTATTGTCAAACTCCCTCATGATGTCACTTTTGTTTTTGTTGGTCAAATTTGTGAGACCTTGTAAATAAGCAGCAAGTTCTTGACGTATCGTAGCTCTTCTAATCTCAATTCTTTCAGATAGGTATGCATTAGCTTTCTTCTTAAGACTGCTCACATTAGTATTGTTAGTCTGTGTGATCATATTTATGAATTCAAGTCTCTCCGCGTTAGTGAGGTTTAACTGTGCGAGATATGCTTCAAATTCTTCCCGGTTTGCGCGATTTTTTCGGGTTTTCTTATTTTGAACAAATGCATTAGCTTTTTGTTTAATGGTATTCACATTTGCATTATTCAGGTTTGTAAGGAATTGGTTCTTCTCGGTATTCTTGAGACCCAACTTATTGAGGTAGATGGATAAAGCCATTTTATTCTTATTCCTCTTTTCCCTGATTTTCATTTGAACTCTATTGTTAGCCAACCGCTTACCTTCAGTCAAGTTAGGATTTTTATTCAAAATATTCATTTTATTGTTTGTAGTAAGACCTAAACTATTTATGTAAGCCTCTAATTCTCGCTTTTCCTTTGCAGCATTTTCACCCTTTCGTTTCTTGGCAATTCCATTGGCGTTAGCCTTTAGAGTATTAAGGTTTGTATTTTCAATACGATTCAATAATTTTCCACGATTTTCCGAAGTGAGAACTTCACCGAGAGTATTCATGTGAGCCAAAAGCTTCGCCTTCTTCTCGGAAATCTTACCGCTTCTAAGTCCAATAGCTTCTTTTTTGAGAACCTCAACGTTTACTGTATTTGCATTATACTTGTTAATCATGGTGGTTCGGTTTTCATTAGTAAGACCCAACTCAGCGAGGAATCCGATGAAGTCTTTCTTGTCATTTTCCTTCTTTTCAGTGGCTCGCTTCTTAGAAAGGTTGAGAGCCTTGTTTCGGTTTAAGTTACCATTTCTTAGTAATTCTTTCCTATCTTCATTTGTTAGATTGGTGAGAGTTCCCAAATAAGATATGTATTCCTGTGTAGCTTTGTTACCAGATTCTGCGTTTCTCACAGCCTTCAACTGCTTAGCCTCTTGAATTAACTTTTCAACATTTCGGTTACCATTACGGAACTTTTTCATAATTGCATTTTGGTTTACCTGATTGAGACCTATCTCACCCAAGCGTGTATTAAGCTTCACACGGAGATTCTCAACGTTTCCAGACATCCGGGACTTTTCCAGGTTTAGGGCTTCCTTCTTTAGAGTATTCACGTTAACATCATCATTCTTGAAACGCTTCACAAACTGATTTTTGTTAGCTTGGTTGATTTTGAGGGGTGTGAGAAATGAAAGAAGATTTTGAGCCATGATGGCTTTCTTCTCATCAATCCTCTTCTTAATTAGTTTTTCAGCCATATTTTTCATAGAGTTTGTGGTTGTATTTTGACTTACCGATTTAACAAGATCCTCCTTGTCCTTATCACTCAATTTGTTGTAATCTTTGAGAAGATTCTTAAACTCCTGTCTCTTCTTGTTAAGAACACGATTAACCTCATTGGATATCAAATTCTTAATTTCCAATATCAAATTATCAACATTAGAGTTACCTCTTCGAGCTCTCGCTAAGAAAGCATTTTTGTCTTCCTGGCTAAGTTGAGTAGTTGCTAAAAACATAGCCATCTTCTCCTCATTACTCCTTTCTATGTTAGCTCCTTCATCAGCCTTCATCTGAGCTTCAACCCTTAGTTGTTGGAGATCATCTACAGCCATACGCTGTTTGATGTATTCACTCTCTATTGGGAGTAGTTTAAGACCATCTATGAAAGCGAGGAATCTTTTTTCCTCTTCTAATGCTTGTCCGGCTTCAGCAACTACCACCTTTTTCGCGACCCCTCCAAGTTCTAACTTTTCTAAAAACTTCTTCTCACGTCTGAGACCCATCTGTTTAATTTTTGCAACTGCGTTTTGTACGGTTAAATCTCCATTTGGAAGTGTAGTTGGGACTGGTTTAAGATTGTTCTTGGTAGGTAAAGCTGGACCCTGGGGTGGACCCACAGTGGGTTCCGGTCCGCCGTTATTTTTGTAGTAGCCTAATCCCTTGTTGCCGGTTTTAAAAACATAACCCTTCTTCTCACCACTAAACTTTTTGGCGGGAATATAGTTCTTTTTGCCAAAAAGACCTCCAAGAAAACTGGGCTTCTTGTTCACTCGAACGTTTACTGGAGCGTTATTTCTCCTCACCTGTGCAACAATAGGTTCACGAACAGCGCGTTGATTACCACCTAAAAAGGCGGGTTTTCTTCCCTGTTTAAACACATTCTTGTTGTTAAGAGTCGTGTTCCTCCTAAACACGTTAGGTCGGGCACCGTTGGAAGCACGAGGACTGTTGTTGAAATTTGTCCGCGCGCGTTCCGCTAATCCATTGTTCCTATTGGTGTTCAAACCGTTGTTCCTATTGGTGTTCAAACCGTTGTTCCTATTGGTGTTCAAACCGTTGTTCCTATTGACGTTCAAACCGTTGTTCCTATTGGTGTTCAAACCATTGTTCGTTCGGTTAGTATTCAAACCGTTGTTCACTAAGTTGGTATTGTTAACATTGTTCACTGCTGTGTTGGTACTGGCATTCACTGCTGTGTATTTGTTAACAGTTACACGAGACTTCCTGGCAAACTTGACAGGTTCATGTACTTTCATGTAACGCAGACGCTTACCGATTGCGGTAACAATCTGAGTTTTAGTCATTTGATCAACATTCTTAAGATTAACCTTGCGTGCAATCCTTTTGAGGTCTGCACGCTTTGTGGTAGAATCAAAGAGTAACTCATAATCATTTGGCTTTAAAGGTGACTTCTTGTCCACCAGATAAGTACGACTGGAGTTCATGACTAAAGGGGGTAAGGGTAACTTACCTCCCTGGATATCCTCGTACGCCTGACATATTTCATCTTTTGTTAACTTAACATCTACTCCGATGTTCGTTTTGATCAGCTGGCGGAGATTTGCTATATCCGCGTTTGGATCACACGCATCCATTATATATATTAAGTTAACAAAAAAGTGTAACGAATTATCTTATAGTTTTATATCCTAAATTATATAGTCTAATTTTATCTTCATATGACATACTGAAATCAAATACATTTGTTTCACCGATGTCAATTTCAATCAAGTTTACGTCCTTATTATGTTCACGTCTATTTACAATAGTTGAACGAACAAGAGCCTCTACAAACTGTCTTGGTGTGTTTATTTCTTCTTGATAAATCTTATCCATTTTTAATTTAACACATGTAATCTCATATGGCTTTTTATCTAAAAATGGTGTGATAGGGTATACTTCTTGTGTACCACCATCAACGTATGTTTTACCTTCATATTTACCACATGCAAAGATGAGAGGTATAGCCATACTCATACATACAGCATCAATTACTTTCATCTTAGGGTGAGTATCACGTGAAAAATACTCCGTTGTTGAAGTATTTAAACAGTATGCCGAAATGTATATTTTCATATCTAATTCCTCAAATGTAGGGTCACATCCACACAATTCGACCATTTTGTCACGTATAGGATCTAAATCAACAAATCCAAATTTGGTAAAGAAGGAGCCTATACGTATTTTAACAAATTCGGGGATATTGAATGTTAGCGCGATATTTAGTATTTCATCGATAGATACCCCCAATGCTAAAAATAAAGCTATAATTGAACCAGCTGATGATCCGGAAATCTCCTTCACATCTACCAATTTAGATTCAAGTCCTTTTAAGACTCCAATCATTGAGAATATGCCCATTGAAGCGGGACCCAAAACGAGGTACTTCATTCTCCTACTTAGTAGAACTGAGGAAATTGCTTGCGAAGTAACGCGAACACCACAGCGAACACAACCGCGTGAGTCACAGCGGCAGGGATGCTGGTCTGTCCCGACTGGAAGACACCGCCCGAGCCAGGAGGGAGGGTAAGAAGAAGACCTGGGCTGAGAGCGATGAAGAGAGAGGTAGTCACGAGAAGATCGGTCTTGGTGAGTACGAGACCCATCGCGCGAGCGACGAGGCTGAACACAAGGAAGAACACGAGTGCGTGAAACATGACGGCCATCTGACTGGTCTTGCCGTTCATAAACTTGACGTTTTTGCCCACGGTAGTAACGAGAATACCGGGGCTGAGAGCCAGAAAAAGGGCGGCGGGGAGGGCAACTTTTTGAGAGGTGATATCAGGGAGGAACATTTAATATATATGCATATAATTTTTGACGAAATGAGTAAAGTTATTAAACGTAGCACCTCTCATCATTTCTTCATGAAGACCATTTTCATTAATAGCACGCCTGAGATTTCTCCAAATGTGGGAAAGTCTCTCTTCATACCACCCGGTCTGTTCTTCATATTCCCAAATAGTGCGTTCTGGGTGAGGCATATGCTCTGTAGAACAAAACTCTACAAAATCACAAAATTCTCCTGAATGATTCATATGAGCATCATATGCCAATGTGTTAATCATATTCCACATGTATCGTAGTTCATCTGAATATTGGACTTCCCAGTCTTCAATATTAAGAGGAGTGTCATCGTTGCATTCATCATCATCACTACCACCGACAACATCGTTGTAAGCGGTAGCTTCGTATACGTATTGGCTCCAAACCATGGTTATTACTTATCTTCTTTAGGAGGTTTATCTTTTATACCGGTTAACGAAATAGAAGTGGACTCTTTGGTCTTTAGACCATCCTGGATGGCGTTTAAAGCACCCTCCACTTTGGCTTCATCTCCACCGAAAAATTTAAGAAGTCCATCCTTGATAGCATCCTTATTGATTCCAGACTTTCGGACACTCTTACGAATGCTAATCTTCCCCTTCCTGAGGTTAATGGTATCGATACCCTGAGAAATCATATGCTTCTTCACAGACTCCTTCAGTCTCTTTTCCTCTTGATTTAGGATTTTGATATCAGATTTTGCTTCAGAAAGTTGTTTTGTGAGATCTACAAGCTTGGAGACGCTCTCAGAAAGTTCACTTGGTACTGACATATTTATTATATAATTCTAAAATCTAATCTTTAAGCGCTCTTAGTTGAGAGGGCGCATCATAGTATCAGGGACAATGGTGGAGTTGTTCCAAACGAAAGGATCCTTGCTGTTAGGGGGCTCGGCGCGGATCTGCTGGTTAGCGTTACGGAGGGCACCACCAACACTCTCGGGGAAACCAATCTGAGCGCGGGGCTCAAGGAAGTTCTGTCCAGCGAGGATATCTTCGGGAGCGAACTCACCAAAGTCCTCCTGGGAAGCTACCTCACGGGGGAGGAGAGAAGAGGCAAGACCAACACCATTCTCCATACCACAGCCACCGTTGGCAACGGGCGCGGCGGTGGGTCCAGCGGAGGGACCAGCACCGACAGCGGCGAACTCACGCTCCTTAATAGAATACTCGGACTTGTTGTTAAGAGTAAAGAGAACATAGACCAGTGCGACAACGGCGAGGACCATAAGTAAGTTTTGGGTACGACCCTTCTTCATCATGTTTTATATTAGGTTAACAATTTTTTTTACTGTTCATCATCAACAAAAGCAAATCCGTCTGGGTAAGTGTCAAGAATTGGGTCTGGGTGAACCCTGACCTGGACAACATTCCATGAAGATCCGAAAGATTTCTTGGCAAACCAGAGACCCGCAAACTCGAGAATGACATCACAAGACTTTCCAGATTGAACATTCTCAAAATCCATCTCCTCCTGCTCAGCATTGAAAACCTTCATAACCTCAATGCGTTCCCCTGTAATCTGTCCATCCGCGATACTGGAAGTGTATGCACCATCGACAACCTTCTCACTGAGCTTCTTACCGAACCAAGTCTCGGCATTTTCAACAGCGGCACCAAGATTCTCGGTGTCAATCGCTTGAATCTTGGCGATGTTCACCTCAGACTCAAGATCCATAACAATGTCTCCTGAGACGTCGGCAATCTTAACCCCGTTCAACTGAACGAGGCACTTGCGCTTGGAATCGTTGAGAGCCTTCACAAAATAGAGACCATCTTCACCTTTAGCTGGGGCGTTGTAAAGCATTTTATATATGGTTTGTGTCTCATTTCTTTAAACCAACAAATGGTATAGCAGCTGACTTATTTAACATATTTTTAGGGACCCACGCGTTTCTCCTGGGATTATAACCATAGAGAGTGTTTAAAGGGTTTATGTTCTTTGGTAATTTCTTCGCATTCACGGGTCTCAAATTAACTTCATTCTTCACATACGAATTATTGTTTACATTTTTCCATGTTAACGATTTGAGATTCAGTTTCTGATTACCAGATGACTTTTTGTACCCGTTTATGTTAGTGTTTTTTGTAACAGGTTTCAATCCATGAACAATCTGTTTAGATAACTTATCCTCCGATGGTTTAGTTGTAAAGTTTTTATACTTGTAAGGATCTATACGTTTAGCCTGAGATACAGAGACCTGTGCATTTTTCTTTGTCGCTGGAGCACTCTTTCTGGTAATTAATCGCTTTACCCTCTTGAAAATGTCCTCAATAGAATTGGAAGCAGTAACTTTCTTATCAAGGAGTTGCGCGAGTTTAATAAGGCGTTGACGATCTTTTTCTTTCTTTTCTGGGCGAAGATTGAGTTTACTCATCAGATAGATATCTTCTATCAGAAACTCTTTACTCGCTACAAAAACCTTGTTATTGGTAACCAATTTACCAGTGTTTTGATTCCTATATGTTACACCCTTTCGCCTGGTTAAAACAACCTCATATCCAAACTCCTTTGGTCTCATGAATGGAATATCAAGAATACCACCGAGGGTCACACCTTCAATTTTACCGCTATTGGGTGAAAAGAAACGAACGTTTAAATCAAGTGCAAATAATTCAACATCAATGAACACATCCCCTTTCTTGGGAGCGTTGGTAGTACCAGACTTCTTCTTTTTGATTAAGGTGTATCTACGTGTCACAGCTGGACCAGAAGGTGGTATACTGAGACCCAAAAATTTGAAAAGTTTTGGATTTTTAGACTTTATGAGTGACATCCGCTTTCTAACGCGTGCATTTAAACGCTTAGCTATCTCACCCAATTTATCCCAAAGAATGAGTTTAGTCGCTTGAAGTTTACCAAAAAACTTTGGGTTAACAGACATACGTGGAACAAACTTTGCATCTATATCAGTCGTGACAATCCTGTTTTTGTACTCCACGTATAAATTGAAAGCTTCACCACCACTTACAATTACATCACCCATAGTCTTCATATGTTCAGAAATCTCACCAGTAGTTTCTAATATGATATCTCTCAAAGCGTTAGTGACAGTGAAGTATACAACCTTCTCAAAATCTTTATTTTTATAAGTAGTAGTTACACGGTATCTGAATTTTCCAAGATCTCTCTGTTCATTCCTTTCGTAATATTTTTTCAGTTTAGCATCCTTGAATAATAAATTTTCATCCAGATATTTTTGGATAGTGGCTTCTGGATAAATATCAGTGTCCATTATTATATTCTCACATAATAATATGGTCTGTAGTATAATTGACGAATGCAGATGCTACGCATACGACGACGTTTGGGATCCAAAGAAAACACAGTTCTGTGGAGTAAGGAGAGGACCCCATGTAGTACCCTGTCCAGAAAAGGAATGTTGTGCTGGTGGATGCCCCGGGGATTTCCCAAAAGAACCTTTCAGGATCATAAAACGCCCATTACTATTAGAAGGTAAACAGTTCAGTACAGAGGTTTATGTACTCATTTTACTGATCATGTTTTCTCTCGTATTTCTGACGTATCTTACTTAAAGATTACCAGTCTAATATAGATATAATGTCTCTTGAAACTATTCAAACTGAACTTGCCGCTCTCCGTGCTGATGTTAAGGCTCTCACCAAGATTGTTCGCAAGGTGAAGACTCACCAAGAAGATCCCGACGGTGAGAAGGCTAAGGCTCGCTCTGCCAACAACGGCTTCAACAGGAAGCAGGAAATCACACCTAAGTTGCGCGATTTCCTTGGACTTCCCGAGGGAGAGCTAATCTCCCGTTCCGAGGTGACCAAGAAGGTCAACGCGTACATCACTGAGAAGGGTCTCAAGCATCCCGATAACGGTCGTCAGCTCATTCTTGACGACAAGCTTAAGGAGCTTCTCCAGCCCCCTGCCGACGTTGTTGTGACCTACCTAAACCTGCAGAAGTACCTCTCTCCACATTACGTGAAGACGGAACCTGTAAAGGCTTAAAAAAATAACACATAACTACAATATGTCTGTCTCAAAGGAACAAATTGAACAACTTATTGATACAAAGATCAAAGATCTGTCTTTGTATCAAAGAGCTTTTACACATAAGAGTGCCCTCAAAGAGTATGAACAATTTACAGAATCCTTCGAGACCTTAGAGTTTATGGGTGACAGTGTGTTAGGGTTTATCATCACCAAGTTTCTCTTCGATCGCCACGAGGCGAAACAGGAAGGATTTCTCACCAAGGCTCGTACAAAACTCGTTCGTTCTGAAACTCTCGCAGATATAGCCCTAAAGTTAGGTCTCAATGATTTAGTTATCATGGATGAGAAGGGCATGAGGAACTCATGGAATAACAATCCAAAGATTCTCGAAGATGTTTTTGAAGCCCTCGTGGGTGCCATCTATATGGATTTGGGTCTCCTTCATGCGAAACAATTTGTCCTCAGAATCTACCAAGATCCTAAATATATAGATCTCAATTCCATTATGATTGATGACAATTTCAAGGATAAATTAATGAGGTATTGTCAAGTTAACAATCTACCCTTACCTGAATATCGTGTGGTGTCTCACGAAGATGGTGTATTCTTCATTGACGCCATTGTAAATAATCAGTTTGCTGGTAGAGGGTATGCAAAAAGTAAGAAGCAAGCGGAACAACATGCAGCTATGATCTTTTTTCAACAACTTAAAAACTGCCCACAATGTTAAGTTAATATGCATCCGAATGTTAAAGCCTTACTCGAAATTGAGTTCGCTGCCCAGAAGAGTGAGGAATGGCTCGCTCTTCGTGGCAACATGCTCACAGCATCTGATTGTGCTACGTGTATCGGAAAGAACCCATATGAGAAACCCGAAGACCTTCTACTCAAAAAATGCGGTCTTGGGGAAAAGTTTACTGGAAATGCAGCCACTCGTCACGGTGAGTTATATGAGGACGAAGCTCGCATTCTATACGAAGAGAGGCATGGGGAAGTAGTACATGAATTGGGGTTATGTCCCCACCCCGTGCACAAATGGCTTGGTGGAAGTCCAGATGGTGTTTCTGAATCGGGTAAGCTTGTAGAGATCAAATGCCCTCCACAAAGAGCTATCATACCCGGGGAAGTCCCAGTACACTATATGCCACAGCTGCAGCTCTGTATGGAGATCTTAGATCTGGAAGAAGCTGACTTCATCCAGTACAAACCTGCCTATACTAACTGGCCTAAGCCGGAAGAGTTTGATGTAGTCAACGTAAAGAGGGATCGCGAATGGTTCAAGACCTACCTCCCCGTGATGGACGAATTTTGGAAGAAAGTTCTATATTTTAGGGAACACATAGATGAACTTCCACAACCTAAGCCAAAGCGAACCCGTAAAAAAAAGGAAGTTGAACCAATCAAGTGTGAAATCCAAACACTTTCTGACGAAGACGATTATCATGAAAATTGAAGAACATTACAACCTCGCTAAAGATAACCTCAATGGTAGGCTATTTGCACCTTACCAAAGAGAAGGTGTTCTTTGGATGCTTACGATGGAAAATCAGGAATCCGGTCCCAAGGGTGGATTCCTCTGTGACGAAATGGGTCTGGGTAAGACCGTGCAAGTGGTTTCTACAATGTTAGGAAACTTCCAAAAAAGCACTCTAATCATCGTACCCAAATCTATTATCACACAATGGGTGAATGAAATTGCAAAGTTTGCCCCTCAAATGTCTGTTCATGTGTTTGATGGTCCAGACAGGAAGCTGAAGGAGGCTGATGTTGTGATCATGCCTTATTCCCTGTTATCTACCCACGAAGACACACCCATCCATAAAAAAAATTGGGATAGGGTTATTCTTGATGAAGCTCATGAGATTCGTAACAAGAAATCAAAGCTATTCAAGAGTGTATACCGTATCAATTCCGCGATCAAGTGGATTGTTACAGGTACACCTGTCTTCAATTCAATGGAAGATTTTGTGTCTCTTTGTCATTTCCTTGGTATTGACAAAGCCCTTGTTCAGGGGATGACCAATAAAATTAAAGATATCTACATCCTTCGGAGAACCAAGGATGACCTGGCTAAGATCAACGAGCGTTTGAGGCTGCCGAACTGTTACTTTGAGAATGTGGAACTTGATATGTTTCCAGATGAGAGACAACTTTACGAGTTTGTATTTCACGATGCACAGGCTACCATTCAAGAAGCTTTCAGAAATGCGGTCAGTCTCAACTCCAAGAATATGGTAATTTTGGAGTGTCTTCTCCGTGCGAGGCAGTGTATGATTCTTCCACAGATGTATTTGGATGGTATTGCGAAAAAGTCTGGAACACAAGCAGAAGAATGGGTTGGAAGGTCCAATAAAATGGAAACACTCTTCCGTATGATTAATTCCCATCCAGATGAAAAGTCTCTCGTATTCTGTCAATTCAGAGGTGAAATGGACTACATCCAGAAGAATATGGAGAAACCAACTTTCCGTATTGATGGTTCAGTGGCAAAGGATGACAGGGACAAACAAATAACCCTATTCAAAAAGGCTCCACCAGGTTCTGTGTTTATTATTCAGATCAAATCTGGGGGTCAGGGTCTCAACCTTCAAGAAGCTACTCGTGTTTACATCACAGGTCCATCTTGGAATCCTGCTACAGAGTTACAAGCTGTTGGTAGGGCACACCGTACAGGGCAGACTAAAGAGGTTTTTGTTAAGAAACTCATATACAGAGAGACTGATACATTTGTTTCCGTGGAAGAAGAAATGATGGCTCTCCAAGGTCACAAATCTATCGTGTGTTCAAAAGTTCTCAATGATGAGAGGGTTGAAAGACAAATACCAGTAAAGAGAACAACTGAAAAGATTTCCATTTTGGACATCAAGAAAATTTTCAAAGCTTAATGTATAACAAAATGATTGGTTCTCGTGCTCAGGTTTTCCATGGAACTGCTGACCAAACTGCGGGTGGTCT
>ERZ887851.648-NODE-648-length-33695-cov-20.894441_pt1 | contig 33695 bp, 38 predicted proteins | sample MGYA00521100_ERZ887851 | MGnify/ENA primary metagenome ERZ887851 (study PRJEB32303, sample SAMEA104408602) | aquatic metagenome | biome: Brackish water; feature: Pelagic; material: water | place: Baltic Sea | collected 2014-06-06T16:11:00 | depth 11,444 m ... | reverse complement strand
CTTACGCGCTACCGAGCTTCTATTTTCATGTCAGCATCGCGTTTGGCATTTTGAGATCGCTGGGTGTTCATATTGGCGTGGCGCATTTTTTGGGTGCCGTCAGAGCGACGCCCTCACCGAGTCTTCCCGCTTCTGCCCAGCAGCTGACGGGAGCGCAATACTTGGACACGCTAAAGCCGCTAGCTTTGCCTCAATGAGGTGAGACGGCTGCGGAACTGTCTGGATCATTGGTGCCCTGGAGCGGTATCAGCAGTTACCGCTAACCCGCAGACTGCCTCGATTTTGGCGCTATAGACCTATCATTGGCAAGCAGGCCCCAGCCTTGCGTGTTCAGCTCAATTGTTTGCTAGCCGCGCTTGTCGTACCTTTATCGGCACCCGTAAGCGAGGCCGGATCAGACTTGCAACTGCGAACAGTATTTGACTCCACAGCCACCAGTGCTGGTTGTGAGGTCGGTTAGCGGAATGAGCGATCAAATCATCAACTGACATAAAAAATTCATTTTCCAACGAGAAATTTACCGTCTACGCTCAGAACGTTTCTATGGAAGACCGCAATTTGTCTAAAGGCCAACGCATGACGAATACAAGTAAAGAGGAGAAGGACGGCGCTGTCACTAACGTTCCCCAGCAAAAAGTCCCTTCGATGATCAATCTCAAGGACAAGTCGTCTACTCGATCTGTCAACCATAAAGCTGGGTTGAAAACTAGGAGGATCATCACTATTGAAACACCCTATCAAGGTGTTTCGGAGCAGGATTATCAGATTGAAAAACGGCGATTACAGGTTGAGCTTCTCAGGATTCAACAGAAGCTGATCAAAAATAGCCAACGGTTATTGGTTCTTTTTGAGGGACGCGACGCCGCGGGCAAGGGCTCGACCATCAAGCGTTTTACTGAAAATATTATCCCAGCTCACGCTCGAGTAGAGGCGTTAGGAGTACCCAGTAAGAAAGAGTCAAAACATTGGTTCAGGCGCTATGAAAAAAGGCTGCCAGATAGCGGAGAGGTCGTTTTTTTTGATCGATCTTGGTATAGCCGAGCGCTGATCGAACCTACTATGGGTTATTGCTCAAAAAAACAATACGAATATTTTATGAAGAAAGTGCTCCGTTGGGAGCATGGCCTTATCGATAAGGGCCTTCTTTTAATTAAGTTTTACCTATCCGTAAGCCCTGATACTCAACTGATTCGTTTTGAAGATCGTCTAAACAATCCGCTGACTTTTTGGAAGCTCTCGGGCAATGATTTAGAGGCGCGTAAAAAATGGGAGGTCTTCACCCATTACAAGGAGCTGATGTTCGCCCACGCGTCATCAGAAAAATCGCCTTGGGTGGTGATCGGCTCCAACACCAAAAGAGAAGCACGCCTGACCTCTATGTTGCATGTTGTGCGGTTGTTAAGCGGCAGGCAGTTTGAGCATTTGACGGGCGAGGACATCACCGCAACACACTCAATCAAATTGGCGGGGGTCAAGTTTCAAGGCCTGACTTTACAGCAGCTCGCCATACTGAAAGAATTAAAACTGCAAGGAAGTGACGATTAGGATTTGAATGAATAACAAAACTGCCAATACGCCGACGGGCAAGCACACCCTGAAAAATACGGTGGGGCTGCCCGTAATAGAGTCTGCGGGAGGCCTCGTCTGCAATCGAAGTCATCACATATTATTAATATTCAAGCGGGGCAAATGGGACATGCCAAAAGGGCGCATTGAAGATTTGCAGCTCCCAGAGGTCTCTGCTCTTAGAGAGGTTGAAGAAGAAACCGGTCTTGAAGCAAAGAAATTGACCATACTCGGTAAGCTGGTTTCTACCTATCACACGACCAGTCATCAGAAGGTTGATTACCTGAAAAAAACACATTGGTACCTCATGGATTATGACGGTGATGATGATGCTACAGATCCGCAGGTCGAAGAGGGCATTATAGAATGTCGTTGGGTACACCTAAGCGACCTCCCCGCTTATAGGGAGCTTTTGCGCGCAAGGATCAACTACGTCGTCGATTTCTGGCATCAAACCTTAGCCTACGAGCCCCGTGGCTAGTCTGGATACTTTTTTGCCAATCAGGGTGCTCTTGATGTTCGTGAGGGTAAATAACGACCCTCTACAGTGCTCGAGTTTTTGGGTGCCGTTAGAGTGACGCCATCACCGAGTCCTCCCGCCTTTGCCCAGCAGCTCATGGGAGCGCAATACTGGTTGGTAAATGGAGGTGGACCCTCCCGCCAATGAACACGGCCGACCTCTCCCCCGGGGTGTCAATCTCTGCGAAGCAAAACCAGCCTCACTGAGCCTGATATGCTCGCCCCACATCCATCGCATTTGGCAGGGAATATGAAAGCTGAACTTCAAGAATTAATGAATAGGTTGCGGAAGCTGCAGGGAGCAATCGACTTCGGCAATGCACCAATGGCTGAGCGAGAAGCGCTAGCAAGTGATGTGACAGACATCATGGATGCTCTGTTCGAAGTGATGAAGACGCTACCCGACGAGTAATCTAGATGAATACTGCTTCCACAAATCGAGACGCTTGATTGTGCATCAAATCGAGGCGCTTGATTGTGCATATTGGGGAGTGAGGTGGGGAGTGACTGGTTGCGCACTGACGCATGAGATTGATTTACAGCAAGAAAAAAGGGTTAGCGATGGTGCCCAGGAGAGGACTTGAACCTCCACGCCCTTGCGAGCACTAGCACCTGAAGCTAGCGTGTCTACCAATTTCACCACCTGGGCAGCGGGAAACTCTGTTGAGTCAGAGGGCGCGGAGCGTACTGCGTCGCCCCACAACTGTCAATTTTGCCCTAAGGGCGGCATCGCACTTGCGATCTGCGGCGAAGCCTCCTCAGCTCGACGGACGCACTAATAGATACACCCATAAGCCCGGGCGGTCGACGCTGTGTCTGTGAAGGCAGGCCGAGGTTCACTGCGACTATCGCTTGAGCCTTGTGCTCTGATGGGCCTGCCGACACGATCACAATTAAAGCACTGTTTTGGGCAGATTAGCGCCTTCGAGAAGCGTACAATTAGCATTCACGCATCAGGAGCTCTAACAAGGGCCGTCCGGAAATCCTTTGGCACCGCGCCGTAAAGACCAAATGCATAAGCCTCCCACTGATCCCCATGCCTCGCGGGAACAGGACCGCTACGCGCACTCGATCCCTAGTCGCGAGACCATATTGAGTGTGCTCGACGCAGCGGATGCCCCCATGAAGTTTGGCGCCATCGCTGAGCAGCTCGATTTGCAGGAGGAGCGGGACCTCGATGCGCTCCGCAGACGATTGCGGGCTATGCAGCGAGATGGGCAGCTTATCTCTGGGCGGCGTGGCGCTTATGGCGTGCCCAAACGAATGGATTTAGTCCATTGCCGCGTGATGGGTCACCGCGATGGCTATGGCTTTGCCCGTCCGTTACTGGAGGAGGGTGACGACTTATTCCTGTCCGCTCGAGAGATGTATCAGGTTTTCGATGGCGACGAGGTATTGGTGGCCATCTCGGGGGTAGACCGCCGCGGCCGCGCCGAGGGTCAAGTTGTGGAAGTGCTGAGTCGCGCCCATACCCAGGTAGTGGGGCGTTATATGGAAGAAAGCGGCATCGGCTATTTGATTTCTCACAATACGCGCATTCGAAACCATATTTTAATTCCACCCAATAGCAAAGGTGGCGCGCGTCATGGTCAGCTGGTGTCGGTTGAATTGACCGATTACCCCTCAGCAAAGCTTGGCGCCAAAGGAAAAGTGGTGGAAGTGCTCGGTGATCACCTTGATCCCGGTCTTGAGATTGATGTGGCCATTCGTGCCCACGGTATTCCTTGGGAATGGCCCGACGAAGTCCTCCGCGAGGCCGGTACGCTGGGTGAAGAGCCTGCTGAAGCCGATAAACATCACCGGGTCGATCTGCGTCATGTGCCCTTTGTGACCATCGACGGTGAAGACGCGAGAGACTTTGATGATGCGGTGTGGTGTGAGCAGCGAGAGGATGGCTTTCAGCTCCGTGTCGCCATTGCCGATGTGTCGCATTACGTGCCGGTAGGCAGTGCGCTAGATGAGGAGGCCAGCCATCGGGGGAATTCCGTTTACTTTCCCGAGCGGGTGGTGCCCATGTTCCCTGAGGTACTGTCGAATGGCTTGTGCTCACTCAAACCCCGAGTGGATCGCTTGGCGATGGTCTGTGACATGCAGATTGGGCCAGAGGGTGAGTTAGCCGACTACGTTTTTTACGAAGCGGTGATTCACTCGCATGCGCGCCTAACCTATACCGACGTGGGTGCTGTCATCGCCGCCGGTGAGAGCCCTAATGTGGCCGCTGAGCGGTATGGTGATATCGCTCGGCTCTATCGCTTATATCTCGTACTTCGTGGCGCGCGTGAGCAACGGGGTGCGCTCGATTTTGATACGCAAGAAACCCGTATTGTGTTTGATGAGCAGCGCAAGATCGCCGCTATTGAGCCGGTCTACCGAAACGACGCGCATAAGCTGATCGAAGAATGTATGTTAATTGCCAATGTGGCCACCGCCCGATTTTTGGAGGCGAGCGAGCTGCCTGCTTTGTTTCGTGTGCACGAGGGCCCGAGTGCGCAAAAGCTCGAGAATTTGCGTGCCTTTTTGGGCGAATTGACACTCGAGTTACCCGGCGGTCTCAAGCCAACCCCCGAACACTATCAAGCGTTGCTGAGTGTGGTTGAAGGGAGAGATGATGCTCAGGTCATTCGAACCATGCTGTTGCGATCGCTCTCCCAAGCGGTGTATCAGCCCGATAACGGCGGCCACTTCGGGCTTCACTTTGATGCCTACGCCCACTTTACGTCGCCGATTCGCCGTTACCCTGACTTATTAGTGCATCGTGCTATCCGGTCGGTTATTCGAGGTCGGGGTGAGAGTGCTCAGGTAAGCCGCGTGTCCGGCGCTAAGGGGCTACGGCGCGAGGTAATTTATCCCTATGATATGGCCGGCATGTTGGCGCTGGGTGAGCAGTGCTCGATGTCCGAGCGACGTGCCGATGATGCGACACGCGAGGTGGATGCATGGCTCAAATGCGAATTTTTGAAGGATCGTATTGGCGATACTTTTTCGGGCGTGATTGCGGCCGTGACCAACTTCGGCGTGTTTGTCGAGTTGCACGACCTGTATATCGAAGGCTTGCTGCATGTCAGTGCGCTGCCCGGCGATTACTATCATTTTGACCAAGCCAAACAGCGTTTGGTCGGTGAGAGAACCCGTCAGATTTTTCAACTGGGCGGCGTGGTCGCCGTTAAGGTGGCCCGCGTTGATCTAGATGATCGAAAAATTGACCTCGAATTAGTCGACGGCGCGAGCCCAAAACGGGCTGCCGGGGCAGGAACGCGCAAGCAAGGCAAGGGTGATAAAAAGGCAAAGTCCGGCGGCGAAGGACCTAAGAAGGCGCGCCAGACTCGCAGAAAAACCAGCAGTGAGAACCCGAGCAAGGCAGCGTCGAACAAGACTCCACCTAACAAGACTAAATCCAACAAAAACAAGTCGAGTCAGGCGAAGTCGGGAAAAGCTCAACTGGGTCAGGCAAAGGTGAAGGACGGTAGCGCGACGAAAAAATCGAAGAGTCGCAAAAAGTCAGGCAAGTCGGCTGCTGCTAAATCGTCAAACCGAGCCGGCAGTTCGCGCAAAGCGCGGTGACCCATGGAAGAGACGGTATTTGGTTATCACGCCGTAGAGAGTCTCCTTCGCCTTGATCCGAAGCGAGTGAAGGCGATACTCGTGCAATCAAACCGCAATGACAAACGCATGCAAGCGCTATGTTCATTGGCGCAGAATCAAGGCGTAACGCTAGAACCGTGTTCTCGGCAGACCCTAGATGATCGTGTTGAGGGTCGTCACCAGGGTGTTGTAGCGGTATTACAATCGAGTACTGCTGACAATAACGAGGGGATAACCGAGGCAAATCTACTGACTTTGGTAGGGCAGACCGCGGTGCCACTCATACTCATTCTTGATGGTGTGACCGACCCCCATAATTTAGGGGCCTGTTTACGCAGTGCCGAGGCTGCGGGGGTAACGGCGGTGATTTTCCCCAAAGACCGCAGTGCCGACGTCAATGGCGTGGTGCGCAAAGTGGCTTGCGGAGCCGCTGAAGCGGTGCCCTGGTTGAGAGTCACCAATTTGGCCAGAACAATCGAGTCGCTGAAAGAGGCAGGCATTTGGATTGTGGGAACCAGTGGCGATGCCACCGAGAGCCTTTTTGAGCAAGATTTAACCGGTCCTTGTGCACTGGTGGTGGGTTCGGAGGGGTCGGGGATGAGGCGTTTGACCCAAACGCTGTGCGATTACACGGTCCACTTACCCATGGCGGGCAGTGTATCGAGTCTCAACGTGTCAGTGGCGGCGGGTATCTGCTTGTTCGAGGCGGTGCGGCAACGTCGCGGCTGACCGAGAGCCGCGACGGCGATATTGCAGCGCATATTTTGCATTTGCAAAGCGGTGGCGACCTTTGTAGACTCCCGTCCTCAAAAATTTGGCTGGGCCATTACAGGCCTTTCCTCCTTGCCACACCACGCGGTGGGTGGCTGTAAACCATAAGGAGTACGCGAGTGCGACACTACGAAGTTGTGTTCATGGTCCATCCGGACCAATCTGAACAAGTCCCGGGAATGATTGAACGCTATAGCGCTGTCATCACAAAAGATGGCGGCACGGTTCATCGCTTGGAAGATTGGGGCCGGCGGCAGTTGGCTTACCACATCAATAAAATTCATAAGGCGCACTACGTCATGATGAACGTAGAGGCTACTAATGACGCCATGGAAGAGTTGACGACTACCTTCCGTTACAACGACGCCGTCATCCGAAACCTGGTCATTCGACGCGACGAGGCGGTACTCGAAGAGTCTCTGCTGATGAAAGCCGAGCGTGAGGACAAAGAGCGTAAGGCGCGATACCAGGAGCGCAATGATAACGACGCGCGTAAAGCAGATGCTCCGGATTCATCCTCTGATGAGGCTGCCGAGCCGGCAGCAGACTCAGAAGTAGCAAGCGAGGAATAAGCCATGTCACGTTTTTTTCGACGACGAAAGTTTTGCCGTTTTACCGCTGAGGGTGTGACAGAGATTGATTACAAAGATCTCGACACCTTGAAGCAGTATGTTTCAGAGACCGGGAAAATTGTGCCGAGCCGCATTACGGGCACCAAGGCAAAGTATCAGCGGCAGCTGGCGACGGCAGTTAAACGCGCGCGATATCTCGCTTTACTGCCTTACACTGACGCGCACCATTAAGCATTAACCATGCGCGGCCTCGCTGAATTTATCATGCGCGGCCGGTGGCAAGCGCTGGGCGTTGCGGTATTGGGGTCTGGAAGCTTGTTATTCGGCTGGGTCAGTGCCGCAGCCATTGCACTGGTCACGTTAAGAAACGGTTCGGCTGCCGGCGGCTGGCTGACACTGTGGGCAATTTTACCCGCCATTATTATCGCCGCGATTAGCGGCGATACGGGTAGCGTGCTGTTATTGCTGGGTACGTTTAGCCTGGCGGTCATTTTGCGCGAGAGTGTCAGTTTATCGCTGGCGGTGATGGCGAGCGTACCGTTGGCTTTGCTCGGTGGCGCTGCGTTAACCCTGTTCAATGGTGTGTTTTTGCAGGAGTTAGTGGCGACCTTTAATCAGGCGCTGGCGCAGTTCGAGCAGGAACTGGTTGAGGGTGAGGCGGCAGAGATGGTATTTAACGCGGTGTCGGTGCCTCAGGTCGCCGCACTGTTAGCGACGGGCAACGCGGTGATCGCGCTGCTAAGTTTGATTTTGGGGCGCTATTGGCAGGCCTCTCTTTACAACCCAGGGGGGTTTGGGGAGGAGTTCCGCGCGTTACGGTTGCCGGTTGGCGCGGTGTTGTTAATGGCCAGTACGGCGCTCATTCTGTGGTGGTTGGGCCCTGACTGGAGAGTGTGGAGCGCGGTTGTTGTGTTGCCGCTTACCATTGTGGGCTTCTCGCTGATACACGCTTTTGCGACGAGAACGGGCAAGGGGGTCACTTGGTTGACTCTGATGTACGCACTGTGGATCGTGCTTGATCTGGTGAAGTGGTTGTGGGTGGGGTGTGTCGTCATAGACACCTTTGCCGATGTCAGGGGTAGGTGGAGACGATCTGCCGATCAAGGCCCCGGTGGAGACTGACGCTGTCGGTTATGGATTGAAGAAAGTCGACCGCATTGCCGGTTAACAGAGGAAGAAATGATGCAAGTTATATTATTGGAAAACATTGGTAGTCTTGGCGGTCTAGGCGACACCGTAGACGTTAAACCCGGTTACGGCCGTAATTTTCTGATCCCACAGGGGAAAGCGGTTGCTGCAACAGAAGATAACGTCGCTAAATTTGAAACACGGCGAGCAGAGCTAGAGGCAGCCGCGTCCGAGACGCTCGCCGCAGCGCAGGCGCGAGGCGATGCAATCGCAGCACTCACGGCCATTGAAATTGCCGCTACCGCAGGAGAAGAAGGCAAATTATTTGGTTCAGTGGGAACCCGCGATATTGCTGACGCACTCACCGCCGCTGGCTGTGCTGTCGATAAGGCCGAAGTGCGTCTCCCTGAGGGCGCTATTCGTGAATTGGGCGAATTTGAGATCATGATTCAGGTACATGCCGACGTGTCGACGTCGGTGACGATCCATATCATCGCGGAATAGCCCTCGCCGGGGCGGTACGCCCCGCAACTGCCGATATCTGCTGGCGCGTTGCCGTTGTCACAGGTACTCTATTCGGCCCGGTGGCTGATGATGCGCCAGCTTGATAAGAGCTAGCGTCAAGGCGACCGGCCGATGGTGCACAACAAAAGGCAACGTTTTGAACTCGGTCACCTCTCAGGATCCGGATATAGCCCGGATCCGAATGCAACCCCAGTCAATCGAGGCAGAGCGCTCGGTGATAGGCGGTATTTTATTAGCGCCGGAGAGCTGGGACGCCATTGCTGAGCAGGTGAATGCCAGCGATTTTTATCGTCCCGAGCATCGCGCTATTTTTCGCCAGATTGCACTGCTGGTGGATCGAAACGAACCGATAGACGTTATTACGGTCGCTGACCGACTGCTGGCTACCGGAGAACTCGATGCGGCCGGGGGTCATACTTATCTGACCGACCTCGTAGAACAGACCCCAACAGCGGCAAATGTCAGCGCTTACGCTCGTGCCGTCAGGGAACGCGCGCTGCTGCGCAAACTGATTGGCGCAGCCCAGGATATTGCCAACGCTGGTTTTAATCCGGAGGGACGTAGCGCGGACGAATTAGTCGATGAAGCTGAGCGACTGATCATGACCGTGTCTGAAAGTGGGCCGAAATCAGGTGGACCACAGAGCATGGCCCCGCTGCTTTCGGGCGCGTTAGAGCGCATCGAGGAGCTATACAACACGGGGGGTGATATTACGGGTCTCACGACCGGTTTTATCGATCTGGATAAAAAAACATCGGGACTTCAGCCTTCAGACTTAGTCATTGTTGCGGGGCGGCCTTCGATGGGTAAAACCAGCTTTGCGATGAATTTGGTTGAGAATGCATCAGCGCACACAGAAAAACCGATAGTGGTTTTTTCGATGGAGATGCCAGCTGAGCAGCTGGTGATCAGGATGATGTCTTCTCTTGGAAAAATTGATCAGTCCCGCGTGCGCACGGGAAAGTTACAGCAAGACGATTGGCCTAAATTGTCGTCGGCGATGGCCAAACTCAAAGATACTTCTATTTTTATTGACGATACGCCGGCGCTGACGCCAACCGAAGTCAGGTCACGTGTGCGTCGATTATCGCGAGAGCATGGTGATCTTGCCATGATCATGATCGACTACCTCCAGTTGATGCGGGTGGCGGGTTCCAACGAGGGCCGTACCGCAGAAATTTCTGAAATTTCACGCAACTTGAAAGCGATCGCTAAAGAATTCCGTTGTCCAGTCGTTGCCTTGTCGCAGCTCAATAGAGCGCTCGAGCAAAGACCAAACAAGCGACCGGTCAATTCAGATTTACGCGAATCTGGCGCGATCGAGCAAGACGCGGATGTGGTGATGTTTATCTATCGTGATGAGGTTTATCACGAAGACTCGCCGGATAAGGGGGTCGCCGAAATCATTATTGGTAAGCAGCGAAACGGTCCCATTGGCACGTGCCGGCTTGCCTTTCAGGGTGAATTTACCCGTTTTGAAAACCTTGCCCGTGATGACTACGCGGGTTACTAGCGCATTCGAGCAGGTGCTAAGCGGCTCATTAAGTCCTAGCGAGTCGGTTTACTAAAGTCGATGCAAACCACCTCGCCTCCTATTGATTTTGCAGCACTCATCGAGCTGATGGGCGGTAATCATGACGGGGTTCGCTCATTGCTCGACATCTTTGTCAGCGAACTGTCGGCCGACCTGAATGCCAGTGTTGCCGCTATCGAGGCCAATGACACAACTCGCTTGCAACACATCGCACATCGCTTAAAGGGCACCAGCGCTAATTTATATGCGCCGATGCTGTCGGCAGTGGCGAGTGAACTAGAACAATCTTGTAAAGCGGCGGATGGCGAGTCGCTGTTGGCCAACCATCAGAAAGTGATTGAGCAAGCGACGCGATTGCAAGAAGCCATTGCGCACTGGCTCGATAGCGCCAGTGCGACTGACAAGTCAGAGCCCGGTCTCCCTTCGTAATTGTGTTAACTGGGTTATTTGTTCCTCGGTGCTCGGTGTCTCATCATCGGGTGGCGCAATGCTGACGCGCTCAGGTCCCTTGAGTATCTCGCCGCGTGCTGCGCGACTGACCCAGCGCTCATAGTGTTCGCGAAAGAGTGGCCAGGTTCGGTGCTCTGCTTCGTTGGCTAACAAAAACCAGCCACAGTCACAGCCCGCTAGGTAAACAGCAGGGTGGCGCCAAGCCGCTCCTGTCTTCGGAGAAGGCGCGAGGCAGGCTTCTCGATAGGCGTCATAGGGAGATGGTAACCCGAGGTCACTCATCCCATGTCGGCAGGCATCGATCATGCGGTTGAGCGTCGGTAAATAATCACTGGTTTCAATGGCATGTTGAGCGGCACGCAAGATAACGGCAGTGGGATAGGCGTCAAGCGCTTCAAGCCAAAGCCGTTTCACTTGCTTAACCTGCTCTGAATCAGACCACGCGGCGTAGTATTGGTTGTGGTAGTTCAGTCGGAACAGCCCAAAGACCTGATTAATAGCCTCGATGCCTTGCGCGTCGGGCGACTCTGATGACTCAGTTGGCCCAGCTGGTGTCGGTGAGGTCATCGTTGAGGCTTCGGTCCTTTGAACGATGGCTTGCGCCAGTGCCGCCGCGTCCTTTTGCTCCGCCATTGGGATCTCCATAGTTTGCGCTCTGAGTTTGGCGCTTCACATGTTGCAGAAACTTGCTATTCCAAGAGGTATGCACTTCGTTGCTGTCGAGCCAATACATCACAAATTCTGGCAGCAACGCCTTGGCATCTTGCTCCGAGATGCCCGCCAGTCCAAGGGTGTCATAGACCGCCACATCGGGTTGCCAGTGTCGCGGTATGCGGGTCGGCTCCGTGCTGTGATGTATCTGACTAGTATGTCGTAACCAACGGCGACGAACGTGTTCAACAAAGCGTGTATTGATTTCCTTCGGGGGACCGCCCCGCTCGCGCCAATAGAGGACAAATTCTGCTCTGACAGAGTCGGCAAATTCCGGGTCAATGCCTGCCTGCTCAAGAATTTCGAAGGCATCTTGATTGGGCTGCCAGTCTTTACCAAATGGCGCTGGCGTGCTGATCTCAAATGCCTTGGTAAGGCCTTGTTGCGCTCGCCAGCGTGCGAGGGCATGTTGGCGGAACTGGGTGTCGACATCTCGGCCACCCTCCGAGGGCAGAAACTGTGCCGCGATTGAGTCGACAAAACTACGGGGAATCCCTTGGGTCATCACCAGCAGATCAATCAAGGCATCACTGGGTTGCCAATGGCGGCTGTTAGCCTCAAACGCCCGGTCTGGCTCATAGGTCGGGGGCGTTGGCTCGGCTGCAACGCGCCTTGATGGTTCGGCTAATGCCGTTACCGACAGCACCAAGGTGGCAGAGTCGTGATGCGCTGTGCGCGCGAGGATGCCCAGCGCCACTAATTTATCGCTCAGTTGAGTAATATGATCGCTCGACCAGAAGGGCAGTGTTTGTTGGAGTTCTTGGAGTGCGATGGTTGTCCAACCGTCGCGATCTGTCAGTTTGCCGCCGAGTGCCTGCAACAAAATAGCTTCCTCTAGACCGATGGTCTCGGCCAGCTCGGGCGAGAAAGTCAATTGGCGGTCGGGAATGAGTGAACCGGAAGGCATGGTGATCGGGCGCAAACCAAATGGTCTGATAGGATACCGGCTTAGCTCGATCAATACAGCCTTTAGGATCAGTTTCTCGGGAGTTTCGCGTGGCTAAGGCAAAAACAACGTTTGTCTGCAATGATTGTGGGGCAGATTTCCCCAAGTGGCAGGGTCAATGCGGGGAATGCCAAGCATGGAATACGCTGACGGAATTTCGCTTGAGTGCGCCGGCGGCTAAAAACGTATCGAGCGGCCGGTCGGCTATGCGCACTGGTTTTGCGGGCAGCCTGACGGCAGTTAAGCGGCTAGAGGACGTTTCCATTGTTGACCTACCGCGCTTGGCATCTGGTTTCGATGAATTCGATCGCGTTCTAGGCGGTGGATTTGTCCCGGGCGCCAGCATTTTGATAGGGGGGCACCCCGGTGCGGGTAAGAGCACGCTCCTGTTGCAAACGCTGTGTCGACTGGCTTCGTCGCACTCGGCGCTTTATGTCACTGGTGAAGAGTCACCAGAGCAAATTGCGCTACGAGCCAATCGCCTTCAGCTACCAACCGATCAACTGCAGTTGATGGCAGAGACGGATGTCGACGCCATTTTGGCTTCTGCAGAATCCTTGCAACCTAAAATACTTGTCGTTGACTCTATTCAAGTGGTGCATAGCGACACGCTGACCTCAGCGCCGGGAAGCGTCTCGCAGGTTCGAGACTGTGCCTCGCAGCTGACTCGCTATGCCAAGCAAACAGGAACGGTGCTGATCTTAGTAGGCCACGTGACTAAAGATGGCAGCTTGGCCGGACCTAAAGTGCTCGAGCACATGATCGATTGTTCAATTCTTCTCGAAGGCGATCACGATACGCGTTATCGCACGTTGCGCGGTCAAAAAAATCGCTTTGGCGCAGTCAACGAACTGGGCATTTTTGCTATGACGGATACGGGTATGCGTGAGGTGACGAATCCCTCCGCTATTTTTCTGGATCGCTCTGAACACATCGCACCGGGGACGACGGTTGTCGTCGTGTGGGAGGGGACTCGCCCCTTACTAGTCGAGATTCAAGCGTTGGTTGATGACAGTTCGCTGGGCAATCCGCGGCGCGTCACGGTCGGATTCGAACAGAATCGATTAGCGATGTTGCTGGCGGTGTTACACCGACATGGCGGCATTCAGGTGGGTGATCAGGATGTTTTCGCGAATGTCGTGGGTGGGGTGAGAGTGATGGAGACCTCGGCTGACTTAGCGTTATTGCTCGCGGTGGTGTCGAGCCTCCGTGATCGACCATTGCCTCAAGATTGGGTGGTGTTTGGAGAGGTTGGCTTGTCGGGTGAGATTCGGCCCGTGGCAAGTGGGCAGGAGCGTTTAGCGGAGGCAGCCAAGCACGGGTTTAGACGCGCGATTGTGCCAAAGGGCAATGCGCCTAAAAAACCGATCCCCAATCTTGAAGTGGTGCCAGTTTCGCGCTTGTCTGAAGCCTTAGAGGCCTGCCCCTGAGGGTTGGTCGCCCATTGCACCGTTATCGACAGGCGCTTGCCTCGTGATGGGTATCCAGTGATTGTTGTTAGGGCGGCTATTTGAGTCGACGGTGTTTCACGCGGCTGGGTACCGCTGCATCCGCTCCTTGGCGTTGCCGACGATCGACTTCGTAGTCCGTGTAATTGCCCTCGTGAAACACCACGTTGCCATCATCTTCGTAAGCCAAAATGTGCGTCGCGATACGATCCAGAAACCACCGATCGTGAGAGATGACCAGCGCAGAGCCCGGAAATGCCAGCAGCGCCTCTTCAAGTGCACGGAGGGTTTCGACATCGAGATCATTGGTCGGTTCATCAAGCAGTAATACGTTGGCACCTTGCTTTAACAATTTGGCCAGATGCAATCGATTGCGTTCCCCACCAGAGAGGTCTTTTACAAATTTTTGTTGGTCAGCGCCTTTAAAGTTAAAACGCCCTACGTAGGAGCGCGATGCCACCTCATAGCTGCCAATACGGATAATATCCAAACCATCAGAGACTTCTTCCCAGACCGTTTTGCTCCCGTCCAAGTCATCGCGAGACTGGTCGACGTAGCCGAGTTCCACTGTATCGCCGACCACAACGCTGCCGCCGTCAGGCGTCTCTAAATCCATGAGTATGCGAAATAGAGTCGACTTGCCCATACCATTGGCACCGATGATGCCCACGATACTGCCCTTGGGTACGACGAAGTTGACCTCGTCAAATAACAGTCGATCACCAAACGTCTTTCGCAAACCCGCGACTTCGATAACCTTGTCGCCGAGACGGGCGCCCGGCGGAATGTAAATTTCGTTGGTTTCGTTGCGGCTCTGAAACTCCTGTGAGTTCAGCTCATCGAAGCGCTGCAATCGGGCCTTGTTTTTCGCTTGGCGGCCTTTTGGGTTAGATCTCACCCACTCTAATTCTGCCTTAATGGCCTTTTGGTGGGAGGCTTCTTGGCGCTGCTCCTGCTCTAGACGTTTTTCCTTGGCTTCTAACCAGACCGAATAATTGCCCTCATAGGGAATACCCCGGCCTCGATCCAGTTCCAGGATCCAACCTGCGGCGTTATCGAGAAAATACCGGTCGTGAGTGATGGCGACTACGGTGCCACTGAAGTCCTCCAAAAAGTGCTCAAGCCATGCCACCGATTCTGCATCAAGGTGGTTGGTGGGTTCGTCGAGAAGCAGCATGTCGGGCTCAGAAAGCAGTAGCCGGGCTAATGCCACGCGCCGTTGTTCACCGCCAGACAATGTGCGGACATCGGCCTCCCATGGCGGTAAACGCAGGGCGTTGGCTGCGATATCGAGGCGCGTCTCTAGATTATGAGCATCTTTGGCCTGAATAATGTCTTCTAACTTGGCCTGCTCTTTGGCGAGTGCATCAAAGTCGGCATCGGGTTCGGCGTAATCGGCATAGATCTTCTCAAGGCCAGCCAGGGCGTCAATCGCTTCTTGGAGTCCTTCCTCTACATTGCCGCGGACATCCTTTTCAGGGTTCAGGTGCGGCTCTTGTGGCAGGTAGCCAATCTTGATGTCTGCTTGTGCCCGCGCTTCACCGAGAATGTCAGTGTCAATACCCGCCATTATTTTCAGCAAGGTCGATTTACCAGAACCGTTAAGGCCCAGCACGCCAATTTTGGCGCCAGGAAAAAAAGACAGGGAAATGTCTTTTAGAATTTCTTTTTTGGGCGGGACGATTTTTCCCACTCGGTTCATGGTGTAAACGTATTGCGCCACGACTCGGCTCCATTGGTTGAACAAATGATTTTTGGCGGCACAGTCTTTCTGCTGCCTAGGTTTTTACGACGTTAAGAGTGGGGAGTGTACTGAATCAATGCGCAATCTGCTCGCCTAGGTTGCGACTAGTAGACCCAAAAAGTACAGCGACTTATCTGCACGCCGCTGACACGCCGCCAAGGTCTGTTTGCAAGCGAATTTCTTGGGTGTAGCGCGCTGCCATGGCCCGAAGTAAATGGCTCAGTCCGACAGGTGTACTGAGCGGCCCCGGCCAATAGCGTAATACTCGATCTCCAGTGTTGCCATATAGTTTGGGTCGTAGAGGTTTCGACCGTCGAAAATCAGGGGTGAGGCCAGTCTTTGCTTCATGCCCTCAAAGTCAGGGGACCTGAATGCCTTCCACTCTGTGCAAATGGCGAGACAATCGGCGCCGTCGATTGCCGCCTCTTTGGTCATGGCATATCTCATATCGTCACGCTCACCATAGATCGCCCGGCAGGTGTCCATCGCTTCGGGGTCAAAAGCCACAACCCGGCCTCCCGCAGCCCAGATCGCCTCAAGTAAAACGCGGCTAGGGGCCTCACGCATGTCATCGGTGTTGGGTTTGAAGGCGAGCCCCCATACAGCCACCGTTCGGCCAGTGAGATCCGGGCCCAGCCGCGAGAGAATATGGTCAGACAGCTTCTGTTTTTGGCGTTCGTTAGTCGTGTGCACGGCGGATAACAATTGCGCGCCCGTGCCGCGTTCTTTGGCTAGGTGATCCAGTGCGCGGACGTCTTTTGGAAAACAAGAGCCACCGTAGCCCATCCCGGGATAGATAAATTGAAACCCAATTCTGGAATCGGAGCCCATACCTTGTCTGACGGATTCGATATCGGCTCCCACGGCCTCGGCGATGTTGGCTATTTCGTTAATAAAGCTGATTTTGGTCGCCAGCATGGCGTTGGCGGCGTACTTAGTCAGTTCCGCACTGCGTGGATCCATAAACATCATTCTGTCGCGGTTGCGGTTAAAGGCTTCGTAGAGTCGACGGAATTCAGCAACGGTTTCCTCCGATTGTGCTCCTACAATAATCCGGTCTGGCTTCAATGCGTCTGCTAAGGCAGATCCCTCTTTGAGGAATTCTGGGTTAGAGCAGACTTCGAAAGGAATCGTGATTTGGCGAGCAGCGAGCCCGTCGGCAATGCGGCTATGCACCTGATCGGCCGTACCCACAGGGACTGTAGATTTATTGACGATCACCTTGCGGCTTGTCATGTGATTGCCAATCTCGGTGGCAACGGCCATGACGGCCTGCAGATCAGCACTGCCATCGGTTAAGGAGGGCGTTCCCACACATAGAAATAAGTAGTCGCTACTCTCGATAGCGTCTCGGCTGTCGTTGGTGAAGCGGAGCCGCTGTTGCGTGAGACCAGTTTGCAGTAGCGCGCTGAGTCCTGGCTCAAAGAAGGGGATATCGCCCTGCTGAATGCGGGCAATTCTGTCGTGATCGATGTCCATGCAGATGACATCGTGGCCCACCTCAGCGAACACGGCTGCCTGCACTAAGCCAACGTAACCACTGCCAAATATACTAATGCGCACAATATTGCCCCTCGGGACGAATCAAACTGCGTCACGCTGGAGACATGGGTATTTGTGGAGGCTTTCACCACAAAATCCTGACGCCTGCGCCGTGTTCCGCTAACATTCTACTTTATAGCGCCACATCGGGAGCAAGTCTGCTCCCTCCTAACTTCTGGGGTTACATTATGAATCAAGCCGCTACTCACTTGTCGCAGTATCTTGATCGCGACGCACAGACTATCGAAGCCTTTGATACCGAGCTCTGGTCGGCGATGCATGCTGAGACCGTGCGTCAAGAAGCGCATATCGAGCTCATTGCATCAGAGAATTACTGCAGTCCGCGGGTGCTGGAGGCGCAGGGTTCTGTGCTAACCAATAAGTATGCAGAGGGTTATCCGGGCAAGCGATATTACGGTGGCTGTGAGTTTGTTGATCAGGCGGAGACCCTGGCGATTGAGCGCGCAAAAGCCTTATTCGGCGCTGACTTTGCCAATGTGCAACCGCACTCTGGCTCCAGCGCGAACATCGCCGTGTTTCAAGCACTGCTGAACCCCGGTGATACCGTATTAGGCATGAGCCTTGCCGACGGAGGGCATTTAACCCACGGCGCGTCGGTCAATTTTTCGGGCAAGATTTATAACGCCGTCCAGTACGGCATTGACCGGCACACTGGTCTGATTGATTACGATGTCGTGCGGGATTTGGCGCGCAGGCATCAACCTAAATTGATTATTGGTGGGTTCTCGGCTTATAGCCGTGTTTTAGATTGGTCCATTTTCCGAGAAATTGCCGACGAGGTAGGTGCTTATTTGCTCGTTGACATGGCGCACGTCGCCGGATTGGTCGCAGCGGGGGTTTATCCCAGTCCCATCCCGCATGCCGATGTCGTGACCACCACTACCCACAAGACCTTGCGTGGTCCGCGCTCAGGACTGATTTTGGCGCGCAGTAATGATGCGCTTGAGAAGCAGTTCAATTCTGCGATTTTCCCGGGTGCGCAGGGTGGGCCGCTAATGCATGTGATTGCGGCCAAAGCAGTCGCTTTTAAAGAAGCTATGGCGCCTGAATTCATCGATTACCAAAAGCAGGTTATTTGTAATGCTCAAGCGATGGCGGCCGCTTTTGTTGAGCGCGGCCACAAAATTGTGTCGGGCGGCACGGATAATCATTTGATGCTGCTCGATCTGATTGGCAAGGACTATACTGGTAAGGACGCCGATGCTGCTCTCGGTGAGGCATTCATTACGGTCAATAAAAATGCAGTGCCGAACGATCCACGTTCTCCGTTTGTGACCTCTGGGTTGCGATTGGGTACGCCAGCTATCACGACGCGTGGTTTCGGTGTTGCCGAGACGGAGGAGCTGACTGGCTGGATCTGTGACGTCTTGGCTTCGCTTGAGGGCGGTAATACTGACGAGGTGATTCCCGCAGTGCGTGAGCAAGTGAAGGCGTTGTGCGCTGAGTTGCCGGTTTACGCTCGTTAACAGGAGCAGGGCCGTTTAAGGCGCTGTCGATCGTATGCACTGTCCTTTTTGCAGTACTGATGAGACCAAGGTGATTGATTCTCGGTTAGTGGCCGAGGGGGCCCAGGTGCGCCGCCGGCGGGAGTGCCTTAGCTGCACTGAGCGCTTTACCAGTTACGAGGTGGCTGAACTGGTGCTGCCGAGGATTATCAAGCAGGATGGTAGCCGAGAACCTTTTGACGAAGAAAAACTGCGTTCTGGCCTGCAGCGAGCACTGGAAAAACGTCCAGTCGCCGCAGAGAGTATCGAGGCAGAAATAGATCAAATTAAGCATCGTTTGCGCGCCACGGGCGAGAGGGAGATCAAATCCTTGCAGGTGGGCGAGCAAGTCATGAGCTCTCTCAAGGTGCTGGATCACGTGGCGTACGTTCGCTTTGCGTCGGTCTACCGCAGCTTTCAAGATCTTGCTGAGTTTCGTAATGCGATTGAATCGCTCGAGGCTGAGCCGCAAAAAGGCGAAAATTTGTGAGTGAGGCAGCTGATCGTGCGTGGATGGAACGCGCGATCGATCTAGGGAGCCAAGCCCGATTCTGGGCGGCTCCGAATCCTGCCGTTGGCTGTGTTCTCGTGCGTGATGGTGAGGTGATCGGGTCGGGCTATACCCAGCCGGTGGGTCACGAGCATGCAGAGGTGATGGCACTGCAAAGTGCCGGCGACGCGCAGCGGTCTACCGCCTATGTCACGCTGGAACCCTGCAGTCATGAGGGCCACACAGGCCCGTGCGCACAGGCCCTGATCGATGCGGGTGTGACGCGTGTGGTAGTGGCCATTGAAGACCCTAATCCCCGCGTATCCGGACAGGGCATGGCCCTGCTGCGGGCTGCTGGTGTCGTCGTTGAGCTGGGTGTGCTGGCGGATCAGGCCGAGAAACACCTAGCGGGATTCTTGCACCGTATGCGGCGGGGATGGGGGCAGATCACACTGAAAATCGCTTCGTCTTTAGACGGTCGCGTGGCCATGGCGTCGGGTGAGAGCCAGTGGATTACGTGCGAGGCTTCCCGGCAGGATGTGCAGCGATTGCGGGCAGAGTCAGATCTCATAGTGACGGGTATTGGCACGGTCCTCGCCGACGATTGCCAGCTCACTGTGCGGCCGGCGCATTCCTCACTTAATCGTGAAGAGAGTGAGCGGGCAATGCGCTCGCCCCCGCATCGTATGGTGTTGGATTCGCAAGGACGCACGCCGATCGACGCGCGAGTGCTGAAGGGTTCGCCGACGACTGTAGTCACTGCACACGGCATCAAAATGGACGCATCGATTGCGCAGCATCAGTTGCCCGTAGATCAACGTGGACGAATTGTGCTGGAAGACTGGGTTCATTATCTTGGTGCACAGTCATTCAACAATATTTTAATCGAGGCTGGTCCACAGTTATCGGGCGCGCTGATTGAGGGAGGGTGGGTAGATCGACTCGTGGTCTACCAAGCCCCCTGTCTGCTCGGTGATACGGCGCAGCCCATGGCGGGCTTTGCGATCGATACGCTGGCAGAGAGCCCCGCGTTTCAGCTCGAGGAGGTCACCCGTTCCGGTGCGGATCTGCGTATTATGGCGACCCCAAAGGCCTCTCCCGGGTTGCTGAGTTCATAGTCGTTGGGATACACGAAAAAGGAGCCGTTGTGTTTACAGGGATTATTCAGGCTGTTGGTCATATCGCTGCCATTGAGTCGGGCGAAAAAGATATACGCCTGTGCATCGAGAGCGGAAAGCTGCTCTTAGAGGGGGTTGCGCTGGGCGACAGTATTGCCACCAGTGGCGTCTGTCTCACCGTGACAGAGCTGACCGGAGAGGGCTATTGGGCCGATGTTTCACCTGAGAGTCTTTCTTTGACAACGCTGGGCACGAAAGGCGTTGGCGACCCGGTCAATCTAGAGACCTCGTTGACGCTCAGTACGCCACTAGGCGGCCATCTGGTCAGTGGACATGTCGATGGTGTGGGCTACGTCGACGACATTACCGAGGATGCGCGCTTTTGGCGTGTTCGTATTGCTGCACCGGAGGCGCTGGCGCGCTACGTCGCCATGAAGGGCAGTATCTGTGTCGACGGAACCAGCCTGACCGTGAATCAGGTGGAGGGCTGTCATTTTGAACTCACTATTATTCCGCAGACTTGGGAGGAGACGGTGTTCAGTGAATATCGCGTCGGCAGTCCGGTGAATCTTGAGGTGGATGTGATTGCACGCTACTTAGAGCGCCTGATGCAGTTTGAAGCCAGCGCGGAGGCCACCTAGTGTCAGCCGAAGGAACCGCTGATATCGATCAGGTACTGAGCGCCCTGCGCCATGGCCAGACTTGTCTGTTACTGAATGAGCACAGTGCAGGAGGTATGACGGGTTTTGTTGTAGTGAGTGCTGAGCACTGTGAGGCCGATCATATTGCGTTCATGGCACGCCAGGCGCGCGGACTGATCTGCCTGGCGATGACGCGAGCTCGCTGTGCCGAGCTCGATCTGCCTTTCATGGTTGAGGGAGATGAATCACTGTCGCCTTTTACATTATCGATCGAGGCGGCGACAGGCATTGATACCGGTATTTCCGCAGCCGATCGAGCTCGCACCGTGCGTGTTGCGGTAGATACAGCCAGCCGTCCAGCCGATCTCGTCCAGCCCGGACATATCTTCCCGATTGCCGCCGCTACCGGGGGGGTACTCACCCGCACCGCGCCAGCTGAAGCAGCCATCGATCTGGCGACGCTGGCCGGATTATCGCCCGCAGCCGTGTTTACTGAGGTACTCGATGATGACGGTGCGGTCGCCGATGCGTCGTTCTTGACTGAATTTGCTACCCGACATGAGTTGGTGGTCGGTCGCGTGTCAGACCTGGTGACTTATCGGCTTGCTAACCAAAAAACCGTCACTGTGCTGCGGCAAGGTATTTTGGAAAGTCGCTTTGGTCGATTCGAAATGCGAGCGTATCAAGATGCTACGCACGGTCGCGTGCACTTAGCGCTAAGTAAGGGGACTATCGATGCCTCGTCACCCACCTTGGTGCGGGTGCATGTGACTGCAGTGTTGAGAGATTTGATCGGCACGTCGCTCGATGGGGTGGAGAGTTGGTCTCTCGATGCCAGTTTGACGGCCATTGCTGAGGCAGATGCTGGGGTATTAGTGTTACTCAGCAAACCCGAATTACCCGAAGATCTGATGCATGATATCGATCGATTATTGGGCGATACCGGTCTGGATCAATCCCCCGGTGCGGAGGGGTACAATGAGATTGGGATGGGCGCCCAGATACTGAGAGATCTCGGTGTCGGGCAGATAAAGCTACTGGCCTCACCGACCAAGTACAATGCGCTGGCGGGTTTTGGATTAGAGGTGGTCGAGTTTATCTCGCCCAGTGGCGCTGAGCATAACTGAAAGGTCGAAGGATATGGTCGAGTCACAGTCGAGCGGTGCAAAGGGTATCGATAACGCCGCTGAGCAAATCTCAAGCAATGACGCGGGGTATGTCATTGTGGTGACTCGCTGGAACGAAGGCATTGTGAGCGGCTTGCTTGCGGGTGCCACACAGGCGCTACAACAGATGGGTATCGCCGATGATAAAGTCCGGGTCGTGAAAGTGCCCGGTGCTTTTGAGGTGCCCTTAGCGTGTCAGGTGGCCGCCGAGAGAGCCGACTGTGATGCGGTGATTGCGCTGGGCGCGGTGATCAGAGGGGGCACGCCTCATTTCGAATATGTTGCCGGTGAGTGCACCCGGGGTATTGGTGAGGTGGCACTGCGTTCGGGAAAGCCAGTTGCCTTTGGTGTGCTGACAGTAGATACCATGGAACAGGCGATTTTTCGCTCTAGCGACGACGCTGAGAATAAAGGTGCTGAGGCGGCGCTGAGTGCGGTCGAGATGGTTAACCTACTCAGCGCGTTGCGCAACTGATGTCGCAACCTAATACACTTGCCGCACAGCGACGCAAAGCGCGCCACTTTGGCTTGCAAGCGCTCTACCAGTGGACTCTTTCAGATGCGTCATTGGTCGATATCGACGCTGAATTTCGAGTGGATAATGATTTCCGCCACACCGACGGCGAGTATTTTCAGGCGCTATTGCGCGGCGTCATGCAGGATGTTGAGGCACTTGAGGCGCTGTTTTCGCCCTTGCTAGATCGTGCGCTGGATGACCTTGATCCCATAGAGCGCAATTTATTACGAATGGGTACCTTCGAACTCAAGGAGCGCATTGATGTCCCCTATAAAGTGGTCATCAATGAAGCGGTGTCGTTAGCCAAAAAATTTGGTGCGACCGAATCTCACCGCTACATCAATGGGGTACTCGATAAGGTCGCGTCTGAACTGCGCACGGTAGAACGCGCCAAAGAGGACTAATGGCGCCGACTGAATTTGACCTCATTGATCAGTTTTTCAGTGGCATGGGAGCGTCAGATCACGTCCTAGTGGGTGTGGGTGACGACGCAGCGATCATCGAGATGATTGATGGGTGGGTGCTGCATGTCTCGACCGATACCCTCACAGAGGGGGTGCATTTTTTACCTGACTGTTCAGCATCCGATATTGCCTACCGTGCCGTGATGACGGCTGCCAGTGACCTTGCTGCGATGGGCGCGGCGCCCCGAGCTATGGTCTTAGCACTGAGTCTGCCGGAGCCGGATACCGCATGGTTGGAGGCGTTTTGCACCGGACTACGTGCCGCCTCGGCTGACGCTAGGTTACCGTTAGTGGGTGGCGACACCACGCGCGGCCCCTTGGTGATTACGGTGACAGTGATGGGTGCAACGCCCGCCGATCAATGCTTGTTGCGCAGTGGCGCGGCGCCAGGTGAGCGATTGTGTATGAGCGGCACTTTGGGGGATGCCGCCGCGGGCTTGTCATTGTTACGGGGTGAACTCGTGGCTACAGATCCAACTGATACGGCGTTTTTAACGGCGCGATTTTTGCGGCCCACTGCGCGAATACCGTTAGGTGAATCCCTGAGGGGAGTTGCCACGGCAGCGATCGATATCTCGGATGGCCTCATAGCCGATAGCACTCATTTGGCGAAGAAAAGTGGTGTCGCGCTTCAGATCGACCACCGTTTATTACCCCGGTCCACTGCCTTCAGTGCTGTGGTCGAACCGAGCCAGCAGTTAGCGTATCTTTTGACTGGAGGGGATGACTACGAGTTGTTATTCACACTGCCACAGAGTGTTCAGTTACCCGAGGGCTGTACGGAAATTGGCCGAGTGATGGCGGGGAGCGGGGTAAGCTGCGATGGCATGTCGGCGGTAGGGGGGTACGATCACTTTGGCCATTAATGAACAGATGGATACACCTGCTTCAGTGACGAATCTGACGACGCTGTTAGCCAGTGGTCTTGGCGTGGGTTTGTCGCCCGTGGCGCCCGGTACGGTGGGCAGCTTACTCGGTATCGCTTGCTTTTATCCGCTACTTGGCCTGAGTCCCTCAGCTCAGTGGTTGAACTGGTTTGTGGCTTGCGCTGTGGCGATAGCGTCCGCAGAGCGAGCCGGCAAGGCCTGGGGTGTGATTGATCATCCCGCGATTGTCATCGACGAGGTTGTTGGGGTTTGGCTCGCCGTCTTAATTCCCCTCTCATTGTTAACGTTCACTGTGTCGTTACCGTTATTGGCTGTGGGTGCGTTCTTGGCGTTCCGACTTTACGATATTGTGAAGCCCTGGCCTGTGAGCGCGCTGGAAAGGGGGCTACCTGGCGGCTGGGGGGTGGTCTTGGATGACCTGGCGGCGGGCGCCATGGCAGGCATGATCCTGACGCTGGCGCTGATGCTGATCGGTCCCGCCTGATCATTGCCTGCGATCAATCGTGCTACGACGATTGGGATTAGGTATCCCGCTTGACCATTGCGTCAGCGAGGGAGCGTAAAGGCGTGGCGCGATCACCAAAGGCACTGAGGGCGTCGGTTGCCTCGATTAGCAGGCGCTCTGCTTCTTGCTGCGCACCGCTTAAACCCAACGTACTGACGTAGGTTGATTTCTCCGCCCGCTCATCTTTGCCTGCGGTCTTACCTAAGTGCGCACTATTCCCGGTCACATCCAGTACATCGTCGGTAACTTGAAAAGCCAGACCGATCGCCTCAGCGAATCGCACGAGTGCCTGTCGTTCAGCCGAGGTGGCCTTGGCGCAGACGGCGCCCGCTTCAGCGGCCGCACAAATCAATGCCCCCGTTTTTAAATGATGGACTGCCCGCAAAGCGTCAACTGATATGGCTTGCTGCTCCGCCGCCAAATCGAGGGCTTGACCGCCCACCATGCCGTTAAAACCTACGGCAATACTTATGATTTTTATAATTGAAAGCCGTTGCTCCGCAGTGAGCGATTCAATATCGGCAACCCGCTGAAAGGCGGCTGCTTGCAGTCCATCTCCCGTGAGGATGGCTGTTGCCTCATCAAAGGCACAATGCAGCGTGGGCTGTCCTCGCCTGAGATCATCGTCATCCATTGCCGGCAAATCGTCATGGACGAGGGAGTACGTGTGGAGTAGCTCAATGGCTTCGCCGACCCCAATGGCCTCGGGAACGGGGCTACCCGCAATCAACTCTGCACAGGCAAGGGTGAGTCGACTGCGTAATTGCTTACCCGGATTTTGCGCGAGGTACGTGAGCGCTTCTGAGAGTTTGGGGTCAGGGCAAGTGAGCCATGCGAAAGGTTCCATCCTCGCGTTATTCCTCCCCGGGGGAGTCCTCTTCTTCCAGCAGCGATCCATTGGCCGCGACCTGTGCAACACGTTGCTCAGCCGCTTCAAGTGTCTTCTGAATCGACGCGCTGAGTGCAATACCTTGCTCGTAAAGAACGAGGGCGGCTTCTAGCTCAATCTCGGGATCTTCAAGCTTTTCGACGAGTTCTCCCAGAGTGGTCATTTGTGCTGAGATGCTCAGTGCAGCTTTATTTTGGGTTGATTTAGGCACGTTGTTTGTCCGCTATGATCAATAGTTACAGTGTTTGCTGGTTGGCAATCGGCCTGTTGGATTGGGCGGCTGCCACAATGGCCTCAGCGGTGAGCCCGGCGAGTTGGCGGCATTCACCTTGCCCGGCGTGAGCAATGAAGGTATCGGGTATGCCAATATGGCGCACGGTGCAGTCGACTCCCGACCGGGCAATAAACTCAGCAACGCCGCTACCCGCGCCACCAGCAATGGCGTTTTCCTCTAGTGTGATGAGGCAGTGATGACGTTCCGCCACTGACAGAATTAACTTCTCATCGAGTGGTTTTACCCAGCGCATATCAATCACCGAGGCATTTAACGTTTCGGCGGCGATTAACGCCTGATCCAACAACACGCCAAAGTTCAGTATGGCGATGTCTCTGCCCTCGCGAACTACCTGACCTTCGCCGATTGTCAGTGGCGAGAGGCTTGAATCAATGAGAACGCCTCGTCCCTCGCCGCGAGGGTAGCGAATCGCAGCGGGACCTTCATGCAACCAGGCGCTCTGCAACATGTGACGGCATTGGTTCTCGTCACTGGGCGCACCAATCACCATATTCGGTATGCAGCGCAAATACGATAGGTCAAACGTGCCGTGGTGGGTGGGCCCGTCTTGGCCCACGAGACCGGCCCGATCAATCGCCAACGTGACGTCAAGGTCTTGCAGCGCAATATCGTGAATCAGTTGGTCATAGCCTCGCTGTAAAAAAGTGGAGTAGATGGCGAGGACCGGTTTGAGGCCATCACAAGCCATACCGGCTGCCAGCGTAACGGCGTGCTGCTCGGCAATGGCGACATCATAAAACCGGTCGGGGAATTGTGAGGCATATTTCACCATGCCGGACCCTTCGCACATCGCTGGCGTAATGCCGACTACGCGATCATCCTGTGTCGCGAGGTCACACAACCATTGTCCAAAAACATCTTGGTACTTCGGCGCTTTCGGCTTTGCCGGCACGACCGCATCACTCACTGGTTTAGTGGGTTCCAGTTTATTGATCGCGTGATAACCGATCGGATCTCGCTCTGCTGGCGCGAAACCTTTGCCTTTGATCGTCCGAATATGCAAAAACTGAGGGCCTTTGAGCTCTGACATAATCCGCAGTGTGCTCACTAGCTGGGGAAGATCATGGCCGTCTAGTGGACCAATGTAATGCCAGCCCAATTCTTCGAACATAGTGCCGGGTGCCACCATGCCTTTCATGTGTTCTTCAGTTTTCTTGGCTAAATCCCATGCGCCGCGCACATGCTCTAGCAGTTTCTTTGATCCTTCGCGCAGTGCGATGTAGGTCTTACTGGCCCAAATCTTGGCAAAGTAGGTGGCCAGACCCCCCGTGTTATGCCCGATCGACATCTGATTATCGTTCAATATCACCAGCATGTTCGGTCGTTCGTGCCCAGCATGGGCTAAGGCTTCAAAAGCCATGCCACCTGTGATCGCACCATCACCGATGACGGCAATCACTTTTCGGTCAATACCTTGTTTTTGCGCCGCTAGCGCCATGCCCATGGCCGCCGAAATGCTCGTAGAAGAGTGGCCTACGCCAAACGTATCAAAGGGGCTTTCACTGCGCTTGGGAAAGCCCGATAGACCTTCAAGTTGGCGCATCGTCGACATGCGGTCACGGCGGCCCGTGAGCATTTTATGCGGGTAGGTCTGATGGCCTACATCCCATACGATGCGGTCGTGGGGCGTGTTGAAGACATGGTGTAAAGCAACGGTCAGTTCTACCACCCCCAAGCCGGCACCAAAGTGGCCCCCCGTGCTCGCTACCGAGTAGAGCAGATCATGCCGAAGTTCGTCTGCCAAGCGCACAAGCTCGTCGCTCTCGAGTTGTCCTAATAAGCGCAGGTCGCCCGAAAGCTGATCCATTAAGGGCGAAGCAGGGCGCGTTGTCGGCAAATCTTCAATCATGGGAAAGATCATACCCCAAGTGCGCGCATTGGCGCCGCTCTAAATCAAGGCGCATCGAACTGTTTGCGAAGCCGCTCAAGGGCTTTTCGCTCATGCTTACCGGGCTTCTGTGATGGTCGTGCCAAAGCGCCCGCGGCTTTACGTGCCTCCGCCGCACGTGTACGCCGTTCGAGACTGCCTGCAGTCTCCTCGTAGAGCGCCTGGGCTATCGGCGCAGATCGCCGCACACCACTGATCGCTTTGACCACGATCTCGCGTTCATCCCAGCCTTGGCGGATGCGTAATATGTCGCCGGTGACGATCTCTTTAGAGACTTTGATGCGTTGCCCAGAAGCCTGCACTTTGCCGCCCTCGATAGCTGTTTTAGCGAGCGTTCGCGTTTTGAAGAAACGCGCGGCCCACAGCCACTTGTCGATGCGAATTTTGTCTTCTTTGTCTCGGGGATCAGTCAATGTTAGGCAGGCCTTGCAGTATTTCCTCAAAGTGATGAATGGCAGGAAAGCGAGTTTGTTCTCGCGGTGCGAGGGTAGAGTCAGGCTGCCGTAAGGTGATGAGATGGCTAACGCCGTAATCAAGAGCGGCGTCCAATACATATTCGGAGTCGTCTACGAAGAGGGTCCGCTTGGGGTCAAAAGGTCGCTCAGCCATGAGGGTATCCCAAAAACGAGAGGTCTCCTTGGGCGTGCCATAGTCGTGCGAGCTCACCATGTGATTAAACCATTGAGCGAGGGGCAGTCGCTCCGCCTTCATGGCTAGGGTGACCGGGTGGGCATTGGTGATGAGTACCACATCAAGGTGGCTTGCTTGCAAGTGTCTCAAAAATGTCTCGGCTTGCGGTCGCCAACGAATCCCGTCGGTATAAGCGCTTTTGATGGTGGGGATATCGAGTGATAATTTTTGGCTCCAAAAATCGAGACAGTACCAATCCAGCGTCCCCCGAACGTCTTTGAACAGCGGCGCTAAAGTCGCCTGACTAGACGCGACATCGAGACCGCGTTCCTGTCCCCATCGCGCGGGAATCACCGTGCCCCAAAAATGGTTGTCGAACTCAAGATCTAGCAGCGTACCATCCATATCGAGCAAAATGGTGTCGAGCTGCGCCCAGTCAACGGCTTCGACCGTCAGATTGGTTGCAACAGTTAGCGCCATCGAGTGCTACCCTATAGGAATGAATGAGCCCTACTATAGCGGTAACCCTGAGCTCGATGGGATGCTACAGCAAACAAATATGACGTTTGGCCAGCTCCGAGCCGCTCTAAGAGCAATAGCAGCGGATGCTGCACGCTGTATTTTGGATCTATACGCAGTCGCCAGTGAGGTGGCCGTGAGTCAAAAGTCCGACGCGAGTCCAGTGACCGAGGCAGACCATGCCTCTCACCGATTAATTTGCCAGTCGTTGCAAGCCCTCACGCCCAATATTCCCACGCTGTCCGAGGAGTCCACGCTCGAACAATTGGTTGGCCGTCGAGACTGGCCAGTGTGCTGGATGATTGACCCCTTGGATGGCACACGTGAATTCATAGAGGGCACCGGTGAATTTACCATTAACATTGCACTGATAATTGAGGCTCAGGCGATGCTGGGACTGATCGCGGCCCCTAATCGGGGATACACGGACTTTGGTGTACCTGGGTGGGGTGCGCGGCGCTATGGGCTCTTTGATCAGGATGAGGGCGCAGTGCTGACTGCGCGTCCGCTGGATGCGACTGTGCCGTTGGTGATGTCATCGAGTGCTCGCCATAGAGAAGAACGCGTTCAAGTGATGATGAATCGTTTATCGCCACTCGCAAACGGGGCGCAGCGGCTGGATGCGGGCAGCGCACTGAAATTCTGCGATTTGGTGGGAGGAGATTCCGATGTTTATCCAAGAACATCTCCCTGCTATGAATGGGATCTGGCTGCGGGCGATGCCTTAGTGCGCGCGGCAGGTGGGCGTGTGACGACCCTAGAGGGTGCTGGTATTCGTTATAACCAGTGGGATAGCTTAAAAGCGCCTAAGTTTATTGCGGCCGCCGATGCGGATGTGGATTATGCACCGCTGGTTCGCGAGCAAGATGTCTGATGGCGTCGGTTTTCGAGTGAAGCGTATCGCCCTGGTATCGCTTGGGTGTGCAGTGGTGATGAGGCTTATCGGTTTCATGCCGTGCCGTATAGATAGGCCTTTAGCACAAGGCAGAGTAATGCATGACAGACCAAATTGAACAGGATCAAGCCGCTGCCAATGATGAGCTGTCGCCCGCTGAGCGACTCCTGCTCATGGAGGGTCAGCATCGGTCTCTGGACCAAAAAATCATCGAGTTGCAATCGCGCCCCTGGCAAAACCAGCTATTGGTGCAGCGCTTGAAGAAAGAAAAGCTGCGGCTAAAAGAGGCCATCGAACGATTAAAAGGGGAGATGATTCCTGATTTAAATGCCTAATCCATCGGGAAAGCGGTGTCCTTCATGGGTTAGCAGCGATACTTTAATCGTTAGCCCGCCCGTAAAACCCGTCAGTGCACCGGTGCTACCTACCACCCGATGACAGGGCACAATAATGGGAAGGGGATTGCGCCCCACTGCGCCACCAACAGGCCTCGCCGATTGGGGTCGACCAATGACCTGTGCGACCTCGCGGTAACTGACGGTCTCGCCAAAAGGGATATGGGTTAGCGCGCCCCATACGGCCTCTTGAAAGGGCGTCCCCGTCCAGACTAGCGGTACCGAAAAACGCGTGAGCGTTGATTCAAAGTAAGCGGTCAGTTCCTCGATGGCGTGGTCTAGTACCGGTGTTGTCTCTGACGTCTCCACGGACCCGCCGGCCCGACTGGGGAAGTGAATGGCGCTTAAGCCCGCTTCCGTCGCTTCTAGCTGCAACGAACCGAGAGGTGTCATTAATGACTGTGTGAAGAGCATTGCTAGTGTGACGTCGCGTTTGTGCGCCGTGAGGAAGGCGCCAGCGATAATCCCGCACACAGCATCAGGGTTAGCAACGCTAGCCAATCACTCATTTGTCTTGGCGAATCGCCGGATAAAAGGGGTGGCAGCGCAGCACAGCAGAGCAATCCCGTGATGATCAGGCTCAGCCGTCGCGTGCCCATCAGCCCTAGCGCGAGTAGCAGAAAAAGCGTGCCCCGGCCCGCATCCTGTAACCCGGTTAATGACAGTTCTGATTGCCACAAGCCTGCAATGAGCAACACGCCCATCGTTAGCGTGAGTAGCATGGTGAACTGTCGTAGCGCGGTTTTAACGGGCGGTACTGCCAATGCCATGGGGGCGTCACTCTGTTAGACAGGCCGCTCGTTTTGAGCGGTCACTATCGTGTGGCGTGATGTCGCCGGATTAAAAATGGACGTATAGCTTTTGGCGACTAGCGGTATGATGTAGCGTATGAATGGTAATTTACTCTCCGCTGATAGAGTGATCAAGGCGCTTCCGGCAGAGGCTAGGAAGGTCTTGCAGGTCACTGTGTATGACACGGTGGGTTCCACTAACGATGTGTTGCGTGAACAGAAAGGGCAGGTCGGTTTGCACGGGGCCGCCGTTATCGCTGATCAGCAAACTGCAGGGCGCGGTCGACGCGGCCGGCGCTGGTGCAGTCCTGCCGGCGCAAATCTCTACTGTTCGATAGGTTGGCGTTTTGCCGGTTCGCCCGAAATGCTTACGGGGCTCAGTTTGGCCGTTGGCGCGATGGTGGCAGAGCAAATCACAACGCATTTCGGCGCTGATCTACAATTAAAATGGCCTAATGACCTCTATTACAACGAGCAAAAGCTGGGCGGCATCCTCGTCGAGGTGTTGGGCGACGTGGCAGATATGCAGTCCGTTGTGATCGGCATCGGCCTGAACGTCAACATGCCGGAGGAGCAGGGGGCAAGCATAGAGCGGCCTTGGACCGATTTAAGGTCAGTTGTTGGCGCAGAGGTGGATCGTCATGCTTTGGCTGGTGCTGTCTTGGCGGGGTTTGCCGACGGTTTGCCGCGATTTGCCGATAAGGGCTTTGCTCATTGGCAACCGGCTTGGCATCGCCGTGATTACCTATCGGGCAGATCGGTTGTGATAGACGGCTCCCCTCCGATTGCCGGTATTGCTTGTGGCGTCGATGATTGTGGCGCATTGCTGGTTGAGTCGACCACGGGTCAATTGGCGATTGCGGGTGGTGAAGCGACCCTGCTGGAAATCGGCACAGCCTCATGAACGAGGTGCTGCCCTGGTTATTATTGGATGTCGGCAATACCGCTATTAAGTGGCGTCTGGCGCATGCCGAGGGATTGTTGGATCGAGGTGGTCGAGCTGCCTCGGACCCGCAGGCCTTGTGCGAAGCACTGACTGGAGTGAGGTGGTCGCAGGCCGCGCTAACCAGCGTCGCGGGCTCCTCTTTCGATCGCGAGGTGGTGGCAAGGCTTTCCGAAGTCGGTGATGCTCCGGTGTGGCAGGGTGTTGCAGAGCCATCGCGTTTTGGGCTGACCAATGCCTATCAGCCTCCAGCGTCCATCGGTGCCGACCGTTGGTTCGCGATGCTCGGCGCATGGTGTGAGTACAAAGAGCCGTTGTGTGTTGTCGACGCGGGGACTGCGATCACCATCGATGTGGTTGCGTCTGATGGTCATCACGAGGGTGGCTACATTGTTCCGGGCGTTGATCTCATGCGGCAATCGCTGACGCAGGATACCCGTTTGATCGACGTGAATACATTGGCTGCGCCGACGATGTTGCCCGGGAGTGATACGGCGCAATGCGTCAATGCAGGGGTATGGCAGGCAGCTCAGGGTGCGATTCAATCCGTGATCACCCGATATCCCCAGTATCGACCGGTGATCACCGGCGGCACTGGCCCTGAATTGCTGGCACTGGGACTACAGGGGGAACATCGGCCTCATTTGGTGCTCGATGGTTTGAGGGTTTGGTTGTCATCTGAGCTTGACGAGTCAGCCTGCTGAGGGGATGATTCGCACCCCAAACAGGGCAAGCTTTTTGTGACCGCTTGTTAAACGCTTAGCTGGCGTAGCTCAGTAGGTAGAGCAGCTGATTTGTAATCAGCCGGTCGGGGGTTCGATTCCTCTCGCCAGCTCCATTTATCCACCCCGTCGTTCCTTTTATATCAGGGTCTTACGGGCATGCAGACACATCCACCCCCCAAGCGACTTCTCACTATTTGAGTACCAGCGCCTCGATTTGTGGGAGATCTATCCGTCTGGATTACTCGTCGGGTAGCTTCTTCATCACTTCGAACAGGGTATCCATGATGTCTGTCACATCACCCGCTAGCGCTTCTCGTTCAGCCATTGGCGCATTGCCAAAGTCGATTGCTCCCTGAAGCTTCCGCAACATATTCATCAATTCTTGAAGTTCAGCTTTCATGTTCACTGCCAGATGTGATGGATGTGGGGGGGAGCATATCAGGCTCAGTCGGGCTGGCTTTGATTCGCAGAGATTGCACCATGGGGGGATCGGTGTTCATCATTCGCTGGAGGAGCCACCGCCGCATGCAAGAAATTGTATTTACTGCGGCGGCGCGCCCATGCACGCTAAGGACGCAAGCCCTAGCGCGGTTAGTATGGTGTTAGCGTCGATTTATCGCGCTGCTGCTACAGTTTTTTATCGAGGCAATTGAATAGCTTGTCGTCTTGGTCGTCCACCCAATCATCAACTTGGTTGTCAGATGGCTTTCCACCATGCTTTTTAATCATTGCTTGGGCAGACTTAATGGCAGCCGAATCTGCCTTACACGCTTTGAGTGCCGCCATAAGCTCATCTGCCGCGCCGGAGTCGGAAAAGGCCGAAACAGAGAACGACATTGAGCACGTAACTAGCGATGCGAGAAGTATTTTTTTATTAAACATTTTAATTCCCCTAGCTTTGAGTACGAGATGTGCTGGGCAGGAACCTCAGAATGCCGATCGTCGTGAGGACAATCATCCTGCGCCAGCGCAATAATTATCAGCGCTGTGCTCGCGGAAAAATAGCAATATGTGACTGCCGCGTGGAAATACCGCTAATCACTACTCCCAGGCCGCAGGAGGTGCTGCCTCCATGGACAAGCGCTGTAATGGGGCTGTGGTGCGTCCAATGTGAGGTAAACACAGGTCAAAATGGGTTCTCCGCATGCAGGCTGTTGATGCATTAGATCGGATTTTGTTGGCCCAAAGGGGCATTCGATGCGTCAGTAGAGGATGTCAGATGCCGTTGCCGCTATGCCTAAGTGGAATGTGCGGTCAGTAAGACGCCATTTCTGAGGCATTCGGCCTGTAACTGACAGGCAGAATTCCCTAATCGCCAGTGTTGACACAGAGGGTGTAGATCTAGAGAATGTGCGCCCTTCCGGAGGGGTTCCCGAGTGGCCAAAGGGATCAGA
>ERZ887851.643-NODE-643-length-33781-cov-6.918579_pt1 | contig 33781 bp, 38 predicted proteins | sample MGYA00521100_ERZ887851 | MGnify/ENA primary metagenome ERZ887851 (study PRJEB32303, sample SAMEA104408602) | aquatic metagenome | biome: Brackish water; feature: Pelagic; material: water | place: Baltic Sea | collected 2014-06-06T16:11:00 | depth 11,444 m ... | reverse complement strand
TTCGCCCGCTATGCCGCCGAGATAGTCTTCATCGAAGGCATTGTTGAGCAACAGGGTAATGCTCCAGCTGCCGGTGCCATTCGTCATCGCGCCACCGTTCAGTGTGAGATAGGCGTCTACGGTTGTGTAGCTATCGGCCACCCAGCTGTTGTCGAGGCGGATGGGGCGTTCGCCCGTGTGTTTGCCGCTGATGCCTGCGGCCAGCGTGTCACCGGTCCAGTCCAGGGACAGAACGAGCTGCTGGTCGGGGATGCCGACCACATCGTTGCCCGGCTGAAGGCCCAGCCCGGCATCAACCACGTCGTCGCCCGTGCCGACGTAGCTGGCATCGTTCAGGGTGAAGGCACCGTAGAGCGACAGGCTGTCGTTGAGCCGGAAGTCCGCCGTGAGTTCAACACCATCCGACTCAATGCCACCTGCGTTGAAATAGGTGCCGTTGGTCCCTATCAGGTAGTCCGGCCCAGCAGCACTCTCCGGACTGAGGAAGATGATGCGGTTCTCGAAGTCGATCTGGAATACTGTTGCGGTGAGCAATAGGTCGCCATTGCGGTAGCGGAGCCCGGCTTCCAGGTTCTCGGCCGTTTCCGGTTCAAGGGCATCGAGGTCAGATTCAGGGCGTTCCAGGATCTCGTCGTAAATCGCCTTGAAGTTCTCGGCATACCCGGCGAATACCTCAAGCCCTTCGATGGGTGTTTCCCAGAGCACACCGCCGGAGAATAGAACGTCCGAGTCGGAGTTCACCTTGACATCGGTGGTCTCGCTAAAATTGTCCTGCCGTTCCAGATCAACCAGGAACTGCTTTATGCCCGCGGTGAATTGCACTGAAGCAAGCTGCAGGCTGTCCTCGGCGTACCACTTCAGGACTTCCTGCGGATAGCTGCGATCGTACTGTGTCCAGTAGGGCATGTTGTCGAATTCGATGCCCACGCGCGCATCGGTGAGTTTCTGCCATGTACGGGTCTCATCACGTTGCTGATCTTCATACCAAAGCCCGGCTCGCAGAGTATTGTCCAGGCCACCGAGATCAGCGGTCCAGTCACCGTCGATCATGAAGCCGTAGCGCTCCTTCTTGTAGTTGGTGTGGCGGTAGGACTGCACCGGGATGGCGCCTGCGGCGTAGCAGGCGGGGTCGTAGTTGGGGCCGGCGCCACCGTAGGGGAAGGTAATGGACGAGGTGCAGCCGGGACGCGGACTCAGTGCATTGCCGGCACCGTCGACGAAGTATATCCGGCCAAGTGCGCTGCCGCCGTTGACACTGGCGCTGCCCAGTGCTTCCGATTGTGGGCCTGCGCCATCGTTCAGAACATCAACCAGATAGGGTGGAATCCAGTCACCTCGGCCCTCATTGTCGTGGTAGTAGCCACCCACTGACAGGCGCAATGTGCTGCTGAGTTCCATGTTGGCCTTCACGTAGGCCAGCAGATTCTCCCGCAGGGTAGACCAGCCGCGCCGGTAAACCTGATCAACGTAGGGAATACCGGTCCAGATATCCGTGAGGCGGTCCCATTCGGGATTGCTGCGAAACTCATCGGGGCCAAACAGACGCTGGTAGTTGTCTTCATGCGTGTCGTCATAGGAGATGTAGGCGGTGACATCAGTGCTGCCAATTTCCGAGATCATCTTGGCCGCAAGGTGGTCGCGCTCGTTCTCCGCCGCACCGTTTACCCAGTCGCTGGCACTTTGGTGCGATGCGGAAAACCAGGCGCGCGTGCCGTTGGCGAGCCGCCCGGTATCTACCCGCACATAATAGCGTTCGGCGTCATACTCTCCGGCTGATCCCTGAAAGCGGATACGAGCCTCTTCTTCTGGATCGTCAGAGACAAAATCGATGGTACCGCCGAGGGCATCAAGTGCACGTGAAGCGATGTCAGCGGTGCCCTGGGAAACGTTTACTGTGCGCAGGTTCGCGGTATCAAGGTAGCGGTTTGCTTTCGCACCGCCGCCGTAGCTGCTCCCCCCGTTGGGAATGCCGTCCAATGTGGTGCCGATCTGTTGTTCGTCGAGGTTGTTTTGGAAACCGCGTACTGCAATGGTGGTGGACCAGTCGTCAAAGCCGTAGGCATCGCCTTCCTGAATCGAGACGCCGGGCAGGTTGTCGATTAGTGCATTCACACTGGTCATCGGAGACTGTTGCATTTTCATGCTGTCACTGACCACGTTGTTGCCATAGTACTGGCTGCGTGCCACGACGGTGATTTCCTCCAGCACCGGGTCGCTGCTTTGTGCAGCAGCAGAAAGCGAGAGGCCGCTGGCAAGAGCCAGGCGCACGAGGCGCGCGCACGGACGGCGAGCAAAAATTGGCTGATACATACCCTTCCCCATTCGAACAAAGCATTGATGTGAGGCGCGGTGTCAGGTTGGCGCACATGGCGTCTGGCCTGAATGCCGGCGACCGTCACTTTAGGAGACTGATGTGAACTAGCTGTGAAGAAGGGATGATGGTTTTGTGACATGGACCGTTCTGTGGTGGGCTTGCGCGATAACGGTTTCGACTTTGATGTGGACAGTGCGACCGTTCGTAACGTCAACGGCGTTGATCTCTCGGCCAATGGAGGTGGGGCCGATGACGACCTGTGATCACTCAAGGGAAGCCTGCTGCGTTCGCTGAGTTATGAAGCTGGTTTGCGCTTGAGATGAGGCATACTATGCCGCTTCCGTAGGCCCGTGGGAGTTCGTTGAGGCATGCCAGTAAGCGTTGTTCCGGTAATTGACCTTGCGGCGCCGCGTGCTGCGGTCGTGGCACAGGTTGCCCAAGCGGCCCAGACGCCGGGTTTTTTTCAGGTTGTGAATGCGGGTGTTGTGCCTTCTTTAATGCGCGAAACGCTCGCTATTGCCCAAGCATTCTTCGCTTGCGATAGTGATATCAAGCGCGGCGTCACACGGACTATGGCCAACCCTTTCGGCTACTACGACCGGGAACTCACCAAGAACCTGCGCGACCGCAAGGAAATTTTTGACTTTGCGCCGAGTGAGCAAACGCCTTGGCCGCCTCAGCTGCCTGCTTTAAAGCCTGCGCTCGAATCCTTTACCGCGGCCTGTCACGCGCTGGCTTTGCGCTTGACCGAGTTACTATGCGAGGGGCTTGGCGCGCATGCCAATGGCGTGCTGCCACAGCTGTGCCCCGATCACAGCAGTTTTTTACGGCTCAACCATTATCCTGTCGATGACCTTTTGCGGGGGCTTGCTCCCGCGGCGGGGCCCTTGGGCATAAGCCCCCATACCGATGCCGGTGCGCTCACCGTGCTGTTGCAAGACACGGTAGCCGGGCTGCAGATGCACTGTGATGGCGCTTGGCTAGACGTGCCGCCGATTGCCGACGCACTCACTATTAACATAGGCGATATGTGGCAGGTGTGGTCCAACGACCGCTACACCGCGCCCTTGCATCGAGTGCGTGCGAGCACCGCCGAGCCTCGCCTCAGCATTGCTTACTTTTTGAACCCGGGCTACCAAGCGGTCATTGAGCCCTTGCCCGGCCAGCTGTCAGCCGCGCAGCCAGCTCGCTACCGCAGGCTGCCCTGGAACGAGTTTCGAGAACTGCGCGCGCTGGGTGACTATGGGGATTTCGGTGAGGAGGTGCAGATCGGCGACTACCGGGTCCAGAGCTCGCAAGCTGACTGACTTAAGGCGCGCTGAGGTGGTTAAGCAAGTGTTCTGTGCGCATAGCTATCTGGTTCTAACGCTTGAAATTAATCGTAATTGGGTATCCAGCCGCCGGAATCTCTCCAGCGGTTGACGATCTCGCAAAATAATTCGGCGGTGCGTTCAGCATCGTAGGCCGCGGAATGCGCCTCCGCGTTGTCGAAGGGGATACCGGCTTCCTTGCAGGCCTTCGCCAGCACTGTCTGGCCGTAAGCCAGGCCCGCTAAGGTGGCGGTATCAAAAAATGAAAAAGGGTGGAAAGGGTTGCGCTTGATAGAGCAGCGCTCGACCGCTGCGTTCACGAACCCGGCATCAAAATGCGCATTGTGCCCGACCAATATGGCACGGCTGCAGTTTTGATCCCGCACTTCTTTGCGCACTACGCGAAAGAGTTCATCAAAAGCCTTTTCTTCGTCCATAGCTTCCCGGAACGGGTGCCAAGGATCAATGCCAGTGAAGTCCAGTGCCGCCTGCTCGATATTGGCGCCTTCAAACGGCTTTACGTTGAAGCTCCAGGTGCGGTGAACCCCCAGATTGCCGTCTTCATCCATGCGTACAATAGTGGCGGCTATTTCCAGGACCGCATCAGTCGCGGCAACAAAACCGCCTGTTTCAACATCAATGACGACCGGCAGAAAGCCGCGAAAACGGTCACAAATGCGCTGGTCGCCGTCTTGTGTCAAACGCCTGCATCCCCAGCGCTAACTTGCCAGTGCACGGTGTCGCCCGCACGCAGCGGTGTGAGGTGAGTGTTGGCCAGAGGCAACTGCGCAGGCACCCGCCATGCCGCTTTGCGCAGCGTAATGCGCTCGGCATGGCGTGGGAGGCGGTAGAAGTCGGCTCCAAAGTGGCTGGCAAAGCCTTCGAGGCGATCCAGTGCCCCAGCGGCCTCGAAGGCCTCTGCATACAATTCCAGCGCCGCGTGTGCTGTGTAGCAGCCGGCGCAGCCACAGGCAGATTCTTTGCTCCCGATATCGTGCGGTGCGGAGTCGGTGCCAAGGAAAAAACGCGGGCTGCCGGAGGTTGCCGCGCGCAGCAGCGCTGCTTGATGCGTGTTGCGCTTCAACACCGGCAGGCAGTAATAATGTGGACGGATGCCGCCCACCAGCATGTCGTTGCGGTTGAGCAGCAGGTGATGAGCAGTAATAGTGGCAGCCACGTTGCCTGCGGCCGTGCTCACAAAGTCGACGGCGTCCGCGGTAGTAATGTGTTCCAACACCACGCGCAGGCCAGGAAAGCGCTCGACGATAGGGGCGAGGTGGCGATCAATGAAGACTTTTTCCCGGTCAAAAATGTCCACCGAGTGGTCGGTGACCTCGCCGTGGATTAACAGCGGAAGGTCCACTTCCTGCATGGCTTCCAGTGTTGGATACAAGCCTTCGAGCTGCGCCACACCCGCATCCGAGTTGGTGGTGGCACCGGCCGGGTAGAGCTTGACGCCGTGTACGAATTCGCTGTCTGCGGCTCGCCTAATCTCTTGTGCGTCTGTTGTGTCGGTGAGATAAAGGGTCATGAGCGGTTCAAAGCGGCGCGGTAAGCCGGCCATCGCCGCAACTATACGCTCGCGATAGGCGCCGGCCTGGGCTACCGTAGTGACAGGTGGTGTCAGGTTGGGCATGACGATGGCACGACCAAAATAACGCGCCATATCGGCGCAGGTGTGGGGTAAAGCAGCACCATCACGCAGGTGAACATGCCAGTCATCGGGGCGAAGAATAGAGAGTTCAGTCACGGTAAGCCAAGGCAGGAAATGTCAGGCAAGATGGTAACGTAAAGGGCAGGCTACGGGAATACGGGCTGTGAATACCTCCGCCTCGCGCGTAAAATACCCGGTTTAATGCCTTGAATGCGGAGCGCAGTATGTCAGATGTAAAGAAAGTCGTGTTGGCTTATTCCGGCGGCCTCGACACCTCGGTGATCGTGCGCTGGCTGCAGGATCATTATGATTGTGAGGTGGTTACCTTCACGGCGGATATTGGCCAAGGTGAGGAAGTGGCGCCGGCGCGGGCCAAGGCGGAGGCTCTGGGTGTCAAAGAGATCTACATCGATGACCTGCGTGAAGAGTTTGTGCGCGACTTTGTGTTCCCGATGTTTCGTGCCAACACTGTGTATGAGGGGGAGTACCTGCTGGGTACCTCCATCGCGCGCCCCCTGATTGCCAAGCGTTTGATTGAAATCGCTAATGAAACGGGCGCGGATGCGATCTCCCACGGCGCTACTGGCAAGGGCAACGACCAGGTGCGTTTCGAGTTGGGTGCCTATGCTCTCAAGCCCGGCATCAAGGTGATTGCTCCCTGGCGGGAGTGGGATCTCACCTCACGCGAAACTCTCATGGCTTACTGTGAAGAGCGTAACATTCCGGTCGATTTCAGCAAGAACAAAAAGAAGTCACCGTACTCCATGGACGCCAATCTTCTGCACATTTCCTATGAAGGCGGCATCTTGGAAGATCCATGGTCGGAGGCCGAAGAAGACATGTGGCGCTGGAGCGTGAGCCCGGAAGCTGCCCCGGATACGCCCACTTATATCGAACTGGATTTTGAGGGTGGTGATATTGTTGCCATCGACGGCGAGCGTTTGAGCCCTGCCACCGTGCTGGAACGCCTGAACCGTGTGGGTGGTGCCAACGGCATCGGCCGGCTCGACCTGGTGGAAAACCGCTATGTGGGTATGAAGTCGCGCGGTTGCTACGAGACACCCGGTGGTACGATTATGCTCAGAGCGCACCGCGCGATCGAATCGCTCACGCTTGACCGCGAAGTGGCTCATCTCAAAGATGACCTGATGCCGCGGTATGCAGAGATGATTTACAACGGCTACTGGTGGTCGCCAGAGCGGCGCATGTTGCAGGCCGCAATCGACCAAACCCAGTCGGTGGTGAATGGTAAGGTCCGCCTCAAACTTTATAAAGGCAACATTATTCTCGCGGGCCGCCAGTCAGCCGATAGCCTGTTTGATGCCAGCATCGCGACCTTCGAAGATGATGCCGGTGCCTACAACCAGAAAGATGCAGAGGGCTTCATCAAGTTGAATGCGCTGCGCATGCGCATCGCTGCGAACAAGGGCCGCAATTTATCATGAGCCAGGCCGGGGTTGCTCAGGCGTCACCTCGGCGTCTTTACCGTTTCGTCTAGAACGGGGCATCAATTTTCTCACGCGATTGCCGCCCGTGGCCGGCATCGCTTGTGCGCAAAATAATGACGGTGTTGCCCCGGAATTCAATACACCGCAAGAAGTATGGGTCAAACATCTGGCGACCATCATATGGTCTTATGTTGGTGCGCAAGGCAAATGAATTGCTTTATCGCGCGAAGAATTCCGGTCGTGGCTGAGTCGGCCTGACCCTCGTTTGCGGGCACCGCACTTGAACATATCATTCTGGATGTGCTGGCCGAGGTGAGCCTGGAGTGTATTGCGCAGGCCGCGGTTGAGGGGTCAGCGCAGCGAGTAGCGTAACGGCATGGATTTCAGGCCGCCAACAAAGATTGCCTTGACCCACTCCGGGTCGCCATTGAACTGCATGTCTTGCAGTCGCGGCAGTAGCTCGCGGAAAAAGCAGCCCACTTCCAGCGCCGCCAAGTGTTGTCCCAGGCACATGTGTGAGCCATAGCCAAACGCCAGCTGCTGTTTAGGGTCGCGCAGCAGGTTCAACTTATTGGGCTGATCGATTGCCTCTGGGTCCCGGTTCGCTGCGGGGTACCAGAGCGCAATATTGTCCCCGGCATTTATCTGTTTGCCGTGCAGCTCCAGTGATTCTGTCGCGGTGCGCACCATGTGACGCACCGGTGATGTCCAACGAATAACTTCTTTCGCCGCACCAATGTCCAGGTCCGGGTTGTCGCGCCACAGCGCGAGCTGGTCAGGGTGTTCCAGCAACGCCTTCATGCCGCCGCCGATGCTCGCCGAGGTGGTGTCGTGGCCAGCGGTGGCGGTGATGATAAAATAGCTCGCCTGGTCGAGCACGTTCATCGGCTCGCCATCTACCTGGGCATTAGCCAGCACCGTGGCCAGGTCTTCTTTCGGGTTTTTCTTGCGGTCTTCAATGACTTCGCTGAAATAGGCGCCAAAGTCGTTTAACACTTCCAGGCCAGCCGTCTGGCTGTCATCGCGTTGCAGAGACGGGTCCTGGCTGCCGAACATTTCCTGTGTCAGCTTGAGCATGGTGCCTTCAGCTTCGCGCGGCAGGCCAAGAATCGACAGAATAATACGCAGTGGGAATAACAGGGCAATGTCGCGTACGAAGTCGCACTCGCTGCCCATCTCCTGCATCTTGTCGACGAATTCTTTCGACAAAGCTTCTACTTCAGCCCGTAGTGAATTAATGCTGCGCGGCAGGAACCACTCCCTTGTCACTTTGCGTAGCTTGAGGTGTTTTGGCCGGTCCATATGAATCAAGGTTTCCAGCCCGTTGCGCGTGCCGAAGCGCTCAAGTAGAGCCTCTTCAAAGACGGTGGGAATGAGCACTGTGCGTGGCGCACTGAGGAAGCGGTCATTCTCGCTGCCAATACGCTTGATGTCGTCGTAGCGCGAAAGCGACCAGAACGGCAGGTAGTCAGGGTGTTCTACGCGAGCCACCGGGTCGTTGCTACGCAGGTAGTCAAACAGCTCATACATCGTGCTTTCATTACCCATAATATGGGCGTTGAGTACGTCGGCTGGCTTGTAGGGTGGCATTTTTTGCTGGTTGGCACCGGTCACGTCGAACTCCTGTTGTCTGAACGTACTAATGCGCCGCAGTATGCCAAAAGACAGGAGCCACGAAAGGGTCATTTGTGGCCACAATACGTTTTGTCGGCTAGATTGGCCGCTCATACGGGTTGGCTGTGACAAGGCGGCCGAGCCTTGCCACAATAAGGTAGATAGACTCACTATTTGAGAGGTGGCTTGTGATGGGCGGGCACAACGCGCGGTTACACAACCTGCAGTCAGTAAAAGTAAGCAATGGGATAGCGGCTTTGGAGCAGCTGCCGCGTGGCTAACTCGGCGCTAACTCGGCTGTTTATCTCTCACGGTGGTGGGCCGCTGCCGTTATTGGGCGACCCGGGCCATCGTGAACTGGTGGCGACGCTGCAGCGCATCGCGGCAGAGCTGCCGCGTCCGCGAGCGATTATCGTCGCCAGTGCACATTGGGAAGCGGCGCAGCCGATGGTGACGACCCACCCAGCGCCGGAGCTGTTCTACGACTATCACGGCTTTCCGCCGGAGTCTTACGCGGTTCGTTATCCGGCGCCCGGGCATCCACAGTTGGCGTCTGCTGTGCATGGCGCGCTGGAGGCTACAGGGTTCGCTGCGATGGGCGATGCTGGCCGAGGGTTTGACCATGGTTTGTTCGTACCGCTGAAAATTCTCTACCCCGAAGCTGACATCCCCTGTATCCAGCTCTCATTGTTAGCCTCAATGGACCCTCAAGCGCACCTGCGTATGGGGCGAGCGCTGGCCCAGCTGGATGGCGAAGGGCTGCTGTTGATTGGCTCCGGGTCTTCCTTTCACAACGTGCAGGCATTTTTCGGACAGCAGGGGCCGGAGCTGTACGCGCGCAATCAGGCGTTTGAGGATTGGCTTGTCGATACATTGGCTGAAGCCCCACTCAGTGACGCTGAGCGCGAGTTGCGCTTGCTGCAGTGGGAGAAAGCACCCCACGCGCGTTACTGCCATCCGCGTGAGGAGCACTTATTGCCCCTGTTGGTCTGCGCCGGCGTAGCGCCAGGGCCTGCAACTCGCGTGTGGCGTTTTGGTTCAACGGGTATGCAGGGCAGTTGTTTTGCGTGGTAGTGCGGGTGCCGGTGCAACGTGCAATGGCAGAGGCGGTTGTAGAGCTTTGGCGCAAGTCGAGTGAGGAGGAGCGCGAGGTTCTCAAACAGCCCGGGCCCAGCTTGTAACGCCATGAAGCGTGGGCCTTCATGGTCACGCGCGCCCGCGGCACTGCGCTTGAATCAATGAAAATCGCGCGATTGTGATGGCAGTGACGCCAAGGCGCTGCTGTGGTCCTCCAAGGCGCCGGCTATGATATGCGTAACGCCGTCTTTGTGCTCCAGTGTGCCCTTCACCACCAGCAGGCGACCGTTCATTAGCGCTGCTCGAAAATGCTCCTGCGTGCGCGGCCACACTACAATGTTGCTGTTGCCAGTTTCATCCTCCAGCGTTAAAAACAGCACGCCCGATGCAGTGCCGGGCCGTTGTCTGCAAGTCACAAGGCCGGCAATGCGCACAAAGCCTCGGTGGTTGACGGTGGCCAGCTCTGCATGGCGCTTGCAGCGGTTGAAGGGGTAAAGGTGCCGCAGCAGGGCCAAGGGGTGGGCGCGCAGGGTGAGCCCCGTGGCACGGTAATCCGCCAAGACTTCCTCTGCCACGGCGGGCGCCGGCAGTTGTATGCCGTCGTTGAAATAGCTGCCCGGCTGTTGCTGTTCTTCCTGCAACAGCGGCTTGGGCTGTTCCAGTGCCATAATCTGCCATTGGGACTGATGGCGATTGCCGCTTAGTGATGCCAGTGCATCGGCATCTGCCAGTGCTTCCATATCGCGACGCTCCAGCCCCGCGCGCAGGCGTAGTTGGCTGACCTGACGAAAAGCCGCCTGCTGGCAGGCTTCTACCACGCGCTGGGCTCCGTCACGGCTCAGGCCTTTTACCAGCCGTAGGCCCAAGCGAATCGGTTGCTGCCCATTGCCGTTACTTTCCAATAAGCGATGGTCCCAGGCACTGTGGTTGACGTCGGCAGGGAGTACCGTCACGCCGTGGCGCTGTGCATCCTGCACGAGTTGCGAGGGTGAATAGAAACCCATCGGCTGGCTGTTTAGCAGGCCTGCATAAAAGGCGGCCGGGTGGTGGCACTTGAGCCAGGCTGACACCCAGGCCAGCAGGGCAAAGCTCGCTGAATGAGATTCCGGAAACCCATAACCGCCAAAGCCTTTAATCTGCTCAAACAGCCGGTGGGCGAAGTCCTCATCGTAACCGCGCTCAATCATGCCTCGTATCAGCTTGTGCTCGAAGGTGAGCAATGTGCTGTTTTTGCCCCAGTTGGTGATGGCGCGGCGCAGCTGGTCGGCTTCCCCGCCAGAGAAGCCCGCTGCAACCATCGCCAGCCGAATCACTTGTTCCTGAAATATCGGCACCCCTAGCGTACGGTGCAGCACAGAGCGAATAGCTTCGCTGGGGTAAGTGACTGCTTCCAAACCTTGCCGCCTGCGTAAGTACGGGTGAACCATGTCGCCCTGAATGGGCCCCGGGCGCACGATCGCAATTTGAATGACGAGGTCATAAAAACACGCGGGCTTGAGCCGTGGCAGCATCGTCATTTGCGCGCGCGACTCAATTTGGAACACGCCGACTGAATCGGCCTGTTGCAGCATGCGCCACGTGGCGGGGTCGTCGCGCGGTATGTCGGCGACACTGCGAATGTGTGGGTGGTGCCGCGCGACTAAAGCAAGGCTTTTACGAATTGCCGAGAGCATGCCCAAGGCGAGAATATCCACCTTCAACAGCCCCAGAGATTCGATGTCCTCCTTATCCCATTGAATGACCGTGCGATCCGCCATGCTGGCGTTCTCCACCGGCACCAGTTGTGAAATAGGCCCGCGGCTAATCACAAAGCCACCCACATGTTGTGACAGGTGGCGCGGAAAGCCGAGAATTTGCTGCACGAGGGATTGGAACAGTTCCGCCACGTCACTGTGGCCGCCGATGCCCTGTTCTTCAAAGCGCTTGTGAAGGTCGGAACTGCGGTCCCACCAGGCGAGTGACTTCGCCAAATCTTCAACAAACACTGCATCCAGCCCCAGCGCCTTGCCCACATCGCGCACGGCACTGCGCGCGCGGTAGGTGATGACGGTGGCGGCGAGCGCCGCGCGGCGACGGCTGTACTTGTTGTAGATGTACTGAATAACCTCCTCTCGGCGCTCGTGCTCAAAATCGACATCAATATCCGGAGGTTCATCCCGTTCGCGAGAAATAAACCGCTCGAACAGCAGGGATACGGCTTCTGGCGATACTTCCGTGATAAACAGGCAGTAACACACCACCGAGTTGGCCGCCGAGCCGCGCCCCTGGCACAAAATGCTGCGCTCCCGGGCAAAGCGCACAATGTCGTAGACGGTGAGGAAGTAATACTCGTAAGACAGCTCATCAATAAGCTGGAGTTCATATTCGATGCGCTCTTGTATGTCGGCCGGCACGCCGGCAGGCCAGCGTGCCGAGCAGCCTTCTTCCACCAGCTGCCGCAGGTAACTGCCCGCACTTTGCCCGGGCGGCACTACTTCTTCGGGATATTCGTAGCGCAGCTCCTCCAAGCTGAACTGACAGCGTGCTGCTATATCCAGCGTAGCCGCAAGCAGGCTGGGCGGGTACAGCTGCTCCAGTTGCTCCGGCCGCCGCAGGTGCTGTTGGCTATTGGCCAGCCGGCGCCGCCCTAGCTGAGCCACGCTCGTGTTGTGGTGCAAGGCTGTAAACACATCATGCAGCGGCTTACGCGTGGCGACATGCATTTGCACGGCACCACAGGCCGCCATAGGTACGTCCAGCTGTTGTGCCAGTGCTTGCAGTTGGTAGTAGCGCCCCAACTCCTCGTTGCCCAGCAGGTGGGTAACGCCCAGCCATATCCTCCCTCGGCACAGCCGTGCCAGCTGCCTGCCATAGCCCAGTTCGGTGGTGTCGCAGGTATTGATGGCATCGGAGGTGCTGCTGGGGGCGTCGGCCATGCCGGAATTTGTGCTTTTTGCGCCAGCCATTATTGTGGTGCCTGCTCCTGGCGGCTTCCAGATCAGCAGGCAGCGCTTAAGATGAAAGATCACATCCCGCAGCGCCACTTGGTACTCCCCCTTCGGGCTGCGCCGCCGCGCCAGGCTAATCAGGCCGGACAGTTCGCTGTAGGCTGCGCGAGAAGGCGCCAGCGCAACCAGCTGCAGGCCCTCCAACAGGTTCAGTTCGCTGCCAATAATGAGTTTAATGCCTGCCCGTTTGGCAGCGACGTGAGCCTTCACTACGCCTGCAAGCGAGCATTCATCTGTGATGGCGACGGCCGAGTAGCCGAGCTCCGCCGCGCGCTCTACCAACTCGTGTGGGTGGGAGGCACCGCGCAGGAAGCTGTAGCAGCTGAGGGTGTGGAGTTCGGCGTAGGGCATGGGTTACGGACTATCCAAGGGGCTGACCACGCCGAGAAACTGACTGACATGAGCATCTGACCGCCTGGCAGGGTGCTGCTTGCCGTGGAACAGGATGTAGCGCTTGATCCGGTGGATGCAGGTCTTCTCGGTTTTCCAGGCATAACCGGCATCCCGCATGTGACGGCGGACCTGGTCCAGTAGCCCGGGAGGGTTGGCAGAGAGGGTTGGTCTTATGTCGTCCATGGTTGTTTCTGTCATAGCTGTATATATATACAGTAGTTTGATAAAGAAGGATTGCAAGGAACTTTTCACCGGAAGTACGTGAGGCGGGTTAGGAAAATTGCGGTAACTTTTTGAATCTATTAGGATATTTAGTGGTTTTCGGGGACACATTTGATGTCTTGCTAACTCTTAAGTGGTCCCGCTAACAGGCGAACTCAGTGGGCCAAGTATGCCAAGTTGTTGATTCTGGGAGGGACGTCACCACCGGCGCCGCACGGCGTGCTGGAGTTAGCAAGCGGAGTGTTATGCGGTCTGGTCTTTTTAATAAGCCGTTATATGCCCCCCAACTCCGGTGTTGACACCTGATACGACATAGGTTACGTTTCTGGGCATGATTCGGAGCTTCAAGCACAAGGGATTGGCCAAATTCTTCAGATCTGGCAGTACTGCTGGTATTCAGGCCGACCATGCAAGGCGGCTCCGGCTAATTCTCGGTCGTCTTCATGCAGCCGCTTCACCAAAGGATATGGATCTGCCAGGGCTTCGGCTACACGAGCTCACTGGCAACCGTTCGGGCACTTGGTCAGTGGCCGTGAGTGGAAACTGGCGAGTCACATTTATTTTTAAGGGTGAAGATGCGGAGGTCGTCAATTATGAAGACTATTATTGAGGTATCACCATGTTGATGCACAACCCTCCTCATCCGGGAGAGATCATTAAAGAATTGTGCCTTGAGCCGCTAGGCATCTCTGTGACGGATGCGGCTCAGGCGCTCGGTATCAGCAGGAAGACTCTCAGCGCAATTCTCAACGGTCGCGCCGGAGTCAGTCCTGAAATGGCTGTGCGGCTTTCCATCGCATTTGATACTTCGGCTGAAAGCTGGCTCAGCCAACAGTCCCAATATGAACTTTGGCATGCCGAGCAACATAGAGATGAGCTTCAGGTTAAAAAGTTGGTTGCTGCGTGAGGGCGGCATATAACCAACGGTTGCGACAGACGCAGTTTCACTGCGCTGTTGAACGGGGGCGTTAAGGGCTACCTGCTTGCCATAATGTCAATAATGGTATATTTTTTATACTGTGAAGGGCTTTCAATACGACCAAGGAAAGAGTCAGTCCAATCTCGAAAAGCACGGGATTGATTTCGAGCGGGCCCAGGCTCTCTGGGACGATCCAAACCTGGTTAGAATTTTGGCTCGTTCTGATGATGAACCTAGGATCATCATCGCCCGACTAGAAGATCAGTATTGGTCCGCTATCGTGACCAGCCGGGACGATAAAATTCGCATTATTTCCGTTAGGCGGTCTCGATCCAAAGAGGTGGAGATATATGAAAGCTAAAGATTTCGAGCAAAAATTCGACGAAGGCAAGGAAGATGTCATTGCTGATCTGGACTTGTCTAGTATACAGCGACCAAATCAAACTCCCAGGAGAGTGAACGTTGACTTTCCCGAATGGATGATCGCCTCACTTGATAAAGAGGCGGCAAGGCTTGGTGTTACCCGTCAATCCATCATTAAGGTTTGGTTGGCCGAGCGACTTGAGCGGCCCGCCCTTAACAAGTAAAAGCTACGGACGGTTTCACCGCCGTAGCTTTAGGCGTTACATGCCTACGTACGGCGTTTTATATCGCGGTAAAAAATTTCATGGGAGCCAAGTGCCATCAGTTCGAGAGTCAGAGTGCCCTCATCAAAGCTGTATCCCAATAGGGTGAGTTGCTTGTTCATCTTAACTTTGTGCACTCGCAGGAACGCTCGGTCTCCCTTCTTTTGCTCACCCAGTTCTGGTTTATTCATCAATGCCTTTACAGCGGCATCAAGCTCTTTTTTCTGGCTCGGTTTAAGCTTTTTTACGGCCTTTTTGAATGTAGGCGTTTGTAAAACACTTGTAATCTTAGCCAAAGTCATAACTCTCAAGCTTTCCAGCTTCTCTTTCAGCTGCTGCAATTATGGCCTGGCGCACGAACTCATAAGGAAGGTCGGGGTTATCTTCCATAATTTCACCAATTTTCGCCCAGTGCTCGATTTGTTTGGGTGGTGTTCGGTTCAAGGCTCGAGCCATAATCGTGGCTTTATCAATAAGTTCTTGGTTTAAACGAATACTAGTCGTTGCCATGTTACTTTCCTCCCAACAGAAAATCTCCCAAGTTGTAGCAATATGCCACAACTGAGGCAACATGCAACAAGTCGGGGCAAAGGGCGGCGTAACCGCCGCCTATGTCCGAAGCGTTATGCGCAACACGTAGACCAAGGAGACAACCTAATGGATGAAGTTGATCAACCTGTGAAGTCAAGAGAGCTTCACAACCACCATTTCGACTCGACAATCTGGAACGATTTTATCTTTCGTGACGATGACATTGTCATTTCCACCTATGCTAAGTCAGGGACGACCTGGATGCAGCAAATCGTATCTCAGCTTCTTTTTTCAGCTGAGGAGGGCTTGGAAGTCGCCGAAATGTCGCCCTGGATGGACTTGCGCGTTCCTCCAAAAGAAATCAAGTTGGCTGCAGTCGAGGCACAGACGCATCGTCGATTCATAAAAACGCACCTACCAGTGGATGCTCTGGTCTTTTCAGAAAAGGCAAAGTACATCTACATCGGTCGAGATGGACGCGATGTAGTCTGGAGTCTTTACAACCACCATCTAAATGCGAACGCGGCTTGGTACGACGCCCTTAACAATACTCAAGGCAGAGTTGGTCCGGCTATCGAACCGCCATGCTCGTTGATCTCACAGTATTTTGATGGCTGGCTGAATCAAGACGGATTTCCATTTTGGTCGCTCTGGGACAATGCTCGCACTTGGTGGGCAATTCGTAATTTACCGAATGTACACATGGTGCATTTTGCAAATTTGAAGTCTGACTTGCCTGGAGAATTTCGTCGCATTGCCAAATTCATTGGCACACCCATCGATGAGTCGAAGTGGCATGAGATATTAAATCACTGCAGTTTTGAATATATGAAGGCCAATGCCAAAAAGACTGTTCCTCTAGGCGGGGCATTTTGGGACGGAGGCGCAGAAACATTTATTCACAAAGGTACGAATGGCCGGTGGCGTGATGTGCTTTCTGCTGAACAGATCATGAATTATGAACAGCGTGCGGAGTTGGAGATCGGCTCCGAAGGCGCACATTGGTTTGCCACTGGCGAGCTCAGGTAGTGTATTTTCGTGAGGTGTTTGGTTATGAAGGCAAGTTGTTTATGTGGTGGGGTTAAATTTGAAATTGAGGGCCAATTCGAATACGCCGGGTATTGCCACTGCACCGAATGCCAGAAATTTTCGGGTTCCGCCAATTCAGCTTTTGGCGGTTTGAAGAAAGAGCAACTCACGGTCGTGCAGGGCAAAGAGCTGATGGCCTATTATACGAAATACCCGGGCTCTCACGTCGCCTTTTGCAGCCGATGTGGTTCCTGCCTGTTGAACGAGAAAATTGACTGGGATACCACTAACATTCGTTTGGGGTTGCTTGACGATGCGACTGAAAATGAGCCCAATTTTCATGTTTATGTCGCCTACAAAGCGCCTTGGCACTATTGGGAAGATGCGTTGCCGAAGTTCGATGAGTTGCCTGAGTAGCTTTCTGCAGCCATAGTGCATGAGAATATTAACGATGCCTTCTCTAGCAGAATGTACTGAGTAACCTACGCCTCACATTGCCCTGACACCCACGCCGCCTCACTAAGCTGTGATATTCAGCAGTCAATGAACCAAAGGCGAAAGGGCTACGGTGAGATGGCTGACCGCATGGTGGAATTGGCGTCTCAGTAACCCGGCTTCCTGGGCGTCGAATCTATTCGTGACGGGCTGGGTATTAGAAGCGTGACGCACAACAACGAGACAAGATGAAACCACTAGAAAAAATCGCAACGGCGATCATTCCAGACAGCGGCGGTGAGTTAACCTTATATCGCCGAGAAAATGAATTTTCTATTCGGCTGTCCGGTGTGCGCGGAGAGTTAATGAACAGCCGGGTTTTTAACTCAGAACAGGAGTTGGCGAAGCTGGGTTGCGCCCATATTCGGGATAAGGATGGGGCGGAGGTGTTGGTCGGTGGTTTGGGTATGGGTTACACCCTCGCATCGGCACTCGGGTGTTTAACGGCGACGTCACGGGTGACGGTCGCAGAGCTTGTGCCGGAGGTGGTGGAGTGGAATCAAGGGGTGTTGGGCGAATGTGCCGGGCACCCGCTGGCGGATAAACGCTGCCATGTGCGCGTGGGTGATGTTATTGACCTGGTCAAAGTGCAACAGCCTCACTTTGACGCCATCTTACTTGATGTGGACAACGGCCCTGAGGGGATTACGCACAGCAATAATAACTGGCTGTATTCCACCAGAGGGCTGGACGCCTTATATAATTCGTTGCAGCCTGAAGGGATGCTCGCGGTCTGGTCTGCTGGCGCAGATACGCTATTTACCATTCAGCTCAAGAAAGCAGGCTTCGCTGTTTCACAGCGTACCGTGAGAGGAAGGCCGGGCAAGGGGAGTCGGCATACAATTTTTTTGGCCAAGAAGCCCTGGCGTTCACCTACATCGGCTCCTTACCCTGCTGGCGCTGGGTGAGGAACCGCTGGTTCCGCGCCCTGCATTTGCGCGCCATCGGTATTGTGGTTCTTCAATCCTGGCCCGGTGCCATGTGCCTGCTCACAACTTGGGAAACGCCTTAAGACAAAAGGCGGGCGATAGCGTTTACGACGGATCTTTCATCACACATTGCTTGCAACAGCTGCTGTACTATGAAGCGCCCGCCTGGATGTTTGTTGTAGGTTACACTGGCTTTGGCGGTGTGGTGCTGGGTAGCTGGTTTGTGGTTCGGCCAAGCGCCTTCTTTTCCCGAGAGGTGCGCGGCACTACACGGTAAATTTGCTGTCAATGCTGTGTGGCCATGCGTCTGCAAGCTTAGGGGCGCGCGGGTTCACGCTGCAATTTCATAATCTGTAAGGAGCGATATAATGATTAGCCACGTAATGATTGGCTCGAACGATATTGAAAAGTCGAAGAGCTTCTATTCTGCTGTACTGAAGGTGCTTGGTGCTGGTGCACCTATGGAGCACAAGAACGACACAGGGCAAACGCGCCTGTTTTATATGCATGACGGCTCGATGTTCAGCATTAGCGAGCCGATCAACGGAAAACCGGTGACCACTGCCAATGGCTCAACGATTGGCTTTGCGTGTAATTCGCCGGAGCAGGTCAAGGAGTTCCACGATGTTGCAGTGGCGAATGGCGGTATTAGCGTTGAAGATCCGCCCGGCCCTCGCAACAGCACGATGGGCGTGATGCATCTGTGCTACTTCCTCGACCCTGACGGCCACAAAATCTGCGGCATTCATCGCGCGGGCTGAGGCTGGCCCAAGGAATCAGGGGCGCCTTGAAAAAGGCGCTATACCAAGAGGGCTAGAGGCGTTGGCTTGTATGGGGAACGATGATTGAAGCGGTAAACTTGCTCGGCAAAGAGATCACCTGCGCGACCTGCAGAGCGAATTGCTGCCGCCTGGAGGTCATGCTTGTCACCGATACCGGTGTACCTGAAAAATATGTTGAGATTGATAGCTGGGGCGGTATGACCATGGCCCGCCTGCAGGACGGCTGGTGTGCTGCCTTGGACCGATCTACCATGCTTTGTTCCATCTACGAAAAACGCCCACTGATCTGCCGCGAGTTTGAAATGGGTGGCTATGAATGCCTCTCGGAACGGTCCTGACGCATTAGCCGTTTTTGGAGCGCCGGGTAGGCGCTTTCGATATGCCGTACCGGCATGTAGCACCAAGTTTTGGAGGTTTAGATGACAGAAGTTTGCAGTCAAAGTGTTCTGGACTCCTCATTGGGGGAGTTAAACAAGCATTCCGATGAGTCATGGAGTATTACAGGGGGCAAGTTGCACAGGGAATTTACATTCCCTGACTTTGTTGCAGCGTTTGCGTTTATGACCAAAGTGGCAATCCTCGCCGAGCGGGCCAACCATCACCCCGAGTGGTTCAATGTTTACAACAGGGTGACTATCGATTTAACAACACACGACGCTGGCGGCATATCAAAGAAAGATTTCGACTTGGCGCTGGAGATATCCAAGCGAGCTTTTGCTCGCAATTCACAGGCCTAATCGACAGTTGTGTACACTTACAGCGGCCAATAAATCAGCCCAAGGGGAGAATATGAGCAAGATTTTAATCGTACTTACCTCACACAGCGCACTCGGAGACACTGGCCAGCCTACGGGATTTTGGCTCGAAGAGCTTGCGGCGCCTTACTACATCTTTAAGGATGCGGGAGCAGATCTGGTGTTGGCTTCGCCAGAGGGCGGGCGGCCACCGCTTGACCCGAAAAGTGATGATCCGGATGCGCAGACTCCAGCGACTCAACGGTTCAAGGCTGATAGTGCGGCGAATCGCGCACTTGCCGCTACCGTACGGTTGGACTCGCTGTCTGCCGATGACTTTGACGCCGTATTTTATCCCGGAGGGCATGGGCCGTTGTGGGACCTTGTTGACGACGCCGCCTCCATTCGTTTGATCGAGGATTTTTGGGCAGCTCGCAAGCCTGTCTCGGCGGTTTGTCATGCTCCGATTGCGTTGGTTAACGCCAAGGATGTGAGTGGCGCGCCTATTGTCCAAGGCAGGCAGGTAACGGGATTCACCAACACTGAGGAGGCCGCTGTTGGCCTGACTGAGATTGTTCCTTTGCTGGTCGAAGATACGATGCTTACGCGTGGTGCTCGGTACTCCAAAGGTGACGACTGGCAGTCATACACTCAACAAGATGGCAACCTCATTACGGGCCAGAACCCGGGGTCATCAGAAGCGGTGGCCAAGCTGGTGCTTGCGGCGCTCGCGCAGCCACGTTGAGCATTAGTAACGGCTTCAAGGTTTGCCCATCTTGCAGCTACGAAATCCAATCTTTGCTCTGTAATTTTGCGTAACCATAGTGTTTGGATGGAATAGGAACGTAAAGATGTTGCCGGAAGGCGAGGAATCGAGAATTATTGAGATGGCATGGGAGGATCGCACGCCTTTTGAGGCGATTGAGCTGCAGTATGGCCTGAAGGAACCTGACGTCATCAAGCTCATGCGCCGAAGCCTGAAGCGGGGCAGTTTCGAACTTTGGAGAGCCCGTGTCAGCGGCCGCGCGACGAAGCATTTGAAACTGAGGGTTCCAGGCGTTTCTCGAGGCTATTGCCCTACACAGTACAAGCCTCGCTAGGGCGGCTTGGTGACGCGTCCAGAGAATCGAGGCCGAAAAGCATCCGGGAATTAATGAGAGCATGAGTACAGAGCAACCGAAGAATCCTCTGCATGGCGTGACCATTGAGATGGCTTTAACCCGCTTGGTCGACCATTACGGCTGGGAGGGTTTGGCACAGAGAATTGATGTCAATTGCTTTAAGAATGACCCCTCTCTCAAGTCATCGCTGAAGTTCTTGCGCAAGACGCAATGGGCCAGAGACAAGGTTGAACGCCTGTATCTGGAGAAATTTGATCCGCAATCCCCCTGGAGCCGTTCCCGCTAGCACTCCACGTGGCGGTTGCTCCCCTCGCGCGTGTTTGCCTGTTGGGCGGTGAATGAACACAGGGTAGTGTGTTGTGCGCGAAACCCATTCAAGCCTGGTTGAGATACGATGAACAAGATAAATCCCAGCAAGCTCCTCAACAGCAAATGGACTGCGGTGAAACCCGTCGATAAGGAAAAGCACTTTATCGTTTCTGAAGTCGATTTCGATGAAGAAGGTGTTGTCGTTTCGTGCGTTATTGAGGCGGTCATGTCAAAGCGGGCAACGCCGCTGGATTGGCGCGTGTTGAAGAACGAAGAGTGCTGGCAGCATGGTTGGAAATAGGTCTCCATTCTTCACATGATCCACATAGCCTTACACTTTTTCACCCCGTTGATAGTGGCTGGGGCCTTTTTCAGGAAGCGTTGGAAATATGCCTACGTTGTTATGATGGCGACAATGCTGGTCGATATTGATCACCTGCTGGCTACCCCTGTTTATGATCCTGGCCGCTGTAGCATCGGCTTTCATCCATTGCATCAACCATGGTTTATAGCGGTGTATGTAGTGCTTTGTTTTTTTCCCAAGAGCAGGCTCGTCGGGATAGGATTGGTGCTACACATGTGCCTGGATGCGATCGACTGTCAGGTGACCAACGGCCTGTGGATCACTTGAAACCCTCATGAGCCATCTTTGAACGGATCTCTGTGAAACTCTGCGGCCTTATGACCGCTTTTATACCGCACTCCATCGAATTGGCGCTTCGCCGCCAGCCAGTACACTGTTTGAAGCATCAGTTTTGCATACCAAGCTCATGCCAGCTGGCCTTCCGATACCACAGGCGGCCGATAGACTTGATCTTGCGCACGGCCGCGTTAACTAACCTAAGCTAGAATATACTGAGTGCAATCGCTCGTTTGCCCGTTATACCTGTTGAGGTAAGAATGGAATTTAAAGACTACTACGCATTGCTCGGCGTTGAGCCCGATGCTGACGAATCCACCATCAAAACAGCCTACCGGCGTATGGCTCGCAAATTTCACCCGGATATCAGCAAGGAAGACGATGCTGAGGCCAAGTTCAAAGATGTGGCTGAAGCGTGGCAAGTGCTGAAAGACGCGGACAAGCGCGCGGATTACGACCAGTTACGACTGATGCGCAGCCAGCAGGGCGGACGCGGCGCTTTCGAGCCGCCGCCAGGGTGGGAGCCTTCGGGTGGTGCCGGCTTTGACCCTGCCGATGCCGGCTTTTCCGATTTTTTCGAGTCTCTGTTTGCGGGTGCTCGGCAGTCTGGCCGGGGCGGGCCATCGCCGGAGCGGCGTGGCCGGGATGTGGAGATCGACTTGCCCATTTTCCTCGAAGATACGGTCAGTGTAGAGGCAAAGCCGGTCTCCTACCGGCTGCCGGAATATAACGAGTATGGGCAGGTGATCGGTGAAACCACCAAGAATCTGAATGTTAAAATCCCGGCGGGTGTTACGGGCGGTGAGCGTATTCGCTTGAAGGGCCAGGGGGTCGCGGGTGTGGGAAATGCTCTGGCCGGGGACGTGTACTTGCGTATCCGTCTTGTGCCGCATCCACTGTTTGATGTTGAGGGACATAATCTTATCGTCACGGTGCCCGTGGCGCCATGGGAGGCGGCACTGGGTACCAAGATCGAAGTGCCTACGTTGACTACGCCGATCAAAATGAGTATCCCCGCAGGTAGCCAGAATGGGAGTAAATTGCGTGTCCCGGGTAAGGGGCTGCCTGGCAAGGCCGGCCATGGTGATCTTATCGCAGTGCTCAAGGTAGTGATGCCTGATGCTGCGGGTGAGGATATTAATCAGCTGTGGCAGCAGCTGGCCGAGAAGGCGGGCTTTGATCCGCGCGCACAATGGAGTCGGTAGCGATGGTCTCTCAAGTAGAAGTGACGATTTATAGCAGCGAACTCTGTCAGCGGGTGGCGATTTCGAGCCAGGAGTTGGCTGAGATGGTCAGCCATGGCATCGTACAGCCATGCGACCAGCGTGCGGTAGAGTGGCAGTTTGATGAGGCTGTAGTGACAGAGATAGCCCGCGCAGCAAGGTTGCGCCGTGATTTGCAGATTGATTGGGCTGGAGTGGCCTTGGCGCTTCAGTTGCTCGAGGAGGTTGATGGGCTGCGACGCGAAAATGAGGTGCTCCGGCGGAGGCTCGCGCGGCTGGAGGAGTAACTGGAAAAGTGGTGTCAAAATCAAAGCTCTATGCACAGTTGGACTTCAGGGAAGAGGAGCTGCGCGAACGTCTTGTCCCGCACCTGGAAAATGCGGCCAATGGGCGCAACAAATGGGTGTTCTGCACAACGGATTTCAACCTGTCTCCGCAGTTGCCGTGTGTGATTAACGCTGAAACGGATGCACTCGTTCAGCTTGGCAGGCAGGTTCTGCAGCTCAGGGAAAAGTTGGGTGAATCATCAGCCGGGACAATCGCGGAGAGGATATGCTGGTATTGTAGGCAATGGAGTGACTGCGGGGATAATCATCAGAAGGCTGCGCAGGAATTGGCCCGTGACTTTTTGCTGGAAATAGCCAAAGCCAATTCACCGGAAGGAGGTGGCGCGAGATGAGTTTCGTTTCTTCCTTGTCTATCACAGATCGTGCGGTCTATGTTCTCTGCGACAGGCTCATGGGGTGTGACGCGGGGGCAGCGCAGCGGGTTGAATGGTTTCGTCGTGGCTTTGAAGGCGGCGAGATGAAGCAATGTGATACGTTTGTCGCCGTTACCTGGAAAGCGAGGTTGGACTCATGAATTCACTCGATCAACAAAGCGTTGACTGCCCTTATTGCGGCGAGCCTATTGAAGTTCTTATTGATCACGAGGAAGCGGGTCAGCAATATATTGAGGACTGCCAAGTGTGTTGTCGGCCCATTACCTTTAGCGTTTCCATGGATACGGACGGTGACGTGTCTGTTGCTGTTTACAGCGAGGATGAATCGTTTTAAGTCACAGTATCTCGATAGCCTTGCGTTCGGTACGTTTCGAGCGTCAGCCACTCAAGTTTATTTAGCCTGGATTTTATACGGAGCCATATGTTTCAAATACAGTTGTCAGAAGAGATCAATGCACCCAAGGATGTAGTCTGGGATGTGATTACCAACACGCAATACTATTCCTTGTGGAATCCCTTTGTGGTTGCCTGCGAATCTACATTTGAAGTGGGCGCTCCCATTCACATGCAGGTTAGGGTAATGCCCTCCAAAGTGAGACCGCAGACAGAGACGATTTTCCAAAACATCGAAGGTGAGCTTCTGGAGTACGGCATCAATGCGCCGCTGGGAGCGCTCTCCAGCATACGCCAGCATAAGTTAACGTCGACCGATTCAGGCTCGACAAAATATGAGTCGGTTTTCAGGTTGAAGGGCTGGTTTTCGCCGGTGGTGGGGCTTTTTTTGGGCGCGCAGTTAAACAGAGGGTTCAACGATATGACGGCTGGTATTGTTAGCCGTTCACTGGAGGTTTATGCCAACAAAAAGTCATAACAGATGCGCGTGCACCTATCGCTGGGGGTGAGGTGATCAAGTATCTGTGGGTAGCCATGTTCGTCGTCTTTCTGGTTTGGTCAGGAATAAACCCCAAGGATCAGTTCACTTGGCTTTTAGAAGTGTTTCCGGCGCTGCTGGTGCATGGAGTTCTGGCGCGAACAGCGAGCTAACGATGACCATTGACGGCATTGCTTATATTGTTGTGCTCACCTTGGCTGCAGGATTATGTATGCCGCTGGGCGGCTGGATCGCCAGCTTCGAGCATATCCAGCGGCAATGGCTGGAGCGGGAGGTGCGGCACTTTCTCATCGCTTTGGGTGGTGGTTTGTTATTGGGCGCCGTGTTTCAGGTTTTGCTGCCTGAGGGCTTGGCCCGTTTTGGTAATTCCGTTGCTGCGGTGTTGTTGTTCGTCGGTGGAGGCTTGGTGGTGTTCCTGTTCGAGCGTGCTTTGGCGGCACGACGGAAGGAATCGCCACAGCTCTTGGGGATGCTGTTGGATTATATCCCGGAGTCACTTGCGCTTGGTGGACTCATTGCCACCGACCCTTCCCTGGCGCTGCTCTTGGCTATCGTGATTGGCTTGCAGAATGTACCGGAGGGATTTAACGCCTACCGCGAGATGCTGGCCGCGGGGAGTGCTTCATCCGGCAGGGTGCTTGGCATGATGTCGCTGTTAAGCCTGTTGGGTCCACTGGCAGGCCTCACAGCGTATTGGTTACTCTCAGAATCACCGGCGATACTCGGCGCTATTATGCTAACTTCCGCCGGAGGTATTCTTTATCTGATGTTCCAGGATATCGCGCCGCAAGCGCGTCTAAAGAAGCATTGGGCTCCGCCATTAGGTGCAGTGATTGGATTTGCGCTGACAATGTTGGCGTCTATCGGGTTGGGTCATAGCTGACAGGGATGATTCATGAATCGGTCTTCTTTTTCCCCATGAGTGCTCCCGGATGAGCACGGCTGTCGTGTGGTGGCGTAGACAGACCTCTACTCTAACGCGCCGCCTCATCCTGGAATCTGTTGTGACACCTCCGCAGCCACTTCGTGGCAAGTATCCAGCAGACGTTGAAGGTCTTGTGTTCTCGAAAGGCGGTGATCTCCATCGCGGACTAGTGTAAGCACTACATTCGTCTCGGTCAGGCAGCCAACCAGTTGCTGAGCGTGTAGCCAGGGGACATCCTCGTCCGCCATCCCTTGCAGAATGCGCACCGGGCCCTCGAAAGCGATGGCTGTCCCCAAGATTTTCCACTGCTTTGCATCATCGATCAAAGCGCGTGTCAGCATATAGCTATCGCCGTATTCAGAAGGCATCTCACAATGACCCTGTGTGTGCAGGGTGGCACGCTGTTGCGGGTTCAAAGAGTGCTCAAACAGGCGCTCGGTAAAGTCTGGCGCTGGCGCAATTAACACCAACCCTGCGCAGCGTTCGGGCCTCACCAGTGCTGCCAGCAGAGCCAACCAGCCCCCCATGCTGGACCCCACCAGCACCAATGGGCCGTCAGTGAGCGCATCGATCGCCTCAAGAGTGTCTTGCCGCCACGTCGACAGGGTGCAGTGCTCGAAGGCCTCAGACGATAAACCGTGCCCCGCGTAGTCGAAGGACAGAAACCCACAACCTTGCGTACGCGCCCATGCCTGTACTGCACAGGCTTTGATGCCACTCATGTCCGAGCGAAACCCCGATAGCCAAACAAAGGTAAGCGGCTGCCGTGCGGGCGCCGTGGCAGCGAAAGCCAGCCTTCGGCCACTGGGTGCATTAAAGTATTGGGTTGTCATTGTGTGTGGGCCATTGCCTTCAGGATTGTTATTCTAAGGCTTTCGATGGCCGCTCGCAGGTTGTTCTGCGTTGGCTTCCTGTTGACTTTGGATGATGTGCCCATGAGTGATTTACCTGCTTGCCCTGAATGCCAGTCCCCCTACGCCTATGAGCAAGGGGTGTTTTTGGTGTGCCCCGAGTGCGGGCACGAATGGAGCGCTGCTCTGGCAGGCGGTGCAGCGGATGACGCCCCGGTCATTACCGACGCGAACGGTAACCCGCTGGCTGACGGCGATACGGTCACCGTGATCAAGGATCTGAAAGTGAAGGGCTCGTCCCTGGTGGTTAAGGTAGGCACGCGGGTTAAGAGCATCCGTCTGGTGGCGGGCGACCACGATATCGACTGCAAAATTGAGGGTATTGGTGCCATGAAACTTAAATCCGAATTTGTGAAGAAAGCATGAATGCGTCAGAAAGCACCGAGCATTTTATGCGCCGCGCCTTGGAGTTGGGCCGCCATGCAGCCGATACCGGCGAGGGCGGCCCCTTTGGCGCGGTTATCGTGCGTGACGGCAATATTGTAGGAGAAGGCTGGAACCGTGTGCTGGCCTCTAACGACCCCACCGCTCACGGTGAGATTATGGCGATCCGTGATGCCTGCGCGCAGGCTGGCCTCGTCAACCTGGAGGGCTGTGACATTTATACCAGCGGCGAACCCTGCCCCATGTGTCTTGGGGCGATTTACTGGGCGCGCTTGCGGCATGTGTACTTCGGGTTTTCGATTGCGGATGCGGAGCGTGTCGGTTTTGATGACCGCCGTTTTTACGAGGAGTTGACGTTGCCAGCTGGCCAGCGGCAGGTGGGCCAAACGCAGCTGCTTGGTGAAGAAGCGTGTAGCGTGTTAGATGCCTATTTTGTCAAGTCGGACCGCGTACCCTACTGAAAGGACATCTTATGTCGCAGATTATTTTGCATCACTACGCTCTGTCGCCCTTTGGCCAGAAGATACGCAGCATGTTGGGCTACACAGGGCTGGCTTGGCAGTCTGCGCTAACCCGTGAACTGCCGCCTCGGCCTGAGCTTTCGAGGTTGGCTGGCGGATACCGCAAGATTCCGGTGGCGCAATGTGGTGCAGACATCTTTTGTGACTCGCGCACGATTGCCGCGGAGATTGGCCGGCTGGCCGGAAACCCCGAGTTGGTGCTGGAGAATCTGCCCGAAAACGCTCAGGACTGGGCCCGGCGAGCAGACGGCGAGCTGTTTTTCCCCTGCGTACTCACCGGCGGCACGCGAGCATTACAGCGCAAAGTACGCCAGCAAATGTCCTGGTTGGACATTGGGCGTTTCATTGTCGATCGCATTGCAATGGGGCGTAAGGCAGCGGTCAAGATGCCCGGACGCAGCCAGGCGCAGGCGCTGGTGTTGGAGCATTTAGCCGCGGTAGAGGCGCAGTTGCAGCAGGTGTTTTTATTCGGCTCTCAGCCCAACCACGCGGATTTCTCCACCTATCACGGATTATGGTTTATGCATGAGTTGGGTGAGTCGCCGCTGTTGGCTGATTTCCCCCGCACGCTTAGCTGGATGGCGGCTATGAAGGCCCTTGGTGACGGTGCCAGTGAGCCTGTATCGATACATGAAGCGCTGGCGGTAGCGGCGGCTGCACACCCTCGCGCGATTCCGCCACAGCAGCGACAGGCTGCCTGCGTGGGTGAAGCGGTGCGGATAGCGCCCCAAGACTATGGCCAAGAGCCAACCGACGGCATCTTGGTGGGTGTGGCGGCGCATAGCTGGATTTTGGCGCGGGAGGATGCCGAGCTGGGTACGCTGCATGTGCACTTCCCCCAGCAGGGCTACGCGTTAACGCCCTTGTGATACGTAGCGCGAGAGCGTGGGATAGGTGAGGGATGCGTGAGCAATGAGCGACCAAAGCGCAACAACCCGGCTGAAAAGTAGCCGCGCTTATGCCCGTGCTAGCAGGCGCGCGCGGGCTGTGATCGACCAGCCGGGAGGTTTGACCGAGCTGGCAGCGTCCGCCGGTCGCAAGGCGGCCGCCCGTAGCGGTGCGCTCGCAGGAATCTGGCAGTCGGTTCAAGACGCGCTGCGCCTGGTGAAGGCCTATGCGAGCGGCGCATATCGAGAAATTCCCTGGCAGTCTATGCTGATTCTGGTCGCGGCGGTGGTGTACTTTGTCATGCCGGTTGATGTGGTGCCGGACATCCTGTTGGGTTTTGGCTTACTGGACGACGCAGCGATTCTGGGCTGGACGCTGCGTACGCTCGATGTCGACCTGAAGCGCTTTCGGGCATGGGAGGCGAGCCGTGCCGATCCGGCTGTTGTAGCCGACGCGAGTGCTGCTCCAGGGCCCCTGCGGTCAGGGGGTCAAACAGAGAGCTGAAACCTGCGCGAATGCGCATGGACGCAAAGTCGAACCCTAGTGATAACGGCAAGATGAACAGGGCAGCGGGGCACCTGTCTGTTTCGGCCTCCCAGCCTGCCAATCTATTGAACCACTGGCGTTGGATGGTCAGCGCAGCGCGGCTATCTGCGCCGCTGGCGGCTACCATCATCATCTTTTGGTATCTAACAGGAACCTATCATGGCATCACCTTTACTCCGCCCCGTTCGTCTGGGAGCGATAGAACTCAAAAATCCTATCGTGATGGCGCCTATGACCCGTGCACGTACGCCGTCTCGTGTACCCACGGCTTCCATGGCGGAGTATTACCGCCAGCGGGCCGGTGCGGGGCTTATCATTACCGAGGCCACGCAGATTTCGCAGCAGGGCACCGGTACCGTCTCTACGCCGGGTATTCATACGCCCGAGCAGATCGCCGGCTGGCGTGCGGTGACAGATGCTGTACATGCTGCAGGTGGGCGCATTGTTTGCCAGATATGGCACTGTGGGCGAGTGTCTCACACTGTGTTCCAGCAAGATGGTGCAGCACCGGTAGCGCCATCGGCTGTGCAGGGCAGCATTCGCACCTTTACTAAAGAAGGTTTTGTACAGACTTCGCAGCCGCGCGCGCTAGCACTGGAGGAGATCAAAGGCGTGGTCGCGGATTTTCGCCAAGCAGCGCACAACGCGCTGGCTGCCGGCTTTGACGGTGTTGAGATCCACGGCGCCAACGGCTACCTGATAGACCAGTTTTTGCGGGATGGGGTCAACCAGCGCAGCGATGCTTATGGTGGCCGCATCGAGAACCGCTGCCGGCTGTTGCTGGAGGTGACGGATGCGGTGATTGACGCGGTTGGCGCAGAGCGCACGGCGGTGCGGTTGTCGCCATTCTCCACCACCTGGGACTGCCACGACAGCCAGCCTGCGCCGCTGTTTCAGCACGCAATTGCTCAGCTTGACCAACGGGGTTTGGCGTTTCTGGAGATTGTTGAGCGCATTAATGAATCACCCATCAGCGGCAGTGCGGCACAGGTGCAGGAGGGCTTTGGTACCGAGGACGTCAGGTCTGTTTACCATGGCGCACTGGTGTTGAACGGCGGCTATGACCGTGAGCGTACTGAGTCCGTATTGGCGGCGGGAGGCGCTGCGGCTATATCGATTGCGCGGCCCTATATGTTTACCCCGGATTTGGCCGAGCGTTTTGCCAGCGGGGCGCCGCTAAACCCACCCGGCGATGATGCAGCGGTGTACGGTGGTGGTGATGCAGGCTATATCGACTTCCCCACCTTACAGGGCTGATTGTGGTGGTTGATACAACGCCGCGTTTAGCGGGGCGATTGTGGCTGCGCTGTTGGCATCGCGCGGCGAATTCGAGGGATCAGAGGTGAGTTGCCCGTGGCGATAACGTTTGAGGTGTTCTGGCGCTTCTTATTGTTGGGCTGCGTAAGCTTTGGCGGCCCCGCCGCACACATCGGTTACTTTCAGCAGGCGTTTGTGCAGCGCTTGCGCTGGCTGGATGCGGCAGACTACGCCAAGCTGGTGGCTTTGAGCCAGTTTCTGCCAGGACCGGGTTCCAGCCAGGTGGGTTTTGCACTCGGTTACCGGCGCGCGGGTTTACCCGGTGCACTGGCCGCGTTTGTGGGCTTTACGCTACCTTCCTTCCTGCTCATGTTGGGCCTCGCTGTGTTCGCTGCACAGGTGGCAGAGGCCGGCTGGCTCGAGGGCCTGGTGCGCGGCCTCAAACTGTTGGCGGCAGTTGTGGTGGCGGAAGCGGTGCGCAGTATGGCGCTGTCCTTCTGTCGCCATAGGGCCTGCGTGGCTCTGGCAGTAACTACGGCTGCGCTCTTGCTGGTGAGTGCATCGGTCTGGGCACAGTATCTGGCATTGCTTGGCGCTGCGCTGTTCGGTGTGGCATTTTTGCCCGCGACTGCGACTGCGACTGCGATGGACTCGCAGCGCTCGCTGCCGCTGGCTTCGGGCCTGCGCTGGTTGCCTCTTGTGGCGTTTCTGATGTTGTTTGCCTCGTTGCCTTGGTTGGCGGGCCTGGGTGCAGAGGGGCGCCTGTTCAGCCAGTTCTTCAGCAGCGGCAGCTTGGTGTTTGGTGGCGGGCATGTGGTTTTGCCTCTGCTGCAGCAGCAGGTGGGTGATACGCTGAGTGAAGACCGGTTTTTGCTGGGTTATGCAGCGGCTCAGGCGGTGCCCGGGCCGTTGTTTTCTCTGGCCGCCTTCTTGGGCGCTGAATTGGCACCGGCCCGGCCCTTTTGGGGCGCTCTGGTCGCAACGCTTGCCATATTTTTGCCCGGGTTTCTGCTGGTGTTGGCGCTACAGCCTGGGTGGGAGGCGCTCGCGGCCAAGCCTCGTGTGTTGGGTTTGGTGGCGGGTGTTAACGCGGCGGTGGTCGGCCTGCTGGCCGCGGCGTGGGTGAATCCGATTGCCAGCAGCGCCCTGCACAGTGCGTGGGACATATTTTGGGTGCTGTTGGGTTGGGCGCTGCTGGTGCGCTGGCGTCCACCTATTCTGTTGTTGGTGGCAGGCTTTGCCGGGCTCGGTTTAGTTCTTGGTGCGAGGTGAGCCGCTTACGCAGGCGGTGTTTTGGCACCGGTGGAAACTCGCGCTACACTGGTAGTGCATTGCCAGTTGGCGTGTGAATTCTGTTATTCGCAACAACGCAGGGAAGTGACTATGTCTAACGAAGGTTATCACGAGCCTATCAATGAACTGAGTGACGAAACTCGCGATATGCATCGCGCTATTGTATCGCTAATGGAAGAGCTTGAAGCGGTGGATTGGTATAACCAGCGTATGGATGCGTGTAAGGATCCTGAGCTGAAGGCAATTTTGCGCCATAATCGCGATGAGGAAAAGGAGCACGCAGCCATGGTGCTGGAGTGGATCCGGCGGCGTGATCCGGTGATGGATAAAGAGCTTAAAGATTACCTGTTTACGGACAAGGTTATCGCTCACCAATAACCCGTTGCGTGGCAGTGTTGCTCAGGGCATTGAGATGCCCATGAGCTGCCATTCACCGACCTGGTTGTCGTCCCGCTCGGTGTAGCGATATTTCACCTGGGAGCCATCCGGGGCATTTTCGATCATGGCATTTTTGGGTTCTTTGAACTGGATGCGGCTGCGCCGCTCCAGTTGGCATTCACTGCCCGCTTCAGCGCGCTTGGTCGAGTGGAATGCCACGTACACATCTTGGCCCATTTGCTCGGCCTTTTTCTTGTCTACGGTTCCTTCCAGAATGCAGTCCTGAGTGACTTCCGCCAAGGTGAGGGCAGAAAACAGGGGCAGGGTAGCGAGGATCAGTGTCTTGGTGATGAGTTTCATGATTTTCTCCTGGCGTTTCCTAACGCCGTTGTTATAAGGGCAGCGTGTCCTAAAGCACTTTGCCTGATCTTGTTGCCAGCATAGAGCGGATAATGGCTATTAATCTATCGCTGTCATGCCGCTGTCATAATAAATTCACATTCATGGTGTAGCGCTGGCTTGGCTGCAGTGAGCCCTGTGCTGGCATGGTTACGGCCACAGCCCGGTAGTCTTTTGCCGTATAGGCCACCACTTCAGGCAAACAGGCCATGCAGATACCAGCAGCGCTGGCGCCGGTCGTGAAAAAGCCAGTAATACTGGCCGCCGTGGCCTCGGGCTATGTAGTAGTCGCGGCTGACGGGCTCCTGCCACCAACGGTCTTCAATCCGCTCGGGGCCTCTCACCAGTTGCAACTGGCCATACCAGTACAATGCGCCATTTTCTTTCCGCGCTAACGGCTGTGGTTCTGGTAGCAGCCAGAATGGACGCTGGGCACCGGGTGGCACCGCTGTGGGTTGGGCGCTGGGCTCTGTGCTCAGATAGACCGCGAGTTCTGGTAAATGCTCGTCGCGGCAGCTAATGGTGTGTATAGCCTGCAAGCCCAGCCGGCTGCGTAATCGATCCAACAGTGCATGCAGCGGTTCGCGCTGGTTACGTGGGCTGAACAAGTCAATGGCCGCACTGTGCCCGGCGAGCAATTCCTTGCATTCCAGCACCAGCCCTTCAACACCGCTGCGCAGAGTGAGGCGGTCCAGCTGCAGACGAGTAAGCTGGTACCACGTGGCCCAGTCACTGTGTCGGCTGCTGCTGCGCACTTGCAGGTGCTGTTTCTGGCGGTCAGCGCTCAGCAGTTGCCAATCAATCTGCCCGCTCTGTAGCTGTGTTTGGCGCAGGAAGCCGCACAGCGACTGCAGCAGCTGTTCCACCGCAGGTAACAGCTCCGCTGTGGTTTTGGCTTCATAGCCAAACCAGTACTGGTCACTGAACTGCTGTGGCGGCTGATAATCGGGTTCCAGGTCAGTTGCACGGCCCAACATCTGACGCAGGTAATGCACCAGGCCTTGGCCACAACGCTTGGCCAGTGCGGCCTCCGGGAGTGTCAGAATGTCAGAGAAGTATCGCAGCCCGGCCCGCTCCAAAGCTGTCACTGCTTTGGGAAACTCCTGTAGCAGCGCAAGGGGTAGCCCGGCGATGTGCTCCTGCCAGGCCTCGGGGTTGTCAGTATCACTGCCTTCTGCGTGGAATGAGAGCAACCAAGCCGCTTTGGGGGTTGGCGCCAGCCCCGTATCAACGCGGTAGCCTCGCATCTCTATACCGTGCCGAACTGTTCTGAGCAGAGTGTTAAGGCCGCGATGCAGGGTAAGGCAGCTGCCAATTTCCAGTTGCAGGCAGTCCTCCTGCCAGATATACAGGCGCGGACTGATACCGTAGGCCCAGCAGCACAGCTGCTGCAGGCAGTGTTGCTCAGCTGCTGTGTCGCGAGCTCGTAGCTGTAACGGAAGTTCTGCCGCTAGCGCGCGAACGCCCGCAGCAGCCATGCCGATGTGCACGCCCATGGCGCTGGCGCAGTCGTTGGCGCGTAACACCCGTTGCTGCTCCAGCACCACGATAGGCTGCGTTTCATCAAGTGTTTGGCATTGCAGCGGGAGCTGTGGGAAACGTAGGCACAGCCAGAGGCTCACCCTGCCCCCCTGCGTGCCTGCGGCCATAGAGGCAAGCGCTTCAAGAGTAAGCGCTGTGGAAGCCGGTGCTGCAATATAATGCTGTACATATATACAGTATTGCGCAGTGCGCTGGCGACTGTCCAGCCTATTCCCCATTTGGTCTTTACAGTTAATTACGTCATTATCGTGTGCGATTTCTGCGCTTCAGTAAGCGGCCAGAACAATCCCGTTCACAGTTAACGAGGTTGAAATGATATTGCACAAATACAAACTTGCAGTGTTGCCCATGGCGCTTTCTGCCGTATTGGCTGCCTGTTCCCGTGACGAAGCTCCGTCCGAGGTGGCAATGCCAGAGGCGGCTGCAGTTGTGGGTGCGGCGCAGAATGTCCCCCGGGAAACGGCAGCAGACGCGGCCGAGGTTGCGGCGTTTCGCACTTATCTGGATGAAAACTACGCTGTGGATATGGCCCGGCTGCCTTATACCGCCAGTTTCCGTGGGATTAAAACCAATCACGACCAGTGGAACCCCATATCAGATACGTTCCTTGATGAAACACGAGCGATTAATGAGGCCCGTCTGCAGCAATTGGCGCACTTTGATCGCGCTGCACTGCCCCTTGAGGCGCAGTTATCCTACGATCTTTACAAACTGGAATTGGATCGGCTACTGGCTGCAGATGCCTTCCGGCACCACCAGTTTGTGAT
>ERZ887851.642-NODE-642-length-33840-cov-16.251769_pt1 | contig 33840 bp, 27 predicted proteins | sample MGYA00521100_ERZ887851 | MGnify/ENA primary metagenome ERZ887851 (study PRJEB32303, sample SAMEA104408602) | aquatic metagenome | biome: Brackish water; feature: Pelagic; material: water | place: Baltic Sea | collected 2014-06-06T16:11:00 | depth 11,444 m ... | reverse complement strand
TGTTCTGTAAAATGAGAAAACTTAAACGCTCCGCATTCTACTGCATGTGACTGTTGGGGGAAATGCCGCCGAGCACTACTTGTCGGCTTTCGCCCGCTTGCGGTATTCAATGGGCGTGGTTCCCTCCCAGCGCTTAAAGGCCCGATAAAAAGTACTGGGTTCAGAGAAACCGGTCAGATAGACAATTTCACTGATCTCTTCTTCGGTGCGCGCGAGTAATCGCTTGGCCAGTGAACGGCGATGCTCATTGAGCAGCCGCTGAAAGCTGGTGTCGGCCATATTCAGCTGGTGCCGGAGATTGCGCGGGCTGATCTCAAGCTGTTCCGCAACTCGCTCCAAAGTCACTTCAGAACTTTCTAATAGCGCGGCAATCTGGGTGCGCACCAGACGCACAAAATCCTGCTGTTGCAGTCGCGCTAGATGCTCGTCCGCGGCCTTAACGTGGAGGTTGAGTAATTCCGGTTCGCCATTGAGGGAACGGTAATTGAGAATCTCGGGGGCAAAATAGAGCTGGAACGAGGGCGCATTAAATTGCACTTCGCATTGAAATATACGCTGATACTCGGCCATGTCTGTGTTCGGAGGATGATTAAAGACAATTTTTTCCGCTTTAAAGGCGCCGTCGGTTACCGCTTGAAAGGATTTGATCAATCCCAGCACCATGGCTTCCGCCAGATGGGAGGTGGCGTATTGGTATTCGGCAAAATAGCTGGTCAGGCAGGGTCTTGGCTGTTCGCTAAGCTGACCGTGAAGGGCATCGCTGATCAGGCGCTGATAGCTGATTACCCGGCGCAGACCATCGCCAAAGGTGGCACTACTGAGGAATAGATACTCGAGAATCTGGCCCTTATAGACTGGCATTTTCTCCCCTAGATGCAATCCGATACAGGGGTCCCCAGACAGTTCAACCGCGGCTTTCCAAAAATGTGGCTGGGCAGAGAACTGGGTGCGCAGATTGCTTTGATAGAGTTGCTGGGGATCCAGTCCACTGCGGCGCAGCACGGCGTCGGCATCGACACCCAAATTGGCTAAACCTTGATATGCCAGCCTGACTAAAGTTCCCGAATCGGTTAAACCTGACATACACTTACCTAGAGGTTCTCAGTCTTAAGAGCCGATAATGACTTTAAGAGGTTAATGAAAGCCCCAATCATACATGATTGACCGAAATGACAATATAGAGTTTTTTTACTGCCAATGATTACCAGGGAGGTTTCAAGCAGAATGACAAAGATGAATAGCCCAACCCCAGAGTCGAATCAATCCAATAGCAGTGCTTCACGCGCTGGTCTGCCACCTATCGTGCTCAGTCACTTGCCGAATATGCCTTCGCTACTAGGGCGTGCGGCGTTTAAATCTGGTTACTATCAGCTCGGCGACGTACTGCCAGCCCTGAGCACCGAGATTAATCACCTGCGTATCCGAAAGGATGATCTGCGTGCTTATCGGGCGCTCTGTGGTTTTACCGATAATTCAGTTCTGCCAGCAACCTATCTGCATATGCTGTCGTTTCCCCTGTCGTTAAACCTGCTTATCCAGCAGGACTTTCCCATGAAAGCCATGGGTCAGGTCCATCTGCGCAACCAAATCTCGGTGCTGGAGGAGTTTGATCTGCGGGCATCGATCAGTATGAAAGCGACGATTGGCAAAAGTGAGTTGACCAGTCGCGGTGTGGAGTGGGATATAGATGTCTTAGCTGTGGTGGATAATCAGCTGGTATGGTCTAGTACCTCGACCTATTTAAATCGCTGTAAAACGGGTATAGCTGCGGTGCGACAGAAGGAAATATTGCCCCAAGGCAATACCCAAAACTGGACCGTTGCGGCGGATATTGGTCGCCGCTATGCGAAGGTTTCGGCTGATTACAATCCGATTCACCTTTCGGATATCACGGCTAAATTATTTGGTTTTAAACAGGCGATTGCCCACGGCATGTGGTCGAAAGCACGCTGTTTAGCCGCACTTGAAGACAGACTGCCGAATTCTGGCTACAGCGTTGATGTGGCATTTCATCGGCCACTGTTTTTGCCCTCTGAGGTGGTCTTTAATAGCTGCGTAAATCAACAGGGTGAGAGCTTCTCATTACACAATAAAAACAGTGGAGTCCTCCACTTGCTAGGCCAAATCTCATAGGAGAGTAGTAATGCCTGATTATAAAGTCCCGGTAAATGATTACCTGTTTCTGTTCAATGATGTGCTCGATATGCAGAGCAAATACAAAGATGTGCAGGGCGGAGACGAAGCCACCACCGATATGGTTGAGGCGATCTTTACTGAAGCGGCCAAGTTTTGTGAAAATGAATTGGCGCCAATCTATCAGAGTGGCGACATTGGCTGTACTTGGAACGATGGCGTGGTCACCACACCTGCAGGTTTTAAAGAGGCCTACCAGAAGTTTATTGAAGCTGGCTGGACCACTTTGACCGGCAGCACCGATATGGGCGGTCAGGGCCTGCCATCCTCTATTGGTATTGCCATCAATGAAATGATGACCACCGCTAACTGGGCCTGGGCCATGTATCCGGGTCTCAGCGAAGGCGCTGTAGCAACGCTTGAGACCAGCGGTACCGAGCAGCAAAAGAAAGACTACCTAGTCAAACTCATCAGTGGCGTCTGGAGTGGCACCATGTGTCTCACCGAGCCCCACTGTGGTACTGATCTCGGTTTGATGAAGACCAAGGCCGAACCCAATGATGACGGCAGCTACAAGGTCAACGGCACCAAGATCTTTATCAGTGCGGGGGAGCACGATCTGACTGAAAATATTGTCCACATAGTGCTGGCCAAATTGCCGGATTCCCCCAAGGGCACCAAAGGTTTGTCGCTGTTTATTATTCCTAAATTCTTAGTTGCTGAAGACGGTTCTGCAGGGGAGCGCAATGGCGTTCGCTGTGGTTCTATTGAACACAAAATGGGCATTCACGGAAACGGTACTGCGGTACTTAACTTTGACGATGCCAAAGCCTTTTTGATCGGTGAGCCGAACCAAGGTCTGGCGGCCATGTTTACCTATATGAATGTCGCCCGTATAGGCACAGCCAGTCAGGGTGCTGCAGCAGCCGAGCGCTCTTATCAGGGTGCCGCGAAATACGCTCGTGAGCGTCTGGCTATGCGTTCCATCTCTGGGGTTAAGAATCCCGATGGCCCAGCTGATGCCATTATTGAGCACCCAGATGTGCGTCGTATGCTGCTGACTCAGCGCGTGATAGCTGAAGGCGGTCGTGCCATGGTCACTTATGCCAGCCAGTTTGCCGACGTTTATCGCGGTGGCAACAGCCAGCAGGAACGTGATGCTGCGGAAATTCGCCTGGGCTTCTGCACACCAATACTCAAAGGTTTTATTACTGAATTGGGTGTTGAAGCAGCCAATCATGGTGTTCAGGTATTTGGCGGCCACGGTTATATCAAAGAGTGGGGCATGGAGCAGATTCTTCGGGACAGCCGCATTGCCACACTGTACGAAGGCACCACCGGTATTCAGGCATTGGATCTGGTTGGCCGCAAAGTACTAATGGATAAATTTAAGCAACTCAATGTCTTTACTGGCGAGATGCTCAGCTTTGCCGGACAGTTTTTACCCTGGAAGAAGTCACCTCAGGCCAAGCAGATGCGCAAGCAGGCTTGGACTATCACCAAGCTGGCGATTAAGTGGCGCTATCTTGCTTATCGCATGGCCATGAGAGCAAAAAAGAACCCAGATAATGTGGGTGCTTCATCGGTGGATTTCCTGATGTACTCCGGTTATGCCTATATGGCCTTTATGTGGGGAAAGATGAGTTTCACTGCACACAAACAATTGGCTGCAGGTGAGGGAGACCAGAAATTTTTGGAATCCAAACTGCACAGTGCCGAGTTTTTCTTTGAGCGTATTCTGCCTCGTGCCGATGCTCATGCTAAAACCCTGAGTGCCAACATTGAAAGCCTGATGGCTATGCCGACGAGCTATTTCGAGTAAAGGCTAGTCTAGCGCCGTTAGTTCAAAAACCCTGCAGTTTAGGCTGCAGGTTTTTTTTACGCCGGTCGCTTTTAATACTTATTATAAGATTCAAATAAGTGACAGGCCATGGCTCCATTGTTACAGTCCAGCTCAAACAAAATAGTCAAAGGAAGAGAGAATGGAATTTGCAGATGTGGTTAAGGCGCGGCACTCCTACCGAGGATTTTTGCCCAAGGCAGTGGATGAAAAGACCTTAAAAGAGATTTTTGAACTGGCCAGCTGGGCACCTTCCAACTGTAATGTTCAGCCCTGGCACGTGCATGTTCTATCTGGCGACGCCTGCAATAGCATGCGCGAAAAAATGAAGGCGGCAGCCTTAGAAAATCCCAGTGGCAATCCGGACTTCCCCTGGCAGGGCAAGTTTAGCGGCGATTACCGTGAGCGCCAAATCTGTTCTGCATTGGGACTCTGGGAGCATCAGGGAGTCACGCGGGAAGATCGTGAAAAGCGTGAATGGTCTTGGATGCGTAACTTTGAATTCTTCGATGCGCCGCATATTGCCTTTATCTTTGTTACCGATGAATTTCCTGAGCTGGTGCGTCTGGTCGGTGATACGGGTATGTATGCCCAGACCCTAATGCTGGCAATGGAGAATGCCGGGCTGGGTTCTTGCCCACAGACCTCAGTGAGCTGCTATCCGGATCTGGTACGTGAAGAGCTGGGTGTAGAGAGCAGATTCAAATTGATGATGGGTCTCTCCTTTGGCTATGTAGATCGTGCTGATAGTGCCAATAATCTGCGCACTGATCGCGCACCCCTAGAGCAGTCCACGACCTTTCATAACTAGTGTTTCGAACTTGCCAAGCGTCAGGCCGCCTGAATACAGTTGCGGCCCGATGCTTTGGCGCGATAGAGGGCCTTGTCCGCGCTTTTTAATACCTGTTCAAATGGGTTGATACTGTTGCCAGGCGCAGCCTTGTCACTGCTGGCAACACCAATGCTTACAGTCAGGCGCAAATTGCTTTTTCTCTTGCTGGCGCCGCGCCTTGGCTCACCCTGTTTCTGTTTCTTTGGCCGCTGCTGTTCATCTCGCACCACCATATCGTAGTTGGCTATGGCCTGACGACAGGCCTCCAGTGTATCCAGTACTTGCTGTTCGGTTTTCCCCTTAAACAGCAGACAGAACTCCTCACCTCCATAGCGAAATGGTTTGCCACCCTCGGCAGTTTGCGCGAGCAGGCTGGCGATCACGCGCAGAGCCTGATCCCCCAACTCATGGCCAAACTGATCATTGATCTTCTTAAAATAATCCGCATCCACCATGGCAACGCTATAGGGCCCGCGCAATGTTTTAGCAGTCTGTTGCAGAGCGCGACGATTGCCAATCTGGGTAAGATCATCGCGGTAGCCTATCTGTAATAGACTGACAGTGAGGTTAATACACAGCAGCAGACCCATGCCGGAAAACATAAACGCCGAGACACTATTGAGCTGAATCCAACCATAGGTGATCAGGCTCATCAGGGAACAGCCCAGCACTGAGTTGTGAATACTCTGTTGTTGATAGAGGCTTAAGCCCAGACACAGGCCGATGGCAGAAAAATAGAGTAGCCAGCTCAGGGTGGAGAGATAGGTGCCCATCAGGCCATTGCTCAACGCGCTGGCGGCTGAGGCTAAAAAGAGTTGCTGGTTGATCACCAATAGGCCGGCTATGAAAAGAATAATCAGTGGTGTCAGCAGTATCGCCAGTAGTCCCTGTAACTGCAGGCAGCTACTCTGGGGCAGCAGTGCATAGGTTATCAATAGTGCCGGACTGAGCAGAGTTAGCAGATAGAAAATCTGACTGGCTGGCTGAGAGTTTAGCGGCGACTGCAGGAAGCTTTGGATTAGCCAATAGGCACAGAGCAGGCTAATACTAATGCCGGCCTCCAGTGCATGATTGGTTAACAGAGCCATAAGGGTTACCAGCCCGAGTAAAATATAGGGTAATTGCAGTAGTAAAAAGTCTAATTGGCTGGTGCTGTTCAGGGGCTGATCGGCGAGTAGGTAGCGCAGTAATAAAGCAATCGCTGCGCAGCTAAGCGGCAGCACCAGGCGAAAAATTGTCGACGACATAGGACTAGCTCACTGATTCTCGATAAACCGTGACCTAATAGTAGTCAACTTTTATGTTCAAGGACGCTAAACCAAGATCTGCAGCAGCCCCACCAGACTAGTGCTCAATAGCACCCAGCCGAGAACTTGATAGAAGCGCGCGTTACTGCGTTGCAGCAGGCGCTGATGGAATTTTTGTCCGATGATATGACCGATTCCGGCAGCGGGCAGCAACCAGAGTGATGCTATTAGCTGGAGGTCGACCCCGGCAAGGTTAAAGGCAAACAGCTTGATACTGACCAGCACAAACCAGAGCACAAACAGCGTATTGCGAAACTCATGAGCTTTGATATGGCGCATAGCCACGGCAATCACTAGGGGTCCACCGATCAGGGAAGTACCACTAATATAGGCGCCAAGTATTAGGAAAACTGTATCCAGAAGTCGGCTGCTGCTCTGTAGTGGTTTTCCAATGATATAGGTGATTGAATAGGCCGCAATTAGCAAAAAGATAATGCTGTTCATCAGGTCGCTTGGCAGTATCAGCAGGCCTACAACACCGGCCAGTTTCGGAATCAACATAATCAGCAATGCGTAGCGCACAAAGCGCCAATTTATCGCTTCTTGGGGCGTCCCAGACTGGTCCCCTGAAGGAGTTTGTCTGTGAGATAAAAAGAGTGTTAGACCAGCAAAAAACAGTAGATGAATGGAAATAATTGGCAGAAAAAACAGTGGGTCATTATGGATTAACAGCAGAAATGGAATGGTAAATAGCGCACCGCCAAAGCCAAAGCCGGCGCGCACAAAGCCGCTCCAGATAAACACCACGACAATTAGCGCGTACTGATACCACTGAAAATCTAAATTCATTTAACTGGCGGCTCTAGTGGCCGCAACCGCCGCTACCGTGAACATGGCCGTGGCCAATTTCGTCTTCGGTGGCAGGGCGAATACTAATTACTTCGATTTCGAAATGCAGGTTTTTACCCGCCAGTGGATGGTTCATATCCACATCGGCATTGAACTTTCCCAGCTTTATAATGGTTCCCGGCTTAACGCCGTTCTCAGTGTTGACGTTGATCGCCTGACCGACGGATAACTTGCCTTCATGTTTGAGGTATTTAGTTGGAATGCGCTGCATATTATTGACATTGCGCAGTCCATAGCCCTCGGCTGGGCTGACACTAAAGGCGCGTTTTTCCCCTTCTTCTGCACCGGCAATGGCGGTTTCAAAACCCCGAATCATCTGTCGATGACCGTGCAGATAAACCATTGGCTCTTGGCTGTCGTAACTTTTATCGAGGATCTCATCATTATCATCTTTAAGCTGGTAGTGAAGGGTGATAACGTGATTATGTTTGACCTGCATTGGTGAGACCTCAATGAGCAATAATTTCAGGGTCCGCAGTTTACATCAGTTGAGTCGGTTGCAACATTGGCAGGTACTTTTAATTACGGGCTCTTAATTACGGGCTTTTAATTGCCGGCTTTTAATTATGGGCTCTTAGTTACGAGTACTAATCTTACCCAGTGAGAAAAGGAGAATGGCAGCTATGTCAGGGGCAAGTAAAGACCGCGAAATAAACGCCGGGGGTGGCAGCCAAGATGATCTCGACGAGGGATTTGATGCGCTGTTTGGCGACTCCGTTGAACCTTTGCGCGGCAAGGGCGCGGCGTTTGTCGCCAAGACTGCCCAGCTGACGCCCGGTGTTTTGGCGCGGCGCGAGGCTGCCCAGTTAGAGATTCAGGATGAGGGTAACTTCCTCGATCCAGATAGTATTATTGAGCAGGTAGCCGCCCTGGATCCACTGGAGTTTTCCCGTCCCGGTGTGCAGCACGGTGTGTATAAAAATCTGCGCATGGGCAAGTACGAGATTCAATCCCGCCTCGACCTGCATCGCCACACAGTGGAGCAGGCGCGCAAGGCTCTGTGGAACTTTGTCGACGATTGCCAGAGGCATTCAGTGCGCTGCGCTCTGATTACCCATGGTAAAGGTGAACACCTTGCGCGACCGGCGGTGCTTAAAAGCTGTGTCAACCACTGGCTAAAACAGTTTGATCAGGTGTTGGCTTTTCATACAGCACAGAAGTATCACGGCGGCTTGGGCGCCACCTATGTGCTGATCAAAAAGGGTAGTGCTGCCCGTCAGAATACCAGTGAGAAACTCGAGCAGGCGGGACACTACAAGCCTTAACAACTGCGTCTTACAGAGTAGCGCACGTTGATCTTTTTCCGCCCAGTCAGCGTATAAGCCCAATAATAATGACAATGATCCACAGCGTTGGGTCAATATCACTGGGCTAACCTATGAACCTGTTTATGGGTCTCGATATGCAACTTATGTTCGAGGCTATTCCACTTCTCTTCGCAATCGCTGTGAGCGTCTGGCTGGTGAGCCTGGTGATTGAGGACATTAGTATTGTCGACTATTTCTGGTCGCTGATGCTATTGGGCAGCGCAGCGACCTACGCCTATCAGATCAGTGTTGAAAATAGTCTCAGCACAGTCAATTTGGTGCTTCTGCTGATGATCGCAGTGTGGGCTTTGCGGTTGAGCGGATTCTTAATACTCCGCGGACGCAACCGTGGCGAAGAGCGCCGCTATCGAGCTATGCGTAAAAAGCTAACACCAAGTTTTGCCTTGAAAAGTTTGATTAATGTGTTTCTGTTTCGGGCGCTTTTGATCTGGCTGCTCAGCTCGCTGTTTGTTGTAGCGTTGAGTTCAGGACCGAGCCTTAGCTGGAGCCACTGGCACACAGTGGGCGCTGCCCTCTGGTTGTTTGGCTTTACCATAGAAGCCCTAGCGGACCTGCAGTTACATAGATTTAATCAACTGGTGGTGCGTGGTTCGGAGACATTGAATAGCGGTTTGTGGCGCTATTCTCGCCATCCTAATTATTTTGGCGAATGTTGTGTCTGGTGTGGCTGGGTTGTGTTTGCCATTCCCTCTGCCAGTGCCGCAACGCTGCCGTGGCTCTTGCTAGCGCCGATGATTATGCTAGTGCTGTTGTTAAAGCTATCTGGTATCAGTCATATGGAGCGGGGTATCACTCAGCGTCGCCCGGACTACAGACAGTATATAGAGACCACCAGTGCTTTTATTCCCTGGAAGCCAGCGCAAAAAATAGGCATAGATCTATGATTCGCAGTGTATTTCCCCTTTTCCTTCTCGCTACTCTTTTTATCGGCCAAGCGGCTAGCATTGAACCTGTGGCTGAGGTTGCGGGCGCCAGAGTATTGGACTTTGACGTATTCCTAAACGACCGTGAAGTGGGTCATCATAGATTTGAACTGCTGGAGCAGGGGGAATCCATAGAGGTTTCCTCAACCATGTCCCTAGACTTTAAGGTTTTTAAAATAAAGCGCGTTAAGTATAGGCATCAGGCCAATGAAATTTGGCAATCTGGCTGTCTGGTGGCACTGCAGAGCGAAACCGAAAAGCAAGGTAACGCGGTTGCCATTCAAGCCAGCATCGATCAGAGCGGACTTGTGATTCAGCGGCCCAAAGAGGTAGAGACTATAGCTGGCTGTGTGCGTGGTTTTTCCTATTGGAACCCACAGTGGTTAGAGGGCGACAACCTTTTAAACGCGGAAACGGGGATCAATATTCCAGTGGCAATCAGCTCCCGCTTTTCCGAGCAAGACAATATTACCCATATAAAAGTTGCCCTGCCTAAAGCGGATATAGAACTGCAATACGATGCCGCCGGTGAGTGGTTGTCCCTGCAGACCGAACTCTTAATAGGCGGCACACTGCGTTATCAGCGAGTCTTATAGACTAAAAAATAGCGGCAAAAAAAAGAGAGACTGAGATGAAAATATTTAGACTAATGGCCGCGGCAATAACAATAACCTTGCTCACCGGCTGCAGCAGTCAGCCGCCCATGGCGACAGTGGACAAGGTCGATCTGCAGCGCTTTATGGGTGACTGGTATGTGATTGCCAATATCCCAACCTTTCTTGAGCAAGGCGCCCACAATCCAGTGGAATCCTATGCACTGAATGCCGATGGCACCATTGCCACTACATTTACGTTTAACGCCGACTCATTTGAGGGTGAAAAAAAGATCTATCATCCCAAGGGATTTATTCGCAACACTGAGAGCAATGCGGAGTGGGGCATGCAGTTTATCTGGCCGGTCAAGGCTGACTACCGCATTGTCTACTTGGATGATGATTACCAATACACAGTGATCGGCCGCAACAGCCGAGACTATGTGTGGATTATGGCGCGCAACGCGCAGATCCCGGATCAGACCTACGCGGAGTTGCGCGACTTTGTGATCGACTTGGGTTATGACCCGGAGTTGTTGCAAAAAGCGCCCCATCAGGTGCGGAATTAACTACTGCTTTAGGTCACCTGTGGCTGGGGGCGGGTGCGCATAGACCCTGTGCAGACCCTTGCGATCGGTCCCATGGATGGCATTATTTTCAGCGTTCGCACAACTCGCTGTCGCTCAGACAAGTGCTCTCTTTTTCTGAAAATAATGCCATCCATAAGCGGGCCCTGATTGATCGCAAGGGTCTGCACAGGGTCTATCTGGATTGTTGTAGTACTCTGATGGGCAGGTCTTGGTGATCCTGGGACGCTTTTATTAATGTCATGTCGACGAAACTACTGTTATCGCCACTCCTTCTGCTGTCATCCTGAGCGAAGTCGAAGGATGTCCTTGCTACATGGCAACCGTGGCTCTAAGCCTGTCCCAATACCCTATAAATTCCATTTACCAGTGTTGTCAGTTCTTCGTCAGTACTGATATAGGGCGGCATCACATATACCAGCTTGCCGAAGGGGCGCACCCAAATACCCTCGGCGACAAACTTCTTCTGAATCTCCGCCAGATTGACTGGCTCCTTCATCTGAATTACACCAATGGCGCCAAGTACACGAATTTCGTCCACCGTATCCAGTGCGATAAAGGCTTCCAACTGTTTGCTTAAAAGGCTTTCGATACGCTGAATATTGCTCTGCCAATCGCTGCTCAGCAAGAGGTCAATACTGGCATTGGCCACCGCGCAGGCTAGGGGGTTGCCCATAAATGTTGGGCCATGCATAAAGCATCCGGCCTCGCCCTCACAGATACCACGACTCACTTCCCCACTGCATAGCGTGGCTGCCAAGGTCATATAGCCCCCGGTAATGGCTTTGCCCAAGCAGAGAATATCCGGCGAAATTCCCGCCCACTCACAGGCAAATAATTTCCCACTGCGGCCAAAGCCGGTGGCGATCTCGTCGGCAATAAGCAATACATTGTGTTGATCGCAGAGCTCACGGACGCGTTTTAAATAGTGTGGCGAATAGAAACGCATGCCCCCGGCACCCTGAACAATGGGTTCCAATATCACGGCAGCTAACTGATTGTTTTTGCTCGAAATTATCTCGGAAAACTCAGCAATATCCTCTTCGTTCCACTGCTCATGAACGCCAGTCTGTGGTGCTGGAGCAAAGATATGTTTGTTTACCACCTGGTCAAACATATGGTGCATGCCGGTCACAGGGTCGCACACCGACATGGCGGCAAAGGTATCGCCGTGGTAGCCGCTGCGCAGGGTTAAAAGCTGTGATTTTTGCGCCCGGCCCTGAGATATCCAGTATTGAAAGGCCATCTTAATAGCCACTTCCACTGCCACCGATCCCGAGTCTGAGAGAAACACCTTGTCCAGTCCCGGCGGCGTAATGGCCACCAGTTTTTCGCAGAGTTCCACCGCTGGGGCATGGGTAATACCCCCGAACATCACGTGACTGACTTTATCGATCTGATCCTTTGCCGCTTGATTTAACACTGGGTGATTGTAGCCGTGGATCGTGCACCACCAGGATGACATTCCGTCGATCAGCTCGCGACCATCGGCCAGTTTCAGATAGACCCCCTTAGCTGAAACCACCTCGTAGGCGGGTATGGGAGCACTCAATGATGAGTAGGGATGCCAGACGAATTGTTGGTCTTTTTGTAGCAGTTCCGCATTTTGTTGAGGGGTTTTGGTGATGCTGTTCAAAGTTCTATGAGCTCCAAATTGATTGCTGTCAGGGGCGATGTTACTAAGTCTTGGTTGCACAAGTTGTGCAGTCGGCGAGGGCTATTCGCCAGGCTTTTTTAAAGCCGGTCTAAACCAATATTTTCACCTTAAAAACACATTCAAATGGAGTTGATTATGCAGCGGTTACAGATATTTTTGGTGGTTCTAATAAGTTTATTTTGTGCTTCAAATGCCCTGGCCAAAAAAGACTGGGCTATGTGGAACAGCAGTGATGAGACCAATCCAAAGATTATAGATCATTCGGCCTTTGATGGCTTTTTAAAAACCTATGTGGTGAGCAATCATCCTTCTGGTATTAATCGCTTTCGCTACGCAGATGTTACCCGCCGAGATGCCAAGGCGCTGGATAACTATATTGCCATGATGGCATCGATCGATCCTCGTGACTACCGCAAGCTGGAGCAAAAAGCCTACTGGCTGAATCTTTACAATGCGCTTACGCTTCAGGGACTGCTCAAAGTCTATCCGGTCAGTTCTGTGGATCGCGATAAAGCCTATCGCAAGCGACGTGTCACAGTGGCGAAAAAGAAGTTATCCGTAGCCGATATAGATGAGCGGATTCTGCGACCCATCTGGCGGGACTATAAAATGGTCTTTGGTCTTAGCTGCGCCGCTGTGGGCTGTCCGGCAATTCACGCTCAGGCATTTACTGGGGCTAATACCAATAAGCTGCTAAAACAGTATGCTCGGGAGTTTATCAATCATCCCCGGGGTTTAACTGTGTCTAAGGATGAGCTGCGCGTGTCGCAGATTTTTTCCTGGTACCGGGATGATTTTGGCGGCGATAAGCAGTTGATCCGACTGTTTTCCCATTATGCTGAGGATAGCAAAGCCCTGTATATTTTGGGCTTTAGTGGGGATATAGAGTATGCCTATGATAAGCGGATTAATGCGCCGGAGACCCGTTGGCCCCTGTAGGGCTGCCTGCGTGTTGCCCCAACTTATCATCCCGACCGCAGTGGAGGGATCTCAAGCTCCCCAGCAGAGAATATCAATATCCGACTTGGTGAAACCCCTGCGCTGCAATTACAATGGCCGGCTTTGAAATCACCGCAATTAGAGCAGCCCCAATGTCGATCCGCAAAAACCAGCTGGAAGCCAATAAACTGCAGAAGCGTCTGCGCCGCAATGTGGGCAAAGCGATCGCCGATTACAATATGATTGAAGAGGGTGACCGCGTTATGGTCTGCCTGTCTGGGGGCAAAGATTCCTATGCCATGCTGGATATTCTGATGAGTCTGCAAGCCAGCGCGCCAATCAAGTTTGAGTTGGTGGCGGTGAATCTGGATCAGAAACAGCCGGGCTTCCCTGAACATGTATTGCCCGAGTATTTGGATAAGCTCGATATCGAATACCATATTCTAGAGAAAGATACCTACAGCATTGTCACTAGCAAAGTCCCAGAGGGTAAAACCTACTGTAGTCTCTGTTCGCGCCTGCGCCGTGGGACACTCTATGGTTTTGCCGAGCAGATTGGCTGCACTAAAGTGGCATTAGGTCATCACCGGGATGATATAGTCGAAACCCTGTTTTTGAATATGTTCTATCAGTCCAAACTCAAGGCTATGCCGCCCAAATTACTCTCCGATGATAAAAAGAATATTGTAATTAGGCCTCTAGCCTACTGCCGCGAATCTGATCTGGTGGCTCTGGCAGAACTCAAAGAATTTCCGATTATTCCGTGTAATCTTTGCGGCTCTCAGGATGGTCTGCAACGCAACGTCGTTAAAGATATGTTGGTGCAGTGGGAGCGCCAGTATCCGGGTCGCGTGGAAAGTATTTTTAGCTCCATAAAAAACGTGTCTCCCTCCCAGCTTGCCGATACCGAACTCTTCGATTTTGAAACGCTGCAAATCCAGCGTGAGGAGATCAATCAGGCGACTGAGATTAAAGCGATTAATCTCTAGCGGGCATGTTAGCCTGTAAACTACTTAAAAAAATAACAGCACGTAAGACTATTATCGAGGGATCCTATGCCTCAACTGTCACTGCCAACCACTATTGCCTTTCTGATCTATGTGATTATTGTTCTGGCGATCGGAATCTATGCCTACAGCAAAACCAAAGATGCCAGCGATTACTTTCTCGGCGGTCGAAAACTCTCACCATTAGTCGCTGCGATCAGTGCCGGCGCCTCAGATATGAGCGGCTGGATCCTTCTCGGCCTGCCTGGGTACGCCTATCTGGCTGGTCTAGAAGCCGCGTGGATCACCATTGGCCTGACCATCGGCGTAGCAGCCAACTGGATGCTAGTGGCCAAACGTCTGCGCATCTATACGGCGATGCTCGATGATGCGGTGACTATTCCGGCTTATTTGCAACGTCGCTTTCAAGATTCAAAAGTGTGGTTGAAGTCGATCGCGGCGATCAGCATTTTGCTGTTCTTTCTCTTCTATGTGGCCTCAGGTCTAATTGCCGGCGGCAAATTATTTAATGTGGTATTTGGTCTCGATTACTATATTGCGGTGGTTGTCGGTGTCATCCTGATTCTGTTTTACACTTTGTTTGGTGGCTTTTTGGCGGTCTCCTGGACCGATGTATTTCAGGGTTCACTGATGTTAATCGCTCTAGTTGCCGTGCCCCTTTTGGTAACAGGCAACCTCGGCGGTGCATCGGCAGTGGTGACGCAGATCGATGGGGCTAATCCTGAATTATTAAATATGTTTACCGACGCTGCAGGGCAGCCTCTGGGTTTGCTGACCATTATCGGTCTATTGGGTTGGGGTCTGGGCTACTTTGGCCAGCCGCATATTCTGGCGCGGTTTAAGGCGATCCGCTCCGCAGATGAAACCGGGCGCGCGGCAGTTATTGGCGTTAGCTGGGCCTCCTTCGGCTATCTGATGGCGATTCTGGTGGGTTTTTGCGGCGTTGCCTACCTAAGTGAGCCCCTGGTTGATCCGGAAAAAGTCTTTATCACCCTGACCAGTTTGGTTTTCCACCCTCTGATTGCAGGTATTCTATTGGCGGCGATTTTGGCGGCGATTATGAGCACTGTGGATTCCCAGCTACTGGTCTGCTCTGCAGCACTGGCTGAGGATCTCTATCCGCTGATGGTGAAAAAGTCCCTCTCTCCAGAGGCCCGTATGAAAGTGGGTCGTATTGCCGTGGTGGTGCTGGCAATGGTTGCATCAGGCCTAGCTATGGATCCTGAGAGCAAAGTGCTGGATGTGGTCAGTTATGCCTGGGCCGGTCTTGGTGCATCGTTGGGGCCCGCTATTCTAATCAGTCTTTACTGGCGTTCGATGACGTCTCAGGGTGCGCTGGCTGGTGTCTTGGTAGGAGCAGTTACAGTGATCGTCTGGTCCCAACTCAGTGGTGGCCTATTTGATGTTTATGAATTGGTACCTGGCTTTATTCTGTCGTCCATTGCGGTGGCGTTAGTCAGTCTACGCAGTCCAGCAGTAAGTGATGCTGTTGGCATTCAGTTTGACAATATGCGCACGAGGTTAGGAGGTGGCGCGTAGTTGCTCAGTGTGCGGTGAGTAGCAGCTTGCCGCCAATACTGAGATAGCGGTCAACATTCGGTTAAGTACTTTGCCATATACTGCCAGAATCAACTTTTAGGTGGGAAGGGCGGCAAAAAAAGTGCACCGAATAAAAATTCATCAAGGAAAAGTCGCCAATCTGAAGGTTGAGGCTATAGTCAGTTGCTACTCGCAGGGCGCTGCGGTCGAGATGCTAGCAATGGCCTGTGGTGATGGTCTGATGCCGCTCCGGGTAGGTGATGCACGGGTTGTTGTGGATGCAGGTGAGAGCAACCGAAAAATTTCTATAGAAGCAATAGGTCCGCGCTGGCGCGGCGGCGATTATCAGGAAGAGCAGCAGTTGGCCTCTTGCTACAGCACGGCCATGGATCTGGCCAAGCAAAATAACGTTCGCAGCATAGCCTTTACCCCAATCAGTTGCGGAGTCTTGGGCTTTCCCGCCAATCGCGCAGTTAACGTGGCTATTCAAGAGGTTAAGTTAGGTCTGCGCAAAAATCCACTGATTGAATCTGTGGTTTTTTGCTGCTTTGATCCAGTAACTACCGCACTTTACCGCAGTCGATTGGGTAAATAGGCCGCGGCGTCAAAAACCCAATTACATCTTCTCCATTACTTCAATACCCAGCAGATCGAGACCTTTGGCAATAGTTTCTGAGGTCAGCTTGCACAGTTGCAGGCGGCTTTTTTGAATAGCTTCGGGCACTTCATCTTTTAGCACCGGGCAGTGCTCATAAAATGTCATATAGGCGCTGGCCAGTTCGTAGACATAGTTACACAGAATATGCGGATAGCCCTCAGCGGCAACCTGATCTACCAGATCATCAAACTGCAGTAACTTCATAATCAGGGCTTTTTCCTGTGGCTCAGTAATGCTGATCTCCGCACTAAAGTCTTCAGCGCTGATCCCGGCCTTGCGGAAAATACTGCGTATCCGAGTGTAGGCGTATTGCAAATAGGGGGCTGTATTACCTTCAAATGAGAGCATCGCATCCCAGTCAAAAATATAATCGTTGGTGCGAGTCTTGCTCAGGTCGGCGTACTTAATTGCACCAATGCCAACGCTGCGGGCAATATTGCTAATCTCATCTTCGCCAAGATCGGTATTTTTGCTGCGCAGTAGCTGTTCGGCACGTTCCACTGCTTCCACTAACAGATCGGCGAGCTTTACGGTTCCGCCACTGCGGGTTTTAAACGGCCTGCCATCCTTGCCCATCATGGTGCCAAAGGGGTGATGTTCGAGACTCACTGCACCAGAGACATAGCCGGCTTTGCGGGCCGCGGCAAACACCTGTTTCATATGCAGAGATTGTCGCGCGTCAATAAAGTAGAGAATACGGTCGGCCTGCAGTTGGCCAACGCGGTAACGCATGGCGGCGAGATCTGAGGTGACATAGAGAAAACCGCCACCGGATTTTTGCACAATCATTGCAGAGGGATTGCCGTTCTTATCTGCCAGTTCGTCGAGAAAAACCACCTGTGCGCCGTCGCTCTCGACAGCTAATTTTTTTGCCTGCAAGTCATCGAGAACATTTTGCAGATCATCGTTATAGGCGCTCTCGGGCATGATATGTTCGGCGGTGAGGCCGACATTGAGCTGGGAATAGATCTCCAGATTATGGGCCACGGAGACTTGAATAAACTTCTGCCACAGCGCTCGGCAGTGAGCATCGCCAGACTGTAACTTGACCACATAGGCACGGGCCGTATCGGCAAACTCTGGATCGGCGTCAAAGTGCTTTTTTGACTGCTGATAAAACAGCTCCAAATCACCTAGGGCCAACTCCGCCTGTTCTCCTTCGCTGAGTTGTTGTTCCAGTTCCGCAATCAACATGCCGAACTGAGTGCCCCAGTCCCCCATATGGTTTTGGCGCAGGACATTATGACCCTGATATTCCAAAACGCGAGCCACCGCATCGCCAATAATGGTGGAGCGCAGGTGTCCCACATGCATCTCTTTGGCGAGATTGGGTGAGGAGTAATCCACCACCACATTTTGTCGCTCGCCGCCCTGATTAGATTCGCTCTTGGTATAGAGCGTATCTTTGCTCAGGCTGGCTGTAAGGAATGCATTGCACAGATGAATGTTAATAAAGCCGGGGCCGGCAATTTCAAGTTTATCGGCAATGCCGTCGAGATCCACCTGTTGAATAATTTTTTCCGCTAAATCTCGGGGATTCATCTTTAAACGCTTGGCGGCACCCATGGCTCCATTAGCCTGATAGTCGCCAAACTGGGGTTTACCACTTAGCGCCAGAGTCGGTGAGCATTCGCTGGGGACTCCCGCGGCCTGCATGGCGGCGGAAAATCGCTGATTGAGAAGCTCTTTGATGCGCATAGTGGTGGCTTACCTTGAATCGGGTTTAGGCTCTAATTGAAGAGCGAGGCTAAAAATTGAGGTGAATTGTAGGTTTCCCGCGACGGAAAGCAAAGCCATACTTGCAAATAATCGCGGTATTGCTATAGTTTTGCCTCCCGATCATAGCCTGATCGCTTTTTGACCAATTTTGTTTTCTCTAGGATCTCCGATGGACTCAACACTGATCTCGCAAGGCTTAGATCTGATGCTCTATGGTATGGGCACCGTCTTTACCTTTTTGACCCTGCTGGTGGCTGTGACCAGCCTGATGTCGAAGGTTGTCAATAAACTAGTTATTGAGCAACCAGAACTTGCTCTCAGCTCAGCCACAACTGCGAATTCTCAAGTGCAGTCCAGCGTTGAGCCGCGCATTGCCAAGGTGATACAGGCTGCGATCGATCAGCATCGCAGTAAGAAGTAATCTACCAACACTAACCAACCTCATCAAAATGGACATGAATATGCCCTCGACACCTGCCGCCCTCGGCATTACCGAAGTTGTTCTGCGCGATGCGCACCAGTCTCTCTTTGCTACTCGTATGCGTATCGACGATATGCTGCCGATCGCTGAGAAGCTCGATCAAATTGGTTACTGGTCAATGGAATCATGGGGTGGGGCTACATTTGATTCCTGTATTCGCTTTTTGGGTGAAGACCCTTGGGACCGCATTCGCGAAATCAAGAAAGCCATGCCCAACACGCCACAGCAGATGCTGTTTCGCGGTCAGAATATTCTCGGCTACCGTCACTATGCCGACGATGTGGTGGAAAAGTTTGTTGAACGGGCTGCTATAAATGGCATAGATGTGTTCCGCGTATTTGACGCCATGAACGATATGCGCAACCTTGAAACCGCACTGCGCGCCGTGGTTCAGGTAGGCAAACATGCCCAGGGCACGATCTCCTATACAGTGAGCCCAGTGCACACTATCGACCGATGGGTGGATATGGGTCGCCAGCTTGAAGATGCAGGGGCTCACTCCATCTGTATTAAAGATATGGCTGGACTGCTTACTCCTTATACGGGTTTCGAACTGGTCAGCAAGCTTAAACAGGCTGTATCTATTCCGCTGCAGTTGCATGCCCACGCCACAACTGGTCTCTCCACCAGCACCATTATGAAATGTGCTGAGGCAGGTATTGATCGTGTCGACACCGCTATCTCTTCCATGTCTATGACCTACGGTCACTCGGCGACGGAATCCGTGGTCTCGATCTTTAAAGGCACCGAGCGCGACTCTGGTCTGGATATAGTGAAGCTGGAGGAAATTGCCGCTTACTTTAGAGAAGTGCGGAAAAAATACGCCGAATTTGAAGGTTCTATGCGCGGTGTTGATTCACGTATCTTAGTGGCTCAGGTGCCCGGTGGCATGCTCACCAATATGGAAGGCCAGCTGCGTCAGCAGGGCGCCGAAGATCGCATCGACGAAGTGCTCGCTGAAATTCCTCGCGTGCGCGAAGACCTTGGCTTTATTCCACTGGTTACGCCCACCTCGCAGATCGTTGGCACCCAGGCAGTGTTAAATGTACTCACCGGCGAGCGTTACAAGTCGATTACCAAAGAGACTTCTGGGGTATTGCGCGGCGAGTATGGCGCCACACCAGCGCCAATGAATCTTGAATTACAGGCCCGGGTTTTGGATGAAGGGGAAGAGGCAATTACTTGTCGTCCCGCTGATAATATTGAACCTGAGCTGGAATCATTAACTCTAGAGCTGGAAGGCCTCTCTGCAGAGCACGGTTTTGACCTGAGTAGCGGAGAAGGGCAGGTTGATGATGTCCTAACCTATGCTCTGTTCCCTCAGGTGGGTCTCAAGTTCTTACAGAATAAAGATAACCCCGATGCCTTTGAGCCTGTACCTACAGGCAGAGCGGCAGTTCAAACCAACGATGCAGGGGAAGAAATTTATACCGTTGAAGTTGAGGGTGTCTCTTATACCGTTGCCGTTAGCGACGGCGGCGATGTCAGTGCCATTGCTGGAGCTGGAGCTGGAGCAGCTGTTGCAGCGCCCAGCGCTGCAGTTGCTGCAACCGGTGGCGACCCAGTAACTGCACCTCTAGCGGGAACCGTAGTCAAGATGCTAGTGCAGCCCGGGCAGCAGGTCAGCGAAGGGGAGAGCATTGTGATCCTTGAGGCGATGAAGATGGAGACATCAGTCAGTGCGCCAAAAGCCGGTCAAATTGTTGAGCTCAGAGCAAAGAGTGGCGACAGCGTAACCGTCGGCGATGTGTTGCTAACCCTGGCTTAAGGAGTCGTTTGAAAAATGGATAATCTACTCAGTTTATGGGCCAGTTCAGGTCTAGCACAGATTCAAGCGGGTCAGCTGGTCATGATGCTGGTCGGTCTTGGCCTGTTGTATCTCGCCATCAGCAAAGGCTTTGAACCTCTATTACTGGTGCCAATCGGTTTTGGTACTATTCTGGCCAACGTTCCCGGAGCAGGCTTTGATGCCGCGCCGGTTTACGATGCCATGGGTCATATGGAGAGCCCGGGTGGCTTGCTCTACTATATTTATCACGCCGGTATCGAGACTGGATTATTTCCGCTGTTGATCTTTATGGGTGTTGGCGCCATGACCGACTTCGGTCCTCTGTTGGCCAACCCTAAGACGCTATTGCTAGGTGCTGCGGCTCAGGTGGGTATCTTTACCACCGTGGTGGGGGCTGTGGCTCTAAGTCATTTTGGCATCTTCGACTTTACCATTCAGGAGGCAGCATCCATCGGTATTATCGGTGGTGCAGATGGCCCCACGGCGATCTTTGTTACCAGTAAGTTAGCGCCGGACCTGCTTGGGCCCATTGCTGTAGCAGCCTACTCTTATATGGCTCTGGTGCCGATTATTCAGCCGCCAATTATGCGCGCCCTAACGACGCCAGCGGAACGCCAGATCACCATGGTTCAGCTGCGCCCAGTGACCAAAGCTGAACGCATTGTCTTCCCTCTGGCGCTGTTAGTTTTAGTGGCCATGTTGCTGCCAGATGCTGCGCCATTATTAGGTATGTTTTGTTTCGGTAATCTAATGCGCGAATGCGGCGTGGTAAACCGTCTTAGTGATACGGCTCAAAATGCATTGATCAATATTGTCACCATCTTCCTGGGTCTGGGTGTGGGCTCAAAAATGAGCGCCGAGAAATTCCTCAATCCGGAAACCATGGGTATTCTCGCCCTGGGTGCCGTGGCCTTTTGTATAGGTACTGCTTCAGGTGTGTTGATGGCTAAACTGATGAATGTCTTTGCCAAGCACAAGGTTAATCCGTTGATTGGTGCCGCCGGTGTTTCGGCAGTGCCCATGGCCGCGCGAGTGGCCAACAAAGTGGGCCTCGAAGCCAATTCACAGAACTTCCTGCTGATGCATGCCATGGGTCCCAATGTGGCTGGTGTAATCGGTTCCGCGGTGGCCGCTGGTGTCATGATCAACCTTGTGGGCGGTATGTAAGCCGATGGGCCCAATTGAAAAGATTGTCACCGATAAGCTAGCCGGGCAGTTTAAAGCTGAGGTGCTGCAGGTCACTAATGAGAGCTTTATGCACTCTGTACCTGCAGGATCAGAGACCCATTTTAAAGTGGTCCTAGTCGCTGATCAGTTTGCCGGCAAGCGGCAGGTACAGCGCCACCAGGCTATCTATGCTGTGCTCGCCGAAGAGCTAGCTGGGCCTATACATGCATTGGCGCTGCACACCTTTAGTTCCGATGAGTGGGCTCAGAGCCAAGATCAAGCGCCAGATTCTCCCCAGTGCCTCGGTGCGAGTAAAGCAGGTTAAGTTTTGCCGCAATATGCTCTAAAAAAGCGTTATATTTCCTCAGTATTCTCTACCAAGTCCCCACCACCTCATATCTCACGAGACAATCGCCACTTCATCGCATAAAAATACCCCTTCGCCGTTTAAGGCTGGAGCTTGAGGGGCAGGGCGCAGAGAATTAAGATTCGAAATTCTGTAGTAGCCGTATCAGGTTCCAAGAATTATAAAAAGAAGTTATTCAGGGGGAAGTATGCAATATAGATCGCTTTTAAGCAGTCTCAGTCGGATTAGTGGATTGCGACAATCAAATCATTTCGGTGCGATCTTCGCGCTGTCTCTTTCTTTAATTCTTACGGCGTGTGGTGGCGGTGGAAGCGCTGTTACTGAGAACAACCTTACTGAGCCAAGTTCTGACGGTATTGCGCCCACTCTGTTGAGTGTCTCGATCAAGCAATCCAAGACCAGAAATCCGTCTGCAGATGGAACGGCCAAATTGGGCGATTCTATTTCAGTTTCTTTTGAAGCCAGTGAAGCTCTGATGACGCCTGAAGTTACTATTGGCGGTTTTGTCGCAGATGTTTCCGGCAAAATTGGCGACTGGACTGCTGTCCGCGAAATGACTGAGCTGGATATGGACGGTGTGGTTGAGTTTACCATCTCCTACACAGATATCAGTGGTGTCGAGGGCGTTGCAGGTAGTGCAACCACTGACGACAGTGCTGTTGAATACTGCGCAGAGGGTTGTGTAGAGCCGGAGCCAATCACGCTAGTCGGTTCTTGGAAACTTGCTGGTGAAGGTGCGGCTGGCGTCGGTCCAACTGCTGGGAGCAAAGAGTGGTTTGCCACCAACGCTGCCAATGGCGCTGGTATTGAAGGTCGTCCTTGCCTGTTTGACGATGCGTTTGTATTTGGTGACGATGGCTCTTTTGCCAACCAAATGGGCGATGCTACTTGGGTTGAAGGTTGGCAGGGTGCTGACGCTGACGGTTGTGCAACGCCTGTTGCGCCACACGACGGCAGCATTGCTGCATCTTATGTCTACGATGAAGCTGCAGGTACTCTTACATTAAATGGCCAAGGCGCGCATCTGGGTCTGGCCAAGGTAGTTAACGGTTCTGAGCTAGGTTCATCTTCTGAAGCGCCTGAGTCAATTACCTACACTGTATTGACCTTTGATGGCGATTTCTTGTCTGTTGTGGTTGAAGCGGGCGACGGGGTTTTCTGGACCTACGATCTAGCTAAAGATCAACCTTCTCCATTGGCAGGTACCTGGAGACTTAACGGCGAAGGCGCAGCTGGCGTAGGCCCAACTGCTGGGAGCAAAGAGTGGTTTGCCACTAACGCTGCCAATGGCGCTGGTCTTGAAGGCCGTCCTTGCCTGTTTGATGATACGTTTGTATTTGGTGACGATGGTTCTTTCGCTAACGTAATGGGCGATGCCACTTGGGTTGAAGGCTGGCAGGGTGCTGATGCAGACGGTTGTGCAACGCCTGTTGCGCCGCACGATGGCAGCATTGCCGCAACGTTTGTCTATGATGAGGCTGCAGCGACTCTTACCCTAAACGGTCAGGGTGCACATCTGGGTCTGGCTAAAGTGGTCAACGGCGCTGAGCTAAGCTCTTCTTCTGCCGCTCCTGAGTCAATTACCTACACTGTACTGACCTTCGACGGCGATTTTATGTCTGTTGTGGTTGAAGCGGGTGACGGGGTTTTCTGGAGCTACGACCTGGTTAAAGATCAACCTTCTCCGCTGGCAGGTACTTGGAAACTAGCTGGTGAAGGCGCTGCTGGCGTAGGCCCAACTGCTGGGAGCAAAGAGTGGTTTGCCACTAACGCTGCCAATGGCGCTGGTCTTGAAGGCCGTCCTTGCCTGTTTGATGATACGTTTGTATTTGGTGACGATGGTTCTTTCGCTAACGTAATGGGCGATGCCACTTGGGTTGAAGGCTGGCAGGGTGCTGATGCAGACGGTTGTGCAACGCCTGTTGCGCCGCACGATGGCAGCATTGCCGCAACGTTTGTCTATGATGAGGCTGCAGCGACTCTTACCCTAAACGGTCAGGGTGCACATCTGGGTCTGGCTAAAGTGGTCAACGGCGCTGAGCTAAGCTCTTCTTCTGCCGCTCCTGAGTCAATTACCTACACTGTATTGACCTTCGACGGCGATTTTATGTCTGTTGTGGTTGAAGCAGGTGACGGGGTTTTCTGGAGCTATGATCTGGTTAGAGCGCAACCGTCGCCACTGGCAGGTACTTGGAGACTTGACGGTGAAGGCGCCGCTGGCGTAGGTCCAACTGCTGGCAGCAAAGAGTGGTTTGCCACTAACGCGGCCAATGGCGCGGGTCTTGAAGGCCGTCCTTGCCTGTTTGATGACACCTTTGAGTTTGGTGCCGATGGTTCTTTCGCTAACGTAATGGGTGATGCCACTTGGGTTGAAGGCTGGCAGGGTGCTGATGCCGATGGTTGCGGTGCACCTGTTGCGCCACAGGATGGCAGTATTGCTGCTACCTTTGCATACGATGAAGCTGCAGGTACTCTTACCTTAAACGGTCAGGGTGCACATCTGGGTCTGGCCAAAGTGGTTAACGGCGCTGAGTTAAGCTCTCCCTCAGCTGCTCCTGAGTCGATTACCTACACTGTATTGACCTTCGATGGCTCCTATATGTCTGTTGTGGTTGAAGCTGGCGACGGCGTCTTCTGGACCTATGATCTGGTTAAAGATGGCGAGACTCAAGAGCCTGAGCCTTCCATACTAGCTGGTACCTGGGCACTTGATGGCGAAGGCGCTGCTGGCGTGGGCCCAACTGCTGGCAGCAAAGAGTGGTTTGCCACGAATGCTGCCAATGGCGCGGGTCTTGAAGGCCGTCCTTGCCTGTTTGATGATACCTTTGTGTTTGGTGCCGATGGTTCTTTCGCTAACGTAATGGGTGATGCCACTTGGGTCGAAGGCTGGCAGGGTGCTGATGCCGACGGTTGTGGTGCACCTGTTGCACCACAGGATGGCAGCGTTGCTGCTACCTTCGCCTACGATGAAGCCGCTGGCACTATTACCTTAACCGGTCAAGGCGCGCATCTGGGTCTGGCCAAAGTGGTTAACGGTGCAGAGTTAAGCTCTCCCTCAGCTGCTCCTGAGTCGATTACTTATACCATTCTGGTTATTGAAGCTGATTTCTTGTCTGTTGTGGTTGAAGCCGGCGACGGCGTCTTCTGGACGTATGATCTGGTTAAGCAGTAATAAGCTAGTTGAGCGATATGAAAAAACCGCACTGGTTACAGTGCGGTTTTTTTTCGTCTGCTGTTTTTAACCCAGCCAGTTATCAAAGGAATGGACAGATCCCAATCCATTGACTAAGCAACCTATATTTGTTCAGCAGGGCAGTACTCTGAGATAAAGCGGTAATGACTAGGTAGCTGGTTAACTAACTGATCCACATTAGCGCTCAGTCCCTTCAAAAACTGCCTAAGCTCAGCCTCACTCATACTGTCAACAATTGGATGATACTGTTCTGGCATCAACCCTTGGCCCAGCATCACCTGAACCCAGTTATTTTCCGCAAAAACATCGCCTGCCTCCTGAAATACCTGGCCGGTTTGTTTAAATAAATCTAGTCGGTGGCGCAGACTATCTGGAATTGGCATCGATCGACAATGGCGCCAGAATGCCGTGTCATCGCGCTCAGTGAGATGGTAGTGCATCACAATAAAGTCTCTGACAAAGACAAACTCGTCGCTCATTTGGCGGTTGAACTCAACCACATCAGGCTGTCGCACACCTTGGTGGGGGAACATTTGTAACATCCGAATAATACCGCGCTGAATAAGATGAATACTGGTAGATTCTAGGGGCTCAACAAAACCGCTGGCGAGACCCAGGGCAATGCAGTTTTTATTCCAATGCTGTTTGCGCTGGCCGGTGCGAAATTTGATGATTCGAGCCTTGGTGAGGGGCTCCCCCTCGACATTGCTTAACAGCGTTTTGATGGCGTCTTCGTCAGACAAAAATTTGCTGCAGAACACCATGCCATTACCGATCCGAGACTGCAGCGGGATACGCCACTGCCAACCGGCATCACGGGCTATGGCTCTGGTATAGGGGATCGGCTCACCGACAGATTCAGTCTGCACGGCCACGGCACTGTCGCAGGGCAGCCAGTTGGACCAGTCTTCATATTCAGTGTGCAGAGTCTCGTCGATCAAAAGACCGCGGAAGCCACTGCAGTCGACAAATAGATCACCTTCGACGGTGCGCCCTGACTCAAGGGTAACACTGCGGATATAACCACTGTCGTTATCGGTGTCCACCTGGGTAATCTTACCCTCAATACGTTCGCAGCCATGTTTCTCGGCCATATTGCGCAGAAACTTGGCATAGAGGGTGGCATTCATATGAAAGGCGTAGCTTAGACTGTGGTCAGGTAGCGCGGCAAATTTCCCTGCCTTAGCGGCCACATTAGAGGCGCTGTAGCGGCCGTACCCTTCACTGATGCCCAGTTCCTTGCCTCTACTCCAAAAGTGCTGAAAACCGCCTGCCCAGCAGTCCTGGCCAGTGCGGCCAAAGGCGTGCATATAGCTATCGCCAAGCTTATTCCAGTTCTCAAAATTAATGCCTAGCTTAAAAGTACCCTGGACCGCAGCCATAAACTCGCGCTCGTCAATCTTAAGCAGCTGATGGAGAGTCATCATGGTGGGAATGGTCGCTTCGCCAACGCCCACAGTACCGATCTCGTCAGACTCCACTACGCAGACTTGTATATTAGGTCCAATTAGCTTGCTCAGTGAAGCTGCAGCCATCCAACCTGCGGTGCCGCCGCCAACAACCACTACCTTGGTGACATTCTTAACCGTCATTGCGGGTTCTCCAATAATCTCATTTAGTGACCGAGTTTTTGCGCCAGCATAGTGCGAATTTTTTTCGCCGTGGCCTCGTCAATTGGGTTGAGCACGCCGCGGGCCTGCTCGGGAATATGGGCTATATGCTCTGGATCTGGATTAAACACATAGTAATCAAATAGCTGTTTCCACACTTCACGCTGCTCTGGCGGTAAATCGCGCAAGCCGAGAATAGCGTGCTGCAGGACATTCAGCGGGCCGCCGAGATAGCGAGGTGTGTCGCGCCACCAGTAATTGACCAACACATTGAGTGGCTCAAGGGCCTCCACATGGTGCCACCACATACTGGGAATCAAGATGGCATCGCCGGGTTCCAGCTCAACCACCTGTGCCGACTCCAGAGCCTGACGAAATTTGGGAAAGCGCTGGTAGTCGGGATCATTGAAATCCACCAGGCTAATGGGCTGTCCCGCTGGGTTGACATCTATAGGGCCTACATAGAGGTTCTCTAGCTGCTCTGGAGGGAATAGGGTAAAGCGCCGCCGGCCAACTGCACAGCAGGCAATATTAGTCGGAAAGTCATAATGGGCTGAAATACGGCTGCGGTTGCCGATCCAGACACTAGCAATAGGGTTGTGGTCAGTCAGATTGAGGTCATTGTGCTGGCGAAATCCAGGAAGCCAGTGGTCGACGTTGGTAGAACCCACATAGAGTGTCGGCGGGGCGTCGCTATTTCTGTGATCAGCGAGCTGTTCTAGTACCTCGACAAGGCGCAGGCGCTGATATTCAAAGTTAAATCCACTGAGATCACTATTGTAAAAAATATGACCTTTTACCGAAGCATCACCAACCATAGCAGTTAATGGTTTGCCACTATCGAAAGAGCGCAGATAGTCGCTCGCCTCTGTCGCGGAACTTTTGCCGGCGGCAACTAGGGGCCAGTCAGAAATCAGACCACGCAGCACTAGCGGCTGACTGGACGTTAACACCTCACGGGGAATCGAATCGGCCTTGCAGCCGTCGATCTCTCTCACCGCTGTTTTAATCTCAAGCACAGTGATTCACCTTGCATACAAGGCTGGATACTAGTGGTCGTTTAAGCACAGGGCTATCCCAGCTGAGCATTTTTCTTATCGATCATCGGGCGCAGTCGGGCGAAAGAAGCAATCGCCATATAGATAGATTGCAGGTAGCCCTGAGCATTAAATTTGGCCAGTGTGTCGCCATCTAGTGACTGGAGCTTTTCTTCGGCGATGGTATAAAAACCCAGCAGCTGATTATTGGACCCGTCGTTGAGGGTTATCTCTAGAGTAAAGGGCTCGAGTAGTTCGTGTTCAAGCAGTGCTGCTATAAAGCCTTTATTGTGCTCTAGGCCGCGATGAATAGACTCCAACGTACCTATGCTGGTCTGTAAAAAATCGCTTGGCGTGCCATCTTGTTTAAACAGTGCTTCGCCTTCTTGGCTTTCTTCGCCATGCGCCTCAATCAAGCGTGGGCTATCAGAGTCAATCGACACTACCGGTTTGGTAGCGCCTTCAGCGCCGTCGGGATCTGCTTGGAAACCGATCAGAAAAGGGTGGCGGCGAACCATCAATGGTATGTAAGTCGCGTCCCATCCGCTGTCGCTGAGAAACAGGTTTTTATTCTGTTCAAAGCCGAGCAGGGCGGCAGGGTAGAGCTGTCCGGAATCTGGGTCTTTGCAAAAGAAGATTGGGTAGCAGGACTGGATATCTCTAAACTCCAAGGGAAAGGTCATGGTGTACATAATGTTGTCGCCGAGTTCCGCACTTCTGCTAGTGTTCACCCGAAGGTCTTTGTGCGCATCGTTGTTGAGTATTGTGTAGTTGCTCATGCTTTCTCCCGCATAGTTCTGTTGCCCCGAGATTAGGAAACTCAGGGCCTCAGTGGTTATATTTTTTGAAACCCAAAGGTATGAATTTTGTTGATCAGATCGCGATTGCTCGGCAGGGAAGTTTGCAGCTGCTGAGTGCGCACCGCATTTTCCTGGAACAGGCGGCCTGCTCGCTGCTGATCGGCCTGCTCTGAACGACGCTGGGTCTGGCTCGGCATGGTCTCAAAATCCATGCCGTAGAGAACATATTGAAAACTCGCCGAGGGGAACATATCGTCGGCGTTATTCGTGTCTCTATGCCAGGGGCTCTGGTGTCGCCAGAGGGCGAGAAGGTCGGTTAACTGCTCTGGTATGCTCGAGGCCTCACAATTGTCGCGCCAGTAGTCTGTGTCTCTGCGCTGGGTGAGAATATAGTGCAGCTTAAGAAACTCAATAATGCGATCCCAGCGATATAAAAACTTGTCATTAAAGCGTTTTGCAACCAGATCCATAACCCCACGATTGGCGGGAAGCTGCTCCGCGATCATCGCCGCCGAAAGTTCTACTAGCACCAGAGCTGAGGCTTCTAGGGGCTCGATAAAGCCAGCAGACATACCTATGGCAACACAGTTCTTGTGCCAAAACTTGGCTCTATGGCCGGGGCTAAACTGCACCTTGCGCAGTGTCGCTGATGCTGCTGCCTGTTTGCTAACGGTGCTCGCTATATAGGCCAGCAGCTCTTCACTGGCACGCTCTTCGGTATTGTGATCGCTGGAGTAGACATGGCCTATGCCGCGTCTTGTGGGCAGGCCAATTTCCCAGATCCAGCCAGCGGACTGGGCCGTGGACAGAGTGCAGGATTCAATTGGATCGTTTTCATCGTTGTAGGGGACTTGCGCGGCCAGGGCAGTATTATTGAAAAGAATATCATTCTTGCTAATAACTGGAATACCAAAGTGCTCACCTAGCAGTAGGGCTCTTGAACCGCTGCAGTCGATAAACAGGTCACCTTCAATATTGCCATGACTGTCTGTGGCTATAGAGGCGATATCGCCATTGTCCGCCGAGTTGATTGCGGTAACATTGGCTTTGATATGGGTGACGCCGAGTTTTTCAACACAGTGTTTACGCAGGAATTCAGCAAATTTTGCCGCGTCTAAATGGTAGCCATAGTTGACGTTAAAGGCGTATTCCGGCGTTGAAATTTGTTTCGGGGCTAGCTTGTCTGTAAACAGGGCGCTTTGTGGTGACACTGCCTGAGCAAAGTTGATCTGCTCCCGGGCGGTCTGCCAGTGAGGGGCCAAGTTAACTTCGGTGTAACTCTGAGGTGGCGTGAAAGGGTGGGTATAGATATCATCTGCACCAGTGCGCCAGCCTTTAAACAAGGTGCCTTGCTTAAAGCTTGCGCTGCACTCACGGAAAAAGTCCGTTTCTGAAATGCCCATTTTTTGCAATGTGCTGCGCATGGAAGGCCAGGTACCTTCGCCAACTCCAATAGTGGCAATATCTGGGGACTCTACTAGGGTTAACTGGAAAGAGTCTTCTGGGCTGTTGTTCTTGGACCCAATAAAGTGCTCAGCAGCAATTACGCCAGCGCTCAACCAGCCAGCGGTGCCACCACCAACGATAACAACTCTATTGATTTTTTGATTCATGGATTTCAATTACTTTTTTATTTTGGATTTTGGATATTTTAATTCTTGATCGGAACGCGTTTTAATCCGTTTCGATACACGCTTTTCTCCCTGGATAGGGGACTTTAGTGTTTCACCTTAACTGCTTTGCTGCGTTGATAAAAGCGCCACAGCAATACTGCAAATAGTCTAGTTATATACGGCGCAATGAAAGAAGCCGCTCAAAATTACTTTAAGCGGCTTCGGTTTTTCATCACATTAGTGATTTCTCACCATGGCGGGTTACTTAAAGCTGTAACGTACGCCAATGTCATAGCGAGCACCAGTTTGACCAGCCTGCAATACTTGCAACTCATCGCGACCGTAGACATTGTAAGTCTCTTCCAGCACGTTGAGTCCGGCGAAGAAGATCGTTAGGTTGTCGCTGTAGTCATAGCTAGCGCTGATATCGAGCTGGCCGTAGGCTTCAACGTTGGTTGGGTTGCTGAGTGTACCTGCGCCCTGACCAACACCGGCGAGGAAAGCATCGCGCCAGTTATAGGCTAAACGCGCCTGTAAGCCGTCTTTGTCATAAAACGCAACCAAGTTAGCCGAGTCACTCAAACCGTTAAGTACAAACTGTGAGTCGATCTGCATGTTGTTATAGGCAACATTGGCGTTAACGAAGGTAGCATTGGCAATCATACCGAAGCCAGTTTCACCAAAGTTGTGCTGCAAGTTGATTTCAACACCATCTACCGATGCATTTTCTTGGTTTGCTGGGCTAGTGATTTGGAAGGTCACCAGTGGGTCACCGTCAACGCCGTAGATACGATCGCCTTCAACAGCTGGATTGTCCGGATAGTTGGCCAGAATATAGGCGCCAACATCACTATACTTCAGAGGGTCTAGGCCGCTATCTGCAACCGCTTGGTTAAACAGCGTTCCCTCGAGAGGGAAGTTCAGGTTAAACAGCGTCTCACCTTTGCGAACTGAAGAGCCGATAAAGTTAGCGACGTCTTTCTCGAAGTAACCCACTGATAGGTAGCTGCCTTCATCGTAGTACCACTCAACAGAGACATCGTAGTTGTCGGATTCAATGGGGAGCAGGCCTGGATTACCACCATTGGCAAAGCCGCCATCATTTTTAAATGAAGTGCCACCGACTGTGATACCACCCTGGACATCGGTGAAGCTTGGACGTGTCGCTGTCTGGCTGTAAGAAGCTCGAACAATAACGTTTTCAGCTACTTCTATATCCATATCGATACTAGGAAGAAGCAGGGAGTAGTCGCCAGTGTAGTCTTCAAGAACTTGAATAGGATCGCCATTTTCGTCCACTGCTGCAACCATAGTGAACTCATTGCCGCCCAACCAATAGACTTCATCATAGGTTGGAGCAAGAGCTGCAGAGGTCACGTCAGTTTGTTCGTAGCGAAGACCCATTTGCAGGTTAACTGGCATACCGTAGTACTCAAGAGCACTGTTCAGCTGAACATAGGCTGAGGAAGTTTCTTCAGTGGTGCGTTTGTCTACGGTCCAGTCAGTAGAAGCACAGTAGCCAGTGCCGCAATCGCCAGTCTGAGCGTAGGCAGTACCTGTGGCTGCATAGCTTGCCTCACCAACTGCAATAATTTCTTCAAGAGAAGTGGTGAAGTATTCAGTGTGCAGACGTGGGTCATCGCCGCCGTCAACCTGGTCGAACTGTCCTGCGATTGAAGAGCGAGTCAGAATATCGCTCAGCTCGCCTGGCTGAGTAAAGCCACCCCAGTTGTCGAGCTGAACATTGCTGCTGACAAAACGGTTGCTCATTTCGGTTAACTGCACACCAAAGTCGATGCTTGTGCTCTCTGAAAACTCGAAAACACCGCTAAGTTTGGCTTGTTCGATATCCATCTTAGCTGCTTCGTTGCTAAACACGCTGCCGGTGATGATCATGTCGTTTTTATACAGCGGACGATCAGCGCCATCAGCGCCTGAGTTCAGGTTTTGCGAAAGGATTGGCAGTTCGGTGTCGTAATAAACCGCAGAGCCAACCTTATTGAAGGATGCCATAGTCACCAATGAGCTGGTGCCATAGGGGCTGTTGGCACCGGTCTCTGCTGATGAGTCATGGTAATCCAGGGCAATGCTGAGACGATCTGATGCTTGCCACTCGAGGTTTAGGCCAACGGAAGAATTTTCGTTCTTACGTCCATCCTGGTGGACACCCATCGCAAAGTCAGCGTTGTCATGTGTCTCAGAGTACATCAGTGGAGAGCGCTGCTCGCCATCATTCCAAAGGCTTGTTTGGCTTGATGCGTTAGAATTGCTGAACCAGGCAGACATGTCGCTCATGGTGTGATCGAGATCCAGTTCTGAGTGGATGTAGTCCAATGTAGCTGTAACAGTTTCAGTTGGAGCCCACTGTAATACTAACTGGCCATTGATTCGCTTAGATTCATACTCATTGATCGCATAAGCAATTTGTTGGGGAATAGAGTAGAACTCAGCGTCGCTTGTGGAACGATTAACTTGGTTAGCGTCGTTGGGGACGCCTCGGGCTCCGGAATAGTCGCCTGGGTTTGTAAACCAACCTGTAGTCTCGGCTGCGTTAACGCCATTGTTGCGCGTCTGCGATGAAGCAGTAATCGCGATACCTATGGTGTCATTGGCGAAGGTATTGGAGTAAATACCAGAGAATTCTGGGGTAATCTCATCACCTTCTCTAGTCGATGTGTCGTTGACCATTTTTGCAGAGAAGCTAGCGATCTGACCTGGAGCGTCGAGTGGCCGAGTAGTGGAGATGTTAATCAGTGAGCCGATACCACCGGTTGGAACATCGGCGCGGCCAGTTTTGTAGACCTGAACACCAGCAATGCCTTCAGAGGCTAGGTCACCAAAATCAAAAGAGCGGCTAGTGTTGCTGTGAGTAGGCATCTGACGCCCATTCAGAGTTACTAGGTTATACTCGGGGCCAAAGCCACGCACTGTAACCTGGCTACCTTCACCGCGTTGACGGCTGATAGACACACCAGTAATACGCTGGAGAGATTCTGCCAGGTTGGCATCTGGGAACTTACCCATATCTTCCGCTGAGATTGCATCCACAACACCAGCCGAGTCGCGCTTGATGTCCATAGAGCGCGTAAGGCTTCCGCGGATACCGCCCTGAACAATCACTTCTTCGATTAGCACGCCGTCTTGTGCGTAAGCTGGAAGAGTTGTTCCAGCTAGCGCTAAGGCAACACTGCTAGCAAGAATTTTCTTTTTAAATAACATACTGATTAACCCCCTGGGTAAACAAAAAAATCTATGAACATAGGTCAGCTATCGCTTTTTATATTTTTACTACGTCCCCATCTGTACTCTACCGGTTCATGTGCGGCAAACAACGTATATGAGTTAAACGGTTATTTTTTTGAGGTTAAAGAGGGCATCATCAGCTAGATCCTAATTTAAGGGGGTTTCGTCTGCACTAAGCAAGCAGTCACGAGCGCTATTGAGTGCAAGGCTATGCTGTTGCCTGATCAGATTTTAAAGAGTGGAGCCACCAGTGTGCTCTTCTTGGGCTGGAGGTTTCTGGGTATAAATCGTAATGCTTTTTACACGCACAACTTTGCCCACTTTAAATTTTAACAAAATTCGTATAAATACTTACTAATCTTTCGTAAAAGTACCTATTTAACTCGTAAAACTACCTATTTAACTCGTAAAACTACCTATTTAACTCGTAAAACTACCTATTCACCGCTTTGCGCTGGAGCTCGAATACTGCAGCATTCAATATCAGTGATTCAAAATTCCGGAAAATTGCGTTTAAAGCAGGCTCGGAGTTACTTATAAATAGTTGTTAGGGGGAATTATGCGTCACCATCAGTCCAATTTTGTTGGCTTTTTCAGCCGTACTTGGCAGGCAAGCCGCTTGAGTACAG
>ERZ887851.641-NODE-641-length-33927-cov-56.036018_pt1 | contig 33927 bp, 35 predicted proteins | sample MGYA00521100_ERZ887851 | MGnify/ENA primary metagenome ERZ887851 (study PRJEB32303, sample SAMEA104408602) | aquatic metagenome | biome: Brackish water; feature: Pelagic; material: water | place: Baltic Sea | collected 2014-06-06T16:11:00 | depth 11,444 m ... | reverse complement strand
AGCTTCAGTGATTTTGCCCGCCTCAAAGGTGTCTCAGCTCCAGCGGTAACGACTGCCTGTAAGTCCCGCATTACGGACGCGATTGTTGAGCACAACGGCAAGCGGATGCTTGACCGCGACAAGGCGCTGGAATTGTGGGACCGCAACACCAAGCGCAACGGATCTGAACGGGTATCTGCAGATGCCCAGCATCGTGACCGCCGCAAGCTGAAGCCTGACGTTGCTGGCGCACGCCTGCCGCCACCGGCGCAGGTGCCTAACGCCACCGGGGACCAGCTAAAGAGCTTGATCATGGGTCTGCCTGAGGATCAGATCCCAGGCCTTGACGTAAGCCGCGAGCGCAAGGAGCACTACAACGCCGAGATCGCTCGCCTGCAGGCGCTCAAGGAACGCGAGGAGCTGGTGCCGACCGCTGATGTCAAGCGAATGGCTAGCACTTTGGGCCGGCAGATTCGAGACAACATCCTGGCGATTCCGAATCGAGTGGCGCCGTTGCTGGCTGCATCACGCGATAGCGCAGATGTTCACCGCTTGCTTGACGAGGAGCTGCGCACGGCGCTGCGGGTGTTGGCCAATGGCTGACGGTGCGCTGCTTTACCGGGATTCCCTGCTAGCTGCGCTGGCGCCACCATCGGCAACGACTGTCAGCCAGTGGGCGGACCAGCATCGAATCCTTAGCGGCAAGGGAGCTGCCGAGAAAGGCCCCTGGCGCACAGAGCGCACGCCTTACCTGCGTGAGCCGATGGACTGCCTAAGCCCGAGCAGTCCGACTCGTCGGGTGGTGCTGATGTTTGGCAGCCAGATGGGCAAGACCGAGGTGATCTTGAACTGGCTGGGTTCAATCATCGATCTATGGCCCGGCCCAACGCTGCTGGTCCAACCAACGCTGGACATGGCCAAGCGCCTCAACCGCCAGCGGCTAGATCCACTGCTGCGTGAGACCCCGCAGTTGGCGGAGAAGATGGCGCCAGCTCGCAGCCGTGACTCAGGGAACACGATGTTCCTAAAGGAGTTCGACGGCGGACTGTTTGTGCTGACCGGCGCCAACAGCGGCAGCGGTCTGCAGTCGATGCCAGCCGCCTACCTGGCGGCCGATGAGGTGTCGAGCTATCCGATGGAGGCTGACGACAAAGGCGATCCGCTGGAGAACGCCGAAGCTCGCACTAGTACGTTTCCCATGGGCAAGGTGCTAATCACCAGCACCCCTGGCACTCGCGGCGCCTGCCGCATCACTCAGGAGTTTGAGACCAGATCCGACCGGCGGTTTTATCACGCATGGATGCCGTGCTGCGGCGCCAATGAGGTGATCCGCTGGCGCGAGCACATGGTCTGGGACAGGCCGGATGGCGATGTGTTCTGCCAATGCCCAAAGTGCGGCGAGCGAGTGGCGCAGTACCACAAGCAGCAGATGCTGAGCAAAGCGATCTGGACACCTACCGCCAAGGGCGATGGGATGACCGCTGGCTTCCACTTACCCGGCTGGTATGCACCACTGGGCTGGACGAGCTGGGAGCAGATCCGCGATGAGTTCCTGCGCGCCAAATCCGACCCGCTACTACTGAAGGGCTGGGTTAATAAGCGCGCCGCTGACGCCTGGGAAGAGGAGAGCCTTGCCAAGGTCAGCGCCGATGGCCTGATGGCAAGAGTGGGCGGCTACGACCACGGCAGCTGCCCGGCTGGAGTACTGGCGGTGGTGATGGCTGTGGACGTTCAGGACAGCTGGCTTGAGGTGTCCGTGTGGGGCTACGGCCGCGCTGATCAAGCCTGGCGAATCTGGCACCAGAAGATTGAGGGTGACCCCGGGCAGGATCACGTCTGGCAGCAGGTGACCACCATCCGCGAGATTGCCTGGCCCCGGGAAGGCGGCGGCACCATGAAGGTGATCCGCTGCGCAGTAGACACCGGAGGCCACTACACCGGCGAGGGTTACGACTACTGCCGCCGCTACGCGAAGGATGGGGTGGTGGCGATTAAGGGCTCCAGCACACGCAACGCCCCAGTGCTTGGGAAGGGCACCAAGCAGGACGTGAACTACAAGGGGAAAATCATCAAGAACAGCGTGATGCTTTACATGATTGGCACTCATGCAATTAAGCGCACGATCTACAGCCGGCTGAAGATTGAGGAGCCGGGCGCTGGCTACATCAACTTCGACAATGCAACTACAAATGACTACCTGCAAGGCCTGACCTGCGAGCGACTGCAGCCGCGCTACGTCAAGGGGTTTCAGGTACTGGAGTGGGTTAAACCATCCGGCGCCCGCAATGAACCGCTCGACCTGAAGGTGTACTGCCTGGCGATGCTGGAGCTGATTAAGCGTCGCTACAACCGAGCGACCTTCTGGGATCAGCTTGAGGCCGGCCTGACCAAGGCCACTACACCTGAGACATCTAGGCGCCGTGCGGCTCCATCGAGGCCAGGTGGATTCGTGTCTGGCTGGTAAATCGGGCTTCATAGCCTGAGGCCATGAAAGTTCCCGCCACCATTCGGGCCGCCACAACCGTGCGGTGGGTGGAGCCGCCGACGGTGGATCTTGACGGCAACGCAGCTACATCAGCTAGCTGGACGCTGATCTCCTACCTGCGGACTAACACCGCCAGCGAGGGCGCAACAGTTACCGGCACGGCGGCGGCCCCCCGGTGTTGTTCCATCAGGAATAACTGCTGAGCGGCGTCCGCGGCGGAAGTCCCATGGCCGGGTGATGCCGCCTTTTACCTGCCAAACCCCTAGGCGGGCACGACTGGCCCGATCTTCTGCCCCTAGATAAGCCTTGGCATCACAGCCGCTCAGGTACTGGCGGTAGGCAAAGGCCTGACCGTCTTCCACCAGCGCCAGGTTTATGTTCACGCCGCTGAAAACCTCTGCAACTGAACGGCCGTAGCGATCGGTTGTTTTGATGTTGAGGCCTATCTCCCGACCAATGGGTAGGCGCTGCTGCAAATACGTGCGGGCCTTCAGGCCGTAAGGGCTCTGAGCGGTCTCAGGTGCATCGATGCAGGCCAGCCGCACGGTTAGAGCCTTGCCGGCCTGGCGCACCCGGATCGTGTCGCCATCTCCGATTGAGAGCACAGTGGCCTTGACGCCCTGAGCGACTACCTCCGCTGGCCAGGCCATGGCCGCCAGTGCCAGCACACCCAGCAGAAACTGTTTTGCCATTGCCGGAGTTTGCACCGGCACCCGAGGCGACACCAAAGGCCAGGGCCAGTGGCAGGGCCACCACGGCAGCGGTGAATCCGCCGGCCAGATCGCCGCGCCAGTGTTGAAGAGTCAGCTTTGGCTGATGAGTGGGAGCCATCAGTGGGCCGACGCGATGGATCCACCGCGCCCGCCGGCCTCCTCAGCCATTCCGATGCGGGAGAAAAGGTCGGTGCTTTGGTCGTTGAGGTTCACGATGTCCACGGCGCTGCCACCGAGCTTGAGGCGGCGGATCACCTGATCCAGTGCCGTCACGCCGCTCTGATCCCATATGTGGGCGTCGGCCATATCGATGGTCACACGCTCGGGATGTTCATGCAGCTCGAACTCCTGGCGGAAATAGATGCTGCTCACAAAGAACAGCTGGCCTCGCACCCGGTAGACACGGTGTCCAGGAGCGATCAGTTCGCTGCTGACCTCGATCACCTTGGCCACCTTGCGGCTGAACAGGATTCCCGCGAGGGCCACGCCGGAGAGCAGACCCACCGCCAGGTTGTGGGTGAGCACGGTGATTACCACCGTCAGCAGCATCACGGCGGTGTCGCTCTTGGGGATGCGGCGGATGGCGCGGATCGAACTCCAGTTGGCGGTGTTGATAGCGATCATCACCATCACACCCACCAGGGTGGCCATCGGAATCTGATTCACCCAGCGGCTGGCCAGCAGGATCATCGCCAGCAAGGCCACCCCGGAGCTGAGGGTCGAGAGGCGGGTGCGGCCGCCGTAGCCCACGTTCATCACTGACTGGCCCACCAGGGCGCAGCCGGCCATGCCGCCAAACAGTGCGCTAACGATGTTGCCGATCCCCTGGCCGCGCGCCTCGGAGTTCTTGGAGCTGGAGCTGTCGGTGAGGTCGTCGAGGATGTCCTGGGTGAGGAAGGTCTCCATCAGGCCCACCAGCGAGATCGCCAGTGCCGTGGGCAGGATCAGCCCCAGGGTCTGCAGGTTGAATGGCACCTGGGGCAGGCCCAGTTGCGGCAGGCCTTCAGGGAGGGTGCCGAGGCTGGCCACCGTGGGGATCTTGAGCCCCAGCTGAATGGAGAGTCCGGTGGTGATCAGGATGGCCACCAGGGCCGAGGGTATGGCGGTGGTGAGCCGCGGCAGCAGATAGATGATCGCCAGGGTGAGCGCCATCAGGCCCCACACCACTGGCAGCTGACCAGCGATCAGCGCCACCTTCTCGGGATGAAACACATTCAGGCCCAGCTGCGGCAGCTGCGCCAGGAAGATGAGGATTGCCAGCGCATTCACGAAGCCCGCCATCACTGGCTGGGGCACGAAGCGCATCTGGTGAGCCAGGCGCAGGTAACCCCAGGCGATCTGAAGCAGGCCCGTGAGAATTCCGGCGGCAAGCAAATACTGAAGGCCCAGGCCCTCGCCGAGGGCATTGCCCTGCTGCACCAGACCTGTCATCAACAGGGCGGTGGATCCAGTGGCGGAGGTGATCATCGCGCTGCGGCCACCCACTACCGCCAACGTCACCGAGAGCAGGAAGGCACCGAACAGGCCCACCCGCGGATCCACACCGGCGATGCCGGAGAAGGCAATCGCCTCGGGGATCATCGCGAAGGCCACCACCAGGCCCGAGAGGAGGTCGCGATGGGGGCTGGTGCCCCACCACGCCTTGAGGAAAACAGTCAAGTTTTCAGTCCCGTGATCAGAAGCAGCGTTTGAACTGAGCCAGCGAAGTCTTGGCAATGGCAGGAGGCCTAACCAAAGGAGCGCAGCCGTTACGAAGGAACGTTCTTCATGGTTTCAAGGTACCAGCGCTGGTTTGAAGACCCGATTTGACTGCGTATAAGGCAACATTGAACTGCGGTCGTGTGCTGGTGTTGGCGAGGCTGGAATGAGTGACCATCCTCTAAACGAACAGTTCGAGCTCGACGCTCGCTGCGATCAGCCCTTCGTTGTACTGACCCTGGCGGCCGGGGCCATCGCCACCCTGGGCCTGCTGGCCAACAGCAGCGCCGTGGTGATTGGGGCGATGCTGATCGCTCCATGGATGCTGCCGCTGCGGGCGGCAGCTTTTGCGATCCTGCAGGGGCGCTTGCTACTTGTGGGTCGGGCCCTGCTGACCTTGGTGATCGGCATCAGCATCACGGTGGTGTTGTCCCTACTTCTAGGCGCATCGGTGGGCCTGCCGATCCTCGGAGCGGAAGTGGCGGCTCGCACCCAACCGAATCTTCTGGACCTCGGCGTGGCATTGGTCGCTGGGGCGATCGCCGCCTACGCCTCAGTGAGCAGCAAAGCCATCAGCTCCCTCGCTGGCACAGCTATCGCGGTGGCTCTTGTGCCACCGGTGTGTGCCTTCGGGCTATTGCTGGCCAATGCGCAATGGAGTGAGGCGCTTGGGGCTGCACTCCTGTTCGCTGCAAACCTTCTCGGAATCCTCAGCGGAGGACTGCTCACCTTGGCTGTCTGTCAGCCAGAGCTGCGGCTGAATCTCTGGCGCAGCCGCCTGGGCCTTGTGAGCTTGCTCCTCACCACGCTGCTGCTGATCCCACTATCAGGCAGCTTTTTATCGCTGATGTCCCAGGCCAGGGAAGCAGCAGCCCTCGAGCAAATTCAGCATGCGATCACGATATCTCTCAAGAACCGCACCCTCACGCTTGGCAAGGATTCCGAGCTGATCAATGTGCGGATTGACTGGAGCCAGAATCCACCCCTGATTCGCGCCGCTGTGCGTGTCACCAATCCGCGGTTGCCAACGGCTCGGCAGGTGGCTGATGTGCAGGCTTACATCAATCAGCAGCAACCGATTCGTTATCGTCTGATCGTCCAGCGTGTCTCTGTCGATGTGATTGGCCCTGAGACCGAACCTAACCCCCCCGAGTTGGTCCCTCAGGATCTAGCCTCTCCAGAGGAGATCAACAAGATCCTAAGCGATCCAGATCGTCAAGCCCCCGACTAGTTGCCAGCAGAGATCGCACTTGGGTTTCTTGAAAACACAATTAGCTCATGCGCAATCAGAGTAGGCCGCCATACAGCAGCTGCTTCAAATGCCTCCTGGGGGTTTGCACATGTGAGAAGAATGCCGCCTGAGGGTTTCGTACTCCCATTGGTGAAACGCCCGTGACAGAAGATCGGAAAAACACAAAGAAGGAGCAGGCAGCTGCTGAACTCCTTCCTTCAGTCGGGCCGGAGGCGCATGGCCAGAGGATCCGGCTCCACCAGCTTCAGGGTGGCCATGTCAGTGCGCACCGCCTTGGCCTCTACCGAGAGGTCATCGAGCAGGCTGATCCCAGCGCTCTGCAGCCAGGTAGTAACACCACTGGCGGCCTGCAACCGGCTGCGCTCCACCGGCGGGCTGATGCTGGTGGAGATAACGCTCGAATGGCGATAGTTGCTATCTGAGTCAAGCGTGCGGCACACCACATTGATCCTGGGGGTGTAGAGACCGCCGGCCACGTTGAGGGAGTCGATTGCCCCAAACAGCTGTTTAACCATGCAGGGGTCATGGCGAAAACGTTGTTCCACCTGTTGCATGAGCAGCTTGAGCTGTTGCTGGTTGTGGAGCAGAGCGGCATAGACCACCGCTGCGATGGCTGCCACCAGCACGGCCGCAATCAGAAAGAAATGCCAGTAGGCCAGCACAAACCCCAGGGCCACCAAAGCCAGCAGGCCACCGCAACCGATACCGCATCCATTGTTCTGCTGGGCCATGGTTGCCTATAACCCACCACCAGCTTGACCTGCTGGGCAATCATCACCAGAGAGCTGTCGCAGCCAAGCCCAGCGGCAGGGGCAGCGGCACCAGTACGGACACCAACGAGGGCATTACGGTCATCGTCTTGACACGCCGTTGAAGCATGCAGAGTGCCGCCCTAGGAGGGTCAGAACCTGGGCGCGATTTGAGGCCGGCAGCCCGCCAAGCCTGGTTTGCTGTCGGCCTGGGACTGGGCCTCGCCTTGGCGCTGCTCTGGGGTGGGCTTGCTTGGGCAAGCCGGCCCACCACCGTGCGGCTGCTGATGCCCGCACCCTTTGCCGACGCCACCGCCGAGTTGGTGGAGAGCTTCAACCGGGAGCACCGGGGCCTGCGCATCGCCGTAACCCGGGGACCCTTCGAGACGGAATCCGTTTCCGACCTGGCGATCAGCAGTCTGTTGCTGGGTGACAGCCCCTACGACCTGCTGCTGATGGATGTGACCTGGACGGCGAAATACGCCGCCGCCGGCTGGTTGCTACCCCTCGACGACTGGTTGGGCCCCGAGCCCCTGGCACCCCTGGTCGCCGGAGCATGGGCGGGCAACATCATCGACGGCAAGCTCTGGCGCGTGCCGATGGTGGCCGACATGGGCCTGTTGTACTGGCGCACCGACCTGATGGCCGCCCCACCCCGCACCCCCACCGAGCTCGTTGCGATCTCCGAGCGCCTGCAGCGGCAAGGGAAGGTGCGCTGGGGGTATGTGTGGCAGGGGCGCCAATACGAGGGTCTGAGCTGCGTGTTCCTTGAGATGCTGCGCGGTTTCGGCGGCAACTGGGAGAGCAGCGGCGAGGGCCTGGGCACCCCGGCTGCCACCAAGGCGGCCAGCTGGCTGCGGCAGCTGATCGTCAAAGGGATCAGCCCCGCTGCAGTTGCCAACTTCGCCGAACCCGAAGCCCTGCAGAGCTTTGAAGCAGGGGAGGCGGCTTTCATGCGCAACTGGCCCTACGCCTGGCAGGAGCTGCAGGGGCCATCCAGCCGGGTGGCCGGCAAGGTGGGGGTGACCATGATGGTGGCCGAGGTCGGCGAGCCCCCAGCTGCCACCCAGGGCAGCTGGGGGCTTTCGGTTTTGGCTGGCAGCCGCCATCCTGCAGAAGCCGTTCAGGTGCTCCAGGCCCTCACTGGGGAAGCGAGCCAGCGTCTGTTGGTGCAGCGTTGGGGCTACAGCCCCACCCTCACCGCCCTCTTCGACGACCCGGCCCTTGTGGCGGAGAGGCCCCTGTTGCCGATCCTGCAGAACGCCCTGGAATCGGTGGCCCTGCGCCCGCTCAACCCTGGCTATGCCCAGCTCAGCGACATCCTGCAGCGCCAGCTCAGCAGCGTGATCACCGGAGAGCTGGAGCCAGCCCTTGCCATGGAGCGCGCCGGACGGGGCAGCCAATTGCTACTGGAGGCCAGTGGCCGGGGGCCAGGGCAATGAGCCTGCTGCTGATGGCCCCGGCCCTGCTGTTGCTGCTGGCGGTGTTCTTCTGGCCAATGCTGGACTACGCCTGGCTCAGCCTGCAGGCCCAGACGGTGTTCACCGGGCTCAAACCGGTGCCGGTTGGTCTGGCCAACTGGGAGCGGCTGCTCGGAGATGGGCGCTTCTGGCAGGACGCTGCCCAGACCCTGCGCTTCGCGGTGGTGTCTGTGGGCCTTGAGCTGCTCCTGGGTCTGGCGATCGCCCTGCTGCTGCATCAGAGCTGGCGGGGCCGGGGCCTGGTGCGCAGCCTCAGCCTGCTCCCCTGGGCCCTGCCCACCACGGTGATGGCCCTCGGCTGGCGCTGGATCCTCAACGACCCCAACGGCCCGATCAATGGGGTTATGCAGTCCCTAGGACTGCCCAGCCTGCCCTTTCTGGCCTCCACCCAGCTGGCCTGGCTGGGGGTGGTGCTTGCCGACACCTGGAAGACCACCCCTTTTGTGGCCCTGCTGCTTCTGGCCGGTTTGCAGATGATTCCCACCGATCTCTATGAGGCCTTCGCCCTCGAGGGCGGCCGGCCCTGGCAGGGGCTGCGCCGCATCACCCTGCCCCTGCTGCGGCCCTACGTTTTGATTGCGCTGATCTTCCGCCTGGCCCAGGCCCTCGGAGTGTTCGACCTGGTGGCTGTGCTGACAGGCGGTGGTCCGGCCAGCAGCACCGAGACTCTGGCGCTCTACGCCTATCTCAATGCCATGCGCTTCCTCGATTTTGGCTACAGCGCCACGGTGATGCTGGGCATGTTCGTGCTGCTGCTGGCCTCTGCTTTGCTGCTGGTGCTGGCGCAGCAGCGCTGGCAGGGGGCCAGACCATGAGCAGCAGCCCCCTGCGCCAGCGCCCTGCCTTGCTGCGCATCTCCATGGTGGCCCTGTTGCTGCTCTGGAGCTTGGCACCGATGCTCTGGCAGCTTTACACCTCGCTACGTACCCCGGAATCCCTGCTGGCCGGGCTTGCCGGCCTCGGGGGCGGCTGGACCCTTGCCAACTACAGCGCGGTGCTGCAGGCCGATCCTCCCTTTGGGGTCTACCTGCTGAACAGCACCGTTGTGGGCGCTCTTAGCACCCTGCTCACCCTGGCTCTGGCCATCCCCTGCGCCTACGCCCTCAGCCGCCGTAGCGACCTGCTCAAGCTGGTAATTGGAGGCGGCCTGCTGGCGGCGGCGGTATTCCCTTACGTGCTGCTTTTCCTAGCGTTGTTGCAGGTGGCGCGGCAGCTGGGTCTGGCCAACAACCTGCTGGCCCTGTGCCTGCCCTATGCGGGTCTTTCCCTGCCCCTGGCGGTGCTGCTGCTGCAGGCGGCCTTTGCCGATTTGCCCGTGGAACTGGAGGAGAATGCCCTGCTGGAGGGCTTCAGCCTCGGACAGAGGCTGCGCTGGATTCTGTTGCCGCTGATTGGCCCTGCGGTTGTGAGTACGGGACTGCTGGTGTTCCTTTTCAGCTGGAACGAGTTCCCGATTGCCCTCACCTGGCTTAGCCGCAGCGAGCTGCTCACCCTGGCGCCTGCGATGGCGCGGATTGCCGGCTCCTCTGTGTTTACGGTGCCCCATGGCGCCTTTGCCGCCGCCACCGTGCTGGGCGGTGTGCCGCTGCTCGCCCTGCTGCTGATCTTTCAACGCCAGATCGTGGCTGGCCTTACCCAGGGAGCGATCAAAGGATGATCAACACCATCGCCTCAGGGGCTGGGCCAACCGGTGATTTGAGGCTGGAGGCTCTGAACCGACGCATCGCTGGACGGCAGATCCTCGCTGGCATCGACCTGGCCGTGGCGCCTGGTGAGTGTCTGGCGCTGCTGGGTCCAAGCGGCTGTGGCAAGAGCACCATCCTGCGCCTGATCGCCGGCCTCGACCGCCCAGACGGCGGGCGCATCCTGCTGGCGGGACGGGATATCACGGCCCTGCCCCCCGGCCGGCGGCAGGTGGCGATGGTGTTCCAGAGCTATGCCCTCTACCCCCATCTGAGCGTCGAACGCAACCTCTTGCTGGGTATGGAGCTGCGCGGCGTGCCCCGGCAACAACGGCAGCAGGAGGCAGATCGGGTCCTCAGCATGTTGCAGCTCGAGAGTTTCCGAAGCCGCAGGCCTTCCGAACTCTCCGGTGGCCAGCGTCAGCGGGTAGCCCTGGCCCGGGCCCTGCTGCGCCGCCCCCAGGTGTTTCTGCTGGATGAACCGATGAGCAACCTCGATGCCCAGCTGCGGGAGGAGCTGCGGCCCCAGCTGCGGGCCATCCTCTGCGGTGGGGAGGCGCCGGTTATTTATGTGACCCACGACCAGCAGGAGGCGATGGGCATCGCCGACCGCATCGCCGTGCTCCAAAACGGCCGGCTGCAGCAGTGCGGCACCCCCCAGGAGCTCTATACCAACCCGGCCAATGTAGTGGTAGCCAGCTTTATCGGCCGCCCCCAGATCAACCTGCTGGACCGGGGCGATGGCAGCTTGCTCGGTATCAGGCCTGAGCACCTCCAGGCGGTCGAGGATGGGGGCGTGGCGGTGAGGGTTCTCAGCCGCGAATGGCATGGGGCCAGCCAGCAGCTGACCGTGGCCAGCCCCCATGGGGATCTGCGCTGGACCACCAGCGGTGCTGAGCCGATCAACGATCAGCTGCGGCTCGGCTGGCAGCTGCAGCACGAACTTCGCTTTGACCTGGCCACAGGGCTGCGCTGCTGATCCTGCACTGTTTAGCTAGTGCTGGTTGCCTAATTCATGAAGAAAGTTCTGCAACAGGACAAAAGCTTGATAGAATCTGAATATGTAACGCAAGCCGAATGATTAGAAGAAAGATTGCATCCCAGCGCTACTGCGCGTGCCCCTCCGGCGATGCACTGCATGCATGCCAAGGCATGCAGCGCCCCTGAGCTTTGGTCTTTGTATCAGCGTGTTGGCGGCTTTAGGGAGCAACCTCGACGTCCATGCCAGCTAATTGCCAAGCTTGCTTGAGTTATTCTTCTCCACCAAACTATGGTAGCGACGGTTAGCCCCAAAGGTCTCTATATTCTGCTTATTAGTGTGCATGGGTTAATCCGAGGCCATAATCTCGAGCTCGGGCGAGACGCCGATACTGGAGGGCAGACAAAATATGTTGTGGAGCTTGCCAAATCTTTGGCCAGGCAGGTGGCAGTTGAGCGCATTGATTTAGTGACCCGGCTGATTGTTGATGAGGCTGTCAGTATCGATTACAAAGCTCCGGTTGAGCAGCTATCCGCGAATTCTCGGATAGTTCGCATCAAGGCCGGTCCAGAAGAATACATCCCGAAGGAGCAGCTCTGGCCCCATATGGATAGCTTTGCCGACAATCTGTGTATCTGGCTTAGTGAGCAGCCACGCCTACCAGATGTAATCCATACCCACTATGCCGATGCCGGCTACGTTGGCGTACGTCTTGCAAATCACACTGGTCTGCCATTGGTGCATACGGGTCATTCCCTAGGTCGCGACAAGTACAGTCGCCTCCTTGCGGTGGGAATGGGAATAGAGCAGATTGAAGAGCGATATCACATGCAGGCTCGAATCAGCGCCGAAGAAGATATACTGAGTTGCGCCGAGCTGGTCATAACAAGCACGCGCAATGAAATTGAAAGCCAATATGAGCTATATGATTATTACACACCCGAGAAGATGGCGGTGATTCCGCCTGGAATCAATCTCGAGCAGTTCCATCCAGTAATCCAGGGCCAGCCAGCTATATCACAAGCTTTTCAAAGCAAGCTCAGTCTGTTTTTGCGTGATCCGGCCAAGCCGATGATTCTGGCTCTTTCACGGCCCGATGAACGCAAGAACATCGTTTCGCTGCTCGAGGCTTTTGGCCAGAACAAGAGCTTGCAGAAGCTAGCCAATCTTGTGATTGTTGCCGGCAATCGTGATGATATTCGTGAGCTCAACGATGGAGTCCAATCGGTGCTGACCGAATTGCTTTGGGTGATTGATGTTTATGAACTGTACGGACTAGTAGCACTCCCCAAGCATCACTCTGCTGAGGATGTTCCTGATATTTATCGCTACGCAGCGGCGTCCAAGGGTGTTTTCGTTAATCCAGCTCTAACCGAGCCTTTCGGGCTCACCCTGCTTGAGGCCGCCGCCAGTGGCCTGCCCCTTGTGGCCACCGAGAATGGTGGACCTGTGGACATAATCGGCAACTGCGGCAACGGCCTGCTAGTGGATCCGCTCGGTCGCGAGGCCATCGCTGATGCCTTGCTTTCCATTCTTCAGAATCCGGCACGTTGGCAGGAGTTCTCCAGCAATGGCCTGCGCAACATTTCCCGCTTTTACTCCTGGGAGGCCCATGCCCAGTCTTACCTGGCTTTGCTGCAAACGCTGGTATCCAAGCGAAAACCACTAACGCAGGTTACTTCGACCCATCAATTCAGCACCTACCGGAACCGTGCTCTCTTCACAGCTATCGACAATACGCTTCTTGGTGATCCCGAAGCGCTCGAGCAGTTCGCTAATGTAGTTAAAAGCCATCGCCGCCAATTTCTCTTCGGTATCGCCACTGGTCGGAGATTGGATTCGGTGCTGACCATTCTCAAACGTAATAGCATTCCCACTCCCGATGTGCTGATCACCAGCCTGGGCACGGAAATTTATTACACCTCAGAATTAGTTCCAGATATCGCCTGGAGTCATCATATTGATCATTCCTGGACTCCCCTGGTCCTGCGTAGAGTGCTGGAATCGTTACCAGGGCTGTCGCCACAACCGAAGAGCGGTCAGAGCCGCTTCAAGGTGTCTTATTTTTATGATGCCCAGATCGCTCCTCCTATGGACGAGATTCTCGGCTTGCTCAGGCAACAGGAACTCTCGGTTAATGCGACTTTGTCATTTGGCCAGTACCTCGACATTGTTCCGGCGCGAGCATCTAAAGGCCAGGCTCTGCGTTATGTCACCAACCAATACAATATCCCCCTTGATCGCACCCTGGTTACGGGAGGTTCCGGGGGAGATGCCGATATGCTACGTGGCAACACCCTTGGCGTAGTGGTATCCAACCGTCACCAGGAAGAGCTGTCCAATTTGAGTAAAAATGAGCAGGTTTACTTTGCCAATGGCGCTCATGCCTGGGGAATCCTTGAGGCAATCAACCACTACGGGTTCTTCTGAGTAGTAGTTAATCCTGTTTATTTATGACCCAACTCCTTATATGTACAGACCTTGATCGCACGCTTTTACCCAACGGTGATCTAAATGAGTCACCCCTCGCCCGCGAACGTTTTGCGGCGGTGGCATCCCATCCGAATGTCACGTTGGTCTATGTGTCGGGTCGAGATCTAGGCCTGGTTGAGCAGGCCATAAAGCACTTTTCCATTCCCATTCCCGATTGGGTAATCGGCGATGTGGGCAGCAGTCTTTATAGCTTCAATGATCTGGCAGAGAGAAGTGGTCAGGGAGATGTCATGAATCCAATTGGCTGGATCCATTCCAGCGCTTGGCAGGAAAAAATCGCCTTTGACTGGCCTGGTCTTGGTAGTAGTCAGATCGCTCAAGCCCTAAGCTCCCTCGATGGTCTTGTGATTCAGGAGCCTGCTCGCCAGAGTCGCTATAAGTTGAGTTACTACCTGCCATTGGGTTTTGATCTGATAGCGCTTCGGCTGGAGATCGAAGCCAGGCTCAAGGATTTGGGGGCTTGTTCAAGTTTGATCTATAGCGTTGATGAGGAGGCGCAGCTGGGCCTCCTCGATGTATTGCCCAAGCGGGCCACTAAGTTACATGCTGTGAAATTCCTAATGCAAAAACTGGGTGTTCCTGCAGCCAACACAGTGTTTGCGGGTGATAGTGGCAATGATCTTCCAGTTCTTGTCAGCTCAGTCCCCTCGGTGCTAGTCGCCAACGCCCATCCAGAGGTGATCAGAGAGGCCGAAACTAGTTCGCGGCTTCACAATACGGCAGAATACTTATATATTGCCAAGGGAGATTTTCTGGGCATGAATGGTAATTATAGTGCTGGGATTCTAGAAGGATTAGCTCATTATCATCCCGAAACAATAGATTGGATTGTCTGACCCTTGATTGGGATTCGTCTTTGATGGATGTTGTGGTTCTTGTGATATTTCCTTGCATGCCTTCAGCTGGTATTCTTTCCTATAGGCTCTCATTGGCTGGTGATTCTGTTTACAGTTCGGGGCATGCTTCTCGCTACTGAGCTTGGAGGCTATCTTGCCAGCCGGGTTGGCTGCCAGTCTTTTCTATAAATACTCTTTCTCAAGCTTTTGGTTTCCTGATGTACGAACAGATTTCTCATTCACTTTTGAACTCGATCCTGGATGATCTTAGGCCGGAAATCAGGCGCCAGAATCTCCGCCACTTCTATACCAGGCTTGGGGCTAATTTTTATGCCATTCACTCTTTGTTCAGCACGCTTTATGGCGAGCGTAAAGATTTCCAGGCGCAGATGGTGCGACTGGTTGAAACTATGGCCGAAGGCTATATCTACCGCTCAGAGGAGTCCGAGCGGTTGGATATGAAGCGTGAGCAGGATCATAATTGGTTTCTTTCGCAGAAGTGGGTGGGAATGGCACTTTATACTAATGGCTTTGCTGATAACTTGGCGGACCTTGCCAATAAAATTGGTTATTTTCAGGAGCTAGGCATAAACATGGTACATATTATGCCGATTCTAAGTTGCCCAGTTGGCAAGAGTGACGGCGGTTACGCAATCAGCAATTTTCGAGAGATTGATAGTAGGGTCGGTGATTTAGCTGATTTTCAAAAAATATCGGAACAATTCAGGGAAAACGATATCCTATTGGTTCTTGATATCGTTCTCAACCATACGTCGGATGAGCATGAGTGGGCACTTAAGGCCAAGGCAGGTGACCCTCATTATCAAGGCTATTATCTCACCTTTGAAGACCGTTCGGTACCCGATGTATTCGAGCAGGGGATGCCGGAGGTATTTCCAGAAACCGATCCGGGAAATTTTACCTGGAATCAGGAGATGGGGCGCTGGGTGATGACGGTTTTCCATGACTATCAGTGGGATCTTGATTATCGCAACCCGGAAGTCTTCATTGAAATTCTGGCGATCGTGCTGTTCTGGGCCAATCAGGGTGTTGATATTATGCGCCTCGATGCCGTTGCATTCCTCTGGAAAAAGATGGGATCAACCTGTCAGAATGAGAGAAAAGCGCATCTCATCCTGCAGTTACTTAAGGACTGTTGCCAAGTAACAGCTCCCGGGGTTCTGTTTATTGCTGAGGCTATTGTTGCACCCAGTGAACTCGCTAAGTATTTTGGAGAAGATGCGATTGTTGCTAAGGAATGCGAAATTGCTTATAATTCAACGCTTATGGCCTTGCTTTGGGATGGAATTGCAACCAAGAATTCGAAATTGTTGCGGGAGGGTATTAAGAGCCTCCCATCCAAGCTGGAGCGTGCCACCTGGCTAACCTACGTGCGTTGCCATGATGATATTGGCTTTGGCTTTGATGATCGTGATATTGCGGCTGTAGGTTATGTGCCGAATCTGCATAGAAGGTTCCTTGTTGACTACTTTAGTGGCAAGTATGACCAGGGTCCGAGGGGGATGGTTTTCATGCGTAATGATTACACCGGAGATGCACGAATCTGCGGTTCTCTAGCTTCCTTGGCTGGACTTGAGTCTGCCTTGGAGAATTCTGATCAAGCCGCAATAGATGTCGCCATTGGCAGAATTCTGCTTCTTAACGGCGTGATTATGTCGTTTGGGGGGATACCTCTTCTCTACAACGGCGACGCTCTAGGCGTTCTCAATGACTATAGCTACAGCAGTGACCCTAGTAAGTCCAATGATAACCGCTGGGTGCATCGTTCAAAGATTGACTGGGAGAAGGCGACGCTCCGGCATCAGCGTAACACTGTGGAATACACCATTTTTACAGCAATGAAGAGGATGATCTCTATACGCAAAGAAATCTCGGCTTTTGCCGACTTTAATAACCGTGAGCTCTTGCACTCAGACAACGAGCATCTGCTCTGCTATCTGCGCTTCAACCCCATGAGGAGCTCTGAAAAGATCTTCGTGGTGGCAAATTTCGATGATCATCCCCAGCATCTGGATCTTGAGAATTATTGCCGATATGGCATCAATCCACGTGCTAAGTTTGTTGATCTCTATAGCGGCATGAAGCCGTCCCAGCACGAAGGTTCCATTGCCCTACAGGGTGGGCAATTTTATTGGCTGAGCGAGAACTGATGCATTCATCAACATCTAATCTGTACTCCAATTTTTAATTTTGTGCCTAGCTTGTCAAGCTTTGCTTGATCCTTAAAATGAATATCTGTCCTGGAAAGTTTTCCTTAAATGGCTGACCCAGCTTCTACCAGTTATCGCTCGTTGTCGTAAAAGTGCACTGCCTAAGGGAAGTCTCAGCAGGCATGATCCAACCGAACCTTTCCACCAACAAGCTGCGCCTGCCTGGTTCCCACAACCCCGAGGCGGGGCGCCAGCTCTCGCTGAGTGCACCAACCTGGGCAGTCATTTCTGAGCAACCCAAGCGCCTCAGGCTTGGCTAGCGAGGAAGTCCTCAACCGCATCGGCGCTGGATTGGGGATCAATGGCGCCTGCCCCCTGGCACACCAGGGCGCCGCAGGCACTGGCAAAGCGCAGCATCGGCTCCGGCTGGATCGCCGACGCGCCTTGAACTTGGTACTGCAACAACTTGTGCAACAGCCCCGCCATGAAGGCATCGCCAGCACCGGTGGTGTCGACCACCGGTACCCGGAAGGCCGGCAATTCGCCGTTACGGCCGGCGAGGCACCAGCGCAGCAGCGCCCCGCCGTCTGTGACCACGACATCCGGATGCTGCGCCAGGGCAGCGCACACCACCGCCGGGTCGTCACTGCCAAACAGCCAGCGAGCCTCCTCAGCAGCGCATTTGATCAGTGCGGCCTGCTGCAGCAGGGGGGCGATGGCGGCGATCTGGGCCGGCGTGGGTCCGCTGGCGGGATCAGCAGCCGGATCCCAAAAGGTGGGGCGCCAATTGACATCAAGTGCCAGGGCTATCCCGGCCGCCGCGGACTGATGGCAGGCGAACTGCAGGGCTGCTGCCGCGGCGGGCGACGCGAGCGGGATGGTGCCTACCAGCAACCAGCGCGCCTTCGCCAGCAGGGGCCCGAGTGCGGAAGGCAACGCGCTGGGATCGAGCGCCTGATCCGCAAAGCCGTAGCCCCGATCCCCCGCAAAGCCCCCGAATTGGCGATCGCCGGCAGCATCGCGGCGCACCAGCACGATCCGGCTGGGACGGGTCCTATCCCATTGGAGGGAACTGGTGTCGACCCCTCGCTCTGCAAACAACTTGGCAAACGCCTGGCCGATGCCATCGCGGCCCAGTCGGCCCACAAAAGCGCTGGGGGTGCCCAGACGGGCCAGGGCACAGGCCACGTTGGCGGGGGCTCCACCGAGGTGGTCATCCCGGGGCGAATCGGTGGCCGGATCACCACCAAGGGGGCCGAGGCGATCCACCAGTGCCTCCCCAAGACACAGGACCTGGGTTGGCAAGGTGGAAGAGGGCAAGGGCCTGCTCGCTAGGCTCATACCAGGATGAAGCCGTTTCAGCAGCGTCGCAATGATCCGGGCGTTGGCGGCGTGAAACTCACCCCAAGCTGCACAGGCCGCACCCAACCGTCCTGCTGGGACTCCAGCCGCTGGGGCTCACCGCTCAGCTAGGTGCACAGGTGCACCACAAAGCGCAGGCCCTTGTGGCTGTAGGCGTCTTCGAGCATGTTCAACTCCTCGCTCTCCCGTATCAATCAGGATGCTTGGCTCCACCAGGGCTTCCCCATGGGGCGATCAACCGCGAGCCTGCGCCGGTCATCGTGGTGAATGCGTTGCTGCGGCACTGGCCAAGTGATGGACGCGACTACAAAGCAAGGCCCGTTCCAGTCGGCCTGACGGCAGCCTGGGCCCATCTCCATGGAGATCGATCCCGTCGTGGTGACACTTCAGGTTGAACCGATCGGCGCTGGTGACGGTTGCCTCGGGAATACGGGAGCCCCAGTCTCTTGTCAGCATCGGAGGACCACTCACCGATACCCATCAGCCCACCAGCTCCCAGCATGTGCTCAGGCCATCTCCGGCGCCCAGCCCTGCTGCCGGGTCATGCCGTCGGTCCAGCCCTGGCAGCGGCTGGTCAGGTGCTCGCCATGGGCGATCAGCCCCTGGTGCAGCTGACAGGTGAGCACCGGGATGCAGTTCACCCCGGCGTGATGCCGAAACTGTGGCAGGTCATGCAGACCTTGCGGCTGCGGGTATTGAGCAGCACCGCCTCATCGAGGTAGGGCCACTCCTCGATCGGGGTTTCAAGCCGGGCATTCAGTGCTGCGGGTCGGGGGAGCGGGGCACCCATGAGTCATGGCTAATGCATACGCATGTACTAGCACGATTGAAGGCGCTTGGCTGTCGCGGCGCTTGGAGCTGGATACGGTTCAGTCAGAGGAGAGGTGCCGATGCTTCGCGAACTCGTTTTGGCAATCGGCATCCCCTTGATCCTGCTGCTGCTGGCGGTGCTGGCGATGGAGCAGTGGCGTGAGCAGCTGCCGCCCTGGCTTCAACGGTTGGCCGAGCGTCCGTCCTGGCTCTGGAACACCGGCATCGGGCTGATCATCGGCCTGTCGCTGCTGCGCTGGTTGCTGCAGCGCTGAGGCTCAGGCGGGCAGACCGGTGCAGCTCACCGTGATGTGCTCAGAATCAGCTCCAGCTTTGATGTGGAGGGGGCCGATGCTGCGTCCGCCACGCGACGTGCTCTGAGCCAACAGGGAGCTCAAGCTCTCGGCTGCCGCAGGACCCGCCAGTTCCAGCGGCAGGGGCAATCCATAAAAGCCGTAGAGCTGCTCGACTGTGGTGTCTGAATTGAAACTGAGCGGCAGATCGAGTGGAAGCTCAGGCGGCTCTGGGTCGGGCTCAAACAGCCTGTTGAGCAGTGGCTCCAGCTTGATCCGCATCGCCACGAAAACATGGTCACCCGGCATGAGCAGCGTTGTGCCGCGAGGCATGACCACCTCGCGGCCACGGAGGATCAGCGAGACGACGACGCCATCGGGCAGGGCCAGATCACGCAGCCTCTGACCGGCCACGTGGGTTCGCGCCTTGACGGTGTAATCGAGGATCTCGCCATCGACCTGGCGCAAGGCGTTGATCTCCACCGACAGGGCGGGGGTGGGATCAGCCGGCCGGCCGATCTGCAGCCAGCGGGCCACCAGCGGCAGCGACCAGCCCTGGGTGAGGGCTGAGAGCAGCACCACGAAGAACACCGCGTTGAAGATCTGACCGCTCTTGGGCACGCCGGCCAGCAGCGGGAAAGTGGCCAGGGTGATCGGCACCGCACCTTTGAGCCCCACCCAGGAAAGGAAGGTGATCTCACGGCGCCGGAACTGGAACGGCAGTGCGGAAGCCCACACGGCCAGGGGGCGGGCCACCAGGATCAGCACCAGGGCGATCAGCAGCCCTTCCCAGGCCACCGCTAGCAGGCGACTTGGAAAACTGAGCAGCCCCAGCATCACAAACAGCACAATCTGAGCCAACCAGGCGGTGGCGTCGTGGAAGGAAAAGATCCCGCGCCGGAACACGATCGAGCTGCTACCCAGCACGATCCCGGCGATGTAGACGGCCAGGAAGCCGCTGCCGCCCAGTACCGCCGCCAGCCCAAATGCCACCAGGCCAAAGGCGAGGGCCAGCAGGGGATAGAGACCCGGGTAGTCAAGGTTGATGCGGTTGATGGACCAGGTGGCCAGGCGCCCCGTCAGCAGCCCGGCGAGGGTGCCCACGCCGAACTGGCCCACGAACAGCAACAGCAGCGCCTGGGGCGAATCGGCGGTGCCGGTGATCACGCCGATCAGGCCGAGCGTGAGGAAGATCGCCATCGGATCGTTCGAGCCGCTCTCCACTTCGAGGGTGGAGGTCAGCCGCTCGGGCAGCTTGAGGCCGCTGCTGCGCAGCACCGAGAACACCGCTGCCGCATCGGTGGAGCCGACGATGCTGCCCACCAGCAGCCCCTGCAGCAGAGGCAGCTTGAGCACCCAGGCGGCCGCCAGGCCCGTGATCACCGAGGTGAGCAGAACACCGAAGGTGGAGAGGACCAGGGCTGGCTTCCACACCTTCTGCACCGAGGTGATCGACGTACGCAGGCCGCCGTCAAACAGGATCAGGGTGAGGGCAACGCTGCCGATGCTGTTGGCCAGGCTGTAGTTCTCAAAAGGAATCCGGCCCAGGCCTTCCGAGCCCGCCAGCATCCCCACCGAGAGGAACAGCACCAGCACGGGCACGCCAATCCGGGCTGAGAACTTGCTGGAGGCGATGCCCAGCAGCAGGAGCACGCCTGCCAGCAGCATCGCCAGATTGATCCACATGCGCTCCGCGCCGGCTCAGGCCGTCTGAGGTTGGCTCAGATGAGCGTCAACTGCACTCAGTCAGGCGCATCACTTCCTTGCGTGAACCCCCAACTGGTGTTGGGCCGCTCTCAGCATCACCGCAGCGCAGCCGATGCTTGGTTGTTTCCATCGCCGCTCACTGACGGCCACATGACGCGGCAAGCTATCGCCGACCGGATGCGTCGCTGGGGCCAGCAAGCCGGCGTGCACCTTTGCCCGCACAAGCTGCGCCACACGCACGCAACGCAAGCGATCCGGCGCGGCGTCGATTTGTTCACGCTGCAGTCGACGCTTGTTCACAGCAGCAGCGCAACCACCGGTGCCCATGTGGCCGCCAATCCAGCAGACTCAAGCTCTCTGAGACTTGGCTGATGGACAAGCCGAACCAAACATTTGTCATTGCTGCCCGCACAATTACTGTTGTTGGAGGTTGTGTTGCGATTGCTATTGGCGGCGCATGGCTTTATGAAAAGTATCAGGCCTACCAAATAGATAGGTGCGTCCAGAACAACATGGCAGCCGTCAATAAAAGATTTAAGTCGGATCCTCTGTTGCTTGAAAGTTTCAAGGCTGAGTGCAGGCGCGGCGATCCCCCACCTCAGGGCTTTTAATTAACCACCAAGCCGTCGAAACGCTTGTTACAGTAAGCGCCTATGCAGTTAGGCGAATAGTCGGCTTGGCGAACTGGTGTCGACTACTAGGCTTGCCAAATTGACAACATCACCAAGGGATTTGTTATCGCGGCGTGTAGCGACGTGATCGCTGTCGGCGGCGTCTGGCTTGATGGCAGACACAGATACAGCAAAGCACTGCAGACCTGCATGGCGCTTACCTATCCCAGCAGCGAGCCACTTGTCCTCCCCGCAGACAAGCAAGCGCTATTCACTTACTGCTCGGAGAAGGTTCAGTTCGTGGGCAACTAGCCGCCTTGCTGGTCAAGCCATGCGGCGATCGCCTGGTCGACCACTTCGCTGGCGTCGAGGCTGGTGCCGCTTTCCTGCTGCCTATTTACATAGGCGCGTAGGCGGCTAGCCGTTTCTGGCTGCACATACCAGGCGCGCATCTTCCAACTGCTGCGCTGGTTGCTGCAGCGCTGAGGCTCAGGCCACCAGCTGCTGGTGCTGCACCAGAAACGCCTCAATCCATTCGTGATGGCGCCGCTGGCAGATCCGATCGGCCATAGGTGATGAGGCCCTTCAGTGGACGGCGGCTGTGCCCAGATTTGATTCAGTGCGGTGCTCCAGTCGTTCAGCGAGCCACACTTTGATGATCGACTGCCGTGTCACGCCAAGACGGGTGGCCTCACGATCGAGCTGCTCGACCATCCAGAGGGGAAAATCCACATTGACGCGCTTCTGCTGCAGGCGGGGCCGCGTAGCGGCATCGAGATCAAGTGCGTCGAGCACGGCGTCACCAGCATCGAAGCGACGATCGAATTCAGAACTGTTCATAGAGCTGGACCTCTTCCAGGCGGGAGCGACGGACAGAAATGAGACGGATGGCCTGGCTGCGATGGGTGATCACAGCTGACCAGTGCTTGCCATGGATCTGAGCAATGACGAGAAACCGTGGCTCATCTGCAGTGCGGGCTGGGATTTCCAGCAGGTCGGGATCGTTCCACAGAGCCTGGGCATCGACGAAGTCGATGCCGTGCTTCGCCTGGTTGGCCTTGCTCTTGAGCGGGTCGAACTCAAAGTCCATAGAGTTCAAAATCTATACCTTTTTGGCGCAGAAGACGTGCGTCGCTTCTGCTGCTTCCAATTCAGGTGGCCAGCTGCTGGTGCTGCTCTGCTGAGCGCACCTATCGGTGCTGATTTGCAGAGCGCACCTATCGGTGCGACACCAGAAACGTCTCGATCCAGTCATGGTGCCGCCGCTGGCAGATCCGATCGGCGATAGAAGCAGCCTCCTCCGGCACCTGGAACCGCTTGCGGAAGGCCTTGGTGAACCCCTCCAGAGCAGGGCGTGGAAGGCCCCGAACGGTGGCGAGGATCTGCTGGATTGTGCCTGGATCAAGCGGGTCAAGGCTTGGATCTTTCTCTTGCTGCGCAGGTGATTGGGGCTGCTGCCGGGGAGCCGCTTCTGCTGGCCTGCTGCTGGGGTTGGCGTTAGAGGCCGGAGTGGCCGAGCTGGTGACCTCACGCTGCTGCTTGTCGTAGAGCGCCAGACCAAAGGGATTGCCAAAGGTCATCAGAGCCCGCTTCATGGCATCGGTTTCGGCCTCCTTGAGGGCGGATTCATGGGCCTGGCCCAGGTCGGCGTCGATACCGTGGCCGGCGCCGCTGCCTTCTCGTATGACATCTCCAACGCTGATGCGCACCCGGGCGGTGTAGGTAACACCCCAGCCGGCACGGTTGCTGCTGCCCAGGGTGCGCTCCCGCTCAGAGACGCACTGCACAGCAATAGTTTCGCGTTGCCAGCCGTCAAAGCCAAAGATTCGGTTGGCCTCGGCAATCGCTTGCCAACCCTCTAGGTAGGCCAGGGAGCGGCCGGCCTGGCTGCGGGTTTGGACCTTGGCGCGATCGAGTGGTGCAGAAAGGGCAGCGATCTGCTCGGTGGAGAAGACAGCGGTGGTCATGGGAATGCTGCGATGTGAGAGGTGATTTGGGTGGGGGGGGGTATGGGCCCGCCCCTGAAACGGACCCACGTGAAGGGAGGCTCTGCCCCCGTCAGTGAATGCGCCAGGAGCGGCGGTTGAGCAGCTGAGCGCCGGTGACCTGGCGACCTGCTTTGAGGGCCTCTTTGATGGCGTTCTTGTCCGGCTTGCTTGTGGTGGAGAAAGTGAGCCACTCGGAATCGAGGGCCTGCTCGTCGTCGATCACCACCGCCTGTGATTTGCGGCTTGAGAGCTCGTGATCGGGGAAGGAGAAACGCGTAACCCCCGGTTGCAGCTGGGTGAGGACAAAGATCAGCGATTCCTCCAGTGCATCAGCCCGGCCGGCATCACTACGGGCCAAATCGGCGAGCCGCTTGGCTTGCTGCTGGCGGTAGGTTGACTGGCCGCGCAGGTGCTCGATCACCCAGCAGATGGCATCTGCTTTGGCCGCCAAGGCCGCCTTGTTGCCCTCCTCTGCCATAAGTGCGGCCTCCAGCTCGGCGAGGGCCAGAGCGCGCTGCTCGGGATCATCGGCTTCCAGCTGCTCGGCCAGCTGGCCGATGGCGATGGTGAGCTCCTGGGCCCCGATGCCCAGCTGCCAGAGAGAACCAGGTCGCTGCAGGGAACAGGCAGGACCTTTTGCCGAGGGGGCTGCCGCTGGTGCGTCGGCTGGAGCTGCGGGAATGGAGGTGAGAACGGCCATGACGGTGAGAAGGAAAGAGGAACAGGGAGCGCCAGCAGGCGCGGAAGGCTTCAAGGGACGAGGGAGGCGCATGGCGGCTTGACCTCCGCCACTGAGATCGGCACCGGCGAGCGGGAAGCCATACGCCGCGCCTGCTGCACGAGCGAGGCTGTGCCGGCACCACCGGGGAAGGCCACCACCAGCACCGAGGCGATCGAGCCCGGCGATGTGTGGGCCACGGCCCGGGCGATGGCCTGCTCAAGCAGCTCGCGATTGCGGATCGGCCCGGCGGCGCGGCCATGACGGCCCCACTCGGCCGGCATCACAAGAGAGCACCAGCCCAGCTGATGGGCGGCACGGGCAATGGCGGCATCGGCGCCCCGAGCACCGCCATGGAGCAGCAGATGGACAAGCCGCCCGCCGCTGCGGGCCAGCAGCTCAGCGGCAACCCGCTGATGGGACCAGGCCAGATCACGGCCGCCACCGGCCGCGATCACCAACGAACGAGCAGGGCCCGAACTTGGCTCGAATGAATGACAAACAACCATGAAATCAGCTGCCTTGAGGGACAACTGATCGGGGCATCATGCCGCTGATGAGAGTGCGGCAGTGATAGCGAGATCAGGGGATGAAGTTGCCGCAGGCGATGGGCTCGGGGCCTTTGGCGTGATCCTTATTCTATCAGTACAGATGCACTATTGATACAAGCAGGCCGCTTGCAGGCCAGTGGATCTTGGCAATCACAGGACACCCAGCCCGAGCCCATACCAGCCCTGGCTGAGCAACCAGCAACCCTCCAAGTTCAGCACCCAGGCAGCAGCGAATGGCCGCGCAGCCGCGCGCAGCAAGACCTGCAATCAGGGCCCCTTGATTCATCCCTCGCTCGCCGAATCACCACGGGCACCGCAGCCGCGGGCATGCCCTTCCGCCTTGTACCCCCACCACGGCCGCAGCGCGGAGGGCGGCGGCGGCTGTCTGACGTCAGCCACGGCCCAGCCGTGGCAAGTTCAGGACGGCCGCCGCTGACCGGAGCAGCTCGTCAGCGCAGCCAGGTGACTGCGCCATACCAGTCGCGCGGGCCTGCTAAACCGCAGGCGGATGGTCAAAGAGACGCCTGCCCAGCCCGGAGCAACACTGGCATCAACCACTCACGCAGCTGTGCAACCACCTGCGGCAGCGGCACGTCATCGAGCTCGTTGCGCTGCAGGAAAGCCCGCCATTGGCCCTGCTTGTCCTGGTCCTCTGCAAACTCACCGCTCAGCCCCAGGGGCATCTGCTGCGGCAGCGGCGTGGAGCGCACCGCGAAGGTGAGACGCACGGCCTCAGCTAACACCAGCTCATCGAGCTCCTCCCGCTCCAGCAGCACCTGCAGATCGAAGTAGTCCTTCAGGCGGCTATTCACCATGCCAAGGCTGACGATCGCCTGGAGCTTCTCGGCCACCACCGTGTACACGGGATAGGCGCCCAGACTCGGTGAGTTCAAGTCCTCCAGCAGCACTGGGTAGTCGATCTGCTCGGCGGCAGGCGTCACCAGATCGCCGAAGCCGACGTCGACTTGGAGCGGAATGCGGGCCTTCTCCAGGGTGGCAACCAGCGTGACCCTGGCGCCGGCGTAGTTGGCTTCCTTGCGAATCTCCTCGGACTGCACCGTCTCAGAGAAACGAAGGCCGTCGTCCACCGGCTGTTGGGTGATCTCCCGGAAGACCCGCTCCAACACGAACAGCTCCCCAGGCCCGAAGCCCAGCAGGTCAATGTCCCGCGTGGGCCGGTGCGGCATGTCATACCAGAGGGCAAAGAGCATGGCGCCCTTGAGCAGGAACTGATCGCGGTACTCCGAGATCCCGATCCGATACAGCAATCGCTCCCTCCCGAAGCGGTTCAGTACCGCATCGAATGTCACCTGCTCCTGCCGGGCCCGGTTCAGAAGGCGCTGCCGGATTGACGCGGCCAGGTTGGCCTTCACAGGAGGGCTTCTAGGTAGGGAGCCATCACGCGCTGCATGCGCTGGGCCTTGGCCTGCTGCCAGAGCTCATCGACATTCAGCCGCCGCTGGTTAATCGCATCCTTCAGAGCTTCCAGCACCGGCTCCATCCCCAGCCGGCGGCGATGGCGGAAGCAGTCGACCAGGGTTTTCTCCACCCCGTAGACCTTCAGGCGGATCGGGCCGGAGCGCAGCGTTTCCACCTGCAGCCGATGCAGCACCGATTGCACATGGACCACCTCCAGCGGGGGAAACCGCAGGGTGGGCGAGTGGACACCCCGGGGCAGGCAGATCCAGACCCGCCGCGGCTGCTGCGTCCCCAGACCATGCAGCCGCAGAGCCGAAAGCAGGCAGAAGACTGCCTGGGGGACCCGTCTAGCGACGATCTCCAGATCGATGTGCTCCCGCACCGCTGCCGCCGGCATGCCGTAGAGCCCGCGCTCGAGACGTTCCAGCAGTCCCCCCTGACACAGGCGGGCCAGGGTCGAACGATCGACACCGACCGCAGCAGCCTCCTTGGCCCGGAGCAGTCCCTTGCTGCGCACCAGCTTCAGGGCCGTTTCCTTCCTGTCCAGAACCTGGGTCATGCACCCATCATGCGACAAAACCTGCACATCTGAACCCAGCTGTGCTGTTCTTGTCGCATCACCACCCCTTGCCGTGCCTTGCCCGCGCCTCATCCACCCCTTAGGCCACCCCTGAAGAAGGAAATAAATATCTCTCTCTTCTCTTGCTAAATAAGGGATCTGAGCCTCCTATCCCCCCAATGGGTGGACTCCGGAGTAGTGCTTCTTGACCACCGAAGCCACTCCGCCGTTGGTCCACCATCAGGGTCATCGACCACCCCTCCACCCCTCCACCTCGAACCTCAGTGCTGACGGATGTTCTTGCGCACCATCAGCGGTGGACCAAGCGGTGGAGCCGCAGGGGTGGCAACGACCAAGAGGTGGCGCCGACGCGTCAGCTGGCCGACAGCAACGGCTTGGTGGCGGTGTACTTCCATCCCTGCTGGCCCCTGTATTCCATCGTCTCCAAGACGCCGTATCCCCGCTCCTGCAGCACCTGCAGGGCATGCAGCACCTCCGCGGACTCCGGGCGCTGCTTACCGCTCAGGGCACGACGCAGCTTGCTCAGTGCCAGTGGAGTGCGCTTTTCCCAGGCCACCCGTTGCAGCTTCAGCATCAAAGCTCCCAGCTCACTGTTCCCGGCCGAGGTCAGGCGCACGCCGACCGTCTGATCCAGCAGGAAGCGGTTGAAGCGGATCGCCCGCTGCATCGCCTCTACTCCAACCTCGTTGTTGCCGAGAGAGATCAGCCCCTCCTTCCGTTCCGCGATGCACCACAACAGGTGAAACAGAGCGGCCAGTCGGCCGATCCGGCCGGCGGCCTTGTTGGCCAGGGAGCGCTCCGCCGCGGAGATGCTGGCCCGCTTGCGCTCATACATCGCTGCTCGCTCCGCCTGGAACAGAGCAAAGGCCTCGGGGGAGAGCCGCAGGTGCAACTGCTCAATGCGGGCTAGGGCCCCGTAACAGCGCACGAGCAGCTGCTTGAGGGCTTCGGCTCGCTGGGTCTCTTCCTCAGTCCAGCAGGCAGGGAAATGCTGCAGGACACTCTGCTGCTCGATCACGATGAAGCGGGCCGACAGACCCGACTGATCGGCATCACCGGTGATCTCCCGGTACACATCGGGCTGACAACCGGCGACCATCGCCAGGCGGCAGCTCTTGTAGTGCCGCTCCCGGGTCTGATCAACCTTGGCGCCGCGGGCACCGGTGCCGTCATAGCGGGAGAGCAACCAGCCCCCGAGGGAGGCATCCTTGCCGGCTCTGGCCGGATCGGCCATCTGCCGCAGGGCTGCTGCACCCTCATCCAGCCAAAGGCATACCGAACGGTTGGCCCACTTGTCGTGGATCTCCAGGTGGACCTCCATCCCCTGCACCGTGATGTCCTCCGTCACCAGGGTCTGGGGCAGCCGCGGCCTGGGACCCGGCTGGGGTCCTTCTCCGTTCTCGGCATCCTGTTTCCTGAGCTCCCACTCCTCCACCTGGCGCTTGTGGGCCTGCTCCACGACCCCATCGACGCTCTGCTGCCAGGGCTTGACCAGAAGCCTGCTCAGCAATGGGGTCTTGAGCTCACCACTGGGCATCAACAGCAGCACCCACAGGGTCAACGGCTGACTGAAGTCCTCAGCCGGATCCAGCTCGATCCAGCTGCGCAGGGGCAAGGCAGCTGAAAAACCGGCCAACAGAACGGCCAGCAGCGTGCTGTGCTGGAACTCAGCGCTGTGGCGGATTCCCTCCAGCGCTTCCACCAGCACCGGTGGGATCAGGGAACGGACATCCAGGTCGACCGATGCACCGAGCAGCTCCAGCTGATCGAGGGAGTCATCGGCATCGAGGGCCGCTTCCTGCTCATCGACCAGCTACCGGTAGAGCCCTTGCACATCCCGCAGGCTGCGGTCGTGGTCGCCGGCGATTCGCTCCAGCCGAAAAGACAGCTCTGAACCACTGAGGCCTGCTTCCGCCAGCTCCTCGAGAACCTGCTGCAGCGTTGGCTTTCCCTGCCCTGCCGCCACTGGGGGCGCATCAGTAGATCCAAAGGAGCCGTTACCGGCGGCAGAGCCGCTGCTCAATCGCCGATAACGGCGCAGGGCGGCATCGCCGTCCCGATGCCGGCAGTGCTCCATCTCAATCGTGGCCAGCACACGATCCACCTTGTCCTCGATGGCCAGGGCCGCGACGGCCTGCTGGATCAGATCGTCCGGACTGCCGCTGAAGCGCAGGCCCTCCGCATTGAGCAGGTTGACCCAGCTGTAGAGCTCCCTTACGAACCCCGTGAGCTGGGCGCTGCGGTCCACCGCCGCCCCCTCGCTTGCGCAGTAGGGGTTGCCACCCGCCAACACCTCCTTGGCCTTGCTGCCGATCAACTCCGCCAGTGCCGGTGCCGCAGCCACAGAGGCCTGCTGCTGGCTTGTGGAACGCTTCTGCCACTGGCGCGACTCTGTGGTCGCCTTGACCCGGGGGTAGATGCCCACAGCCTCGAGGCTCCTGACCTCAACCAGGCTGTAAGCGTGATCGGGATTGACCAACTCGTAACTGCCGGATCCGTTGCGGGTCGGGGCACAGACGCACACCCGGGTGCCGGCGAGCACCTCCCCACGGTGCTCACCGCCGGGAACAGTCGTGAAATTGCAGTGCAGCTTCCCCGCCGCAGTGCGCCAGCTGTCCATCCCGTCAGCCGGCCTCACATAGATGTGGACCCCTCCACCGGGCGTGCGCTCAATGCGGGTCTGGGTGAGCTCCGGGCAAAGATCTAAAAGGCGCATCCAGTCCTGATCCAGAGCCTCCTGGCTTGGATAGTTTTTGCGATCAAAATCAATGACCGCCACATCCGTGGACGGGATGACAGCGAGTCCGATCGGCTGTTGCAGCCGCTCGGCGACCTCAAGCCGTTTCAATACTTCAGACTCATCAGCCGGCTGGCTCTGACTTGTCAATCTCGGCTGGCCATCAGCCAGCCAGAAACTCGGGTTCTTGCCGACAAATGCAGGCAGAGGCTGCCCGTTCTTGTCACGCTGAATCTCCCGTTGACCGGTTGTGCTGTTCTTCCTGGTCACCGGATAGGACTCGGCAGGAAGCGCCACTGGAATCACCGTCTGCAGGCTGAGCCCCAGCCGGGACAGCTGGCCGGTCGCTTCCCTCAGGGCGCTGTAGTCACAGGGGTTCATGGGCGAACCTCCTGATCGGAGGAGCCCCAGGACGCACCACTTTGTTGCTGAAAAGCCCAGCAAAAAGCAGTCGCAGCAATCTCCGGAGATGCCATAATCAGTTCCGCAAGAACTCAGGGCCGCGGCGAACTTCGCTGCGGCCTTTTCATTTGAGCCCCTGCTTGGTCTGTATGGATGAGCCGGAACCGTGCAGACCGTGCAAATCTCGAAAATCTGCACGGTTTGCACGGTTTAGTAGCGCTTAATCGCTGATCTCAGGGGCTCAAATGGTGCTGTGAGAATCCAACTGCCATGAGCACATCTCTGACAGCTGCAGATGACATCAAGCAGCAACTCAACCTCATCTGTGCCCAGCTGAATGTGATCCAGGCGAGGCTGGAGCTGAAGCCCACGCTCAGCAGCAGCCCCTGGCTGCCCCTGTCGGAAGCCGCCAGGGCCCTCCACTTCCCCAGCGCCCGTGCTTTGCGGGTCGCCATCGATCGCGGTCGCATCGCTCCTCAGTTCGTGAGCGCCACCACCGGCGACACCGGCAGGCGCAGGACGCTTTACGTAGATGTGGAGGGCTTCGCCTCACATCTGCGCAACAAGTGACGCCATCGAGGCGCTGTCGAACCAGCGCTGGTACAGGGACGTGTGCACCATCAGCGAGTGTCCGAGGCTCTTCGCCGCCAGGGAAGGGCTGATCTGCGGGTTGTGAATCGCCCGTACCGCCCAGGCATGGCGCAGGTCGTAAGCCTTAAACGGCGCCCCGAAGCGCCGCAGCGCAACACCCAACTGTGCGCCCACCGTGCGGTGGTCCCGATCGAGATTGATCTCGGGAAGGCGTTTTCGCTCAAGCGACCAGCGCTCGATCCAAGCCTTTGGTAGTGGAAGCCCCTGGCGGGCTCCAGTTTTGCCACCTCCTATTGCCACCAGCCCGTTGACATGGACATGGGCCTTCATCAAGGCTTCATGGGGGCGGGCGCCATAGGTGGCACAGAGCCCCGCGACCCATTGCCAGTCGACCGGCAATGCATCGATGACCTCAACGATCACAGCATCGCTAGGCAGCTCACGCGGCGCGGCGTCCTTCTGGGGGCTGTAGCCCTTGCCGAGCTCCTTGAGCTTCTGAACAGCCTCAGGGCCAAGGACAATCGCCCTGGCCACCGCCACAGCGGCGATGGAAGCCCGGCGCCGACTCCGGCTGCCCACCTCCTTGCTCTCGACCAGAGCAGTCAGAATCTTGAGATCAACCTTCTCGATGGACAGAAGGGGCTTGAGAGGCGAGGCGTAGTCGGTCGCCCAGGAGACCGCAGAACTCACACCTCGCCGGCGCTGCTGGCTCCACCACTGCTCGGCGCAGCGGATGGCCTCTACACCGCTGATCGCGACAACGCCCTCGTCCCCAGTCTTTGGAACATCAGCAAGCCAGCGCTCGTAGGGGAATGGATCAAGCCCCATGCGGTGGAGCTCCATATCGCGTCCCAACTCCTCAGCAAGCTTGCGGGCCTGCTCCACCCCTGAGGGATAAGCGATCTGGGTACTGATGCGCAGCTGCTTCCAGGAGCCGTCGGGCAGCGGCAGCGTGGCCCTGAGGCGCAGACGCTTGCCGGAGGGCGAGATCTCGATCGCCACTGCGCAGCCCAGATCCTTGATGGCTCGATTGACACGGGTCAGATATGGGTCCCGGCGGGAGGGCATGACGACCGTGCCTAAAACCGTGCCTAGCTTGCCTCCTTTTGTGCCTAAACGTGCCTAAACCGTGCCTGAACTCAAATCGCTGCGAGAGGAAGGCCGCAGAGAAAAACTTTGTTGCTGCAGTGCTTTTAAGGGATGGGGGCAGGGGGACTTGAACCCCCACAACGTTGCCGTCTGCGGATTTTAAGTCCGCTGCGTCTACCAATTCCGCCATGCCCCCTGCCTGGCCATCCTAAATTGGCGGCAACACGAAGGTCTGCCGTGCAGCTGCCCGGGTTTCTTCAATCCGTTTCACCTGATCTGCTGCTGGTTCTGGTGGCCTATGCCCTAATCGGAGGCACCTACCTAGTGGCAGTGCCCCTGCTGCTCTACGCCTGGATGATCAAGCGTTGGACGGTGATGGGCAAGCTCGAGCGCTTAGGGGTTTACGGATTGGTGTTTCTGTTTTTCCCTGGTCTGATTTTGTTTGCTCCCTTCATCAACCTGCGCATGGCAGGCCAGGGCAACGTGCTCTCATGACCAACGGTCGGGCCCTGCTGCTGGCCCTAGGGGTATTTGGCTTAGGCGGCGGCGGTTATTGGCTTTTTCAGGCCGGTGGCTTTGAAGGCTTTTCTGCTGGTATCGCCGCCTCAGCGCTGCTGATGGTGCTGGTACTCGCCTGGACAGGCAGCTACCTGTTTCGGGTGGTCACAGGCAAAATGACTTTTATCCAGCAGCGGCGCCAATACCGCGAGGCCTACGACGCCTTCACCACTGAGGCTCTGCAGCGCAAGTTTGACGCCCTCAGCCCTGAAGAGCAGGAGCGCCTGCTGCGCGAAACGGGCCAGCTGCCAGAAGCTCCCCAGGGCGAGGCATAGGCTCACTGGCCGAAGCCCTTCTCGCTGCTGTGTCTGCCGCCCCTACCCAAATCCAGCAGCGTTTCAGCTCCCTTCGCCAACGGGGACGCTGCGCCCTGATGCCGTTTTTGATGGCGGGCGATCCGGATCTGGCCCACACCCGGGCCAGCCTGCTGGCCCTGCAGGCCAACGGCGCCGACCTGGTTGAGCTAGGCATCCCCTACAGCGACCCCCTCGCCGACGGGCCGGTGATCCAGGCCGCTGCCAGCCGAGCCCTGAAGGCTCGCACCACTCCAGCCGGGGTGCTGGAGATGCTCAGCTCCCTCAAGGGTGAACTGACCATGCCGGTGGTGCTGTTCACCTACAGCAACCCCTTGCTCAACCGCGGCATGGAGGCCTTCTGTGCCGCCGCCGCCGCCGCCGGAGCCGCCGGCTTGGTGGTGCCCGACCTACCCCTTGAAGAGGCCGAGAAACTCTCAGCAATCGCAGCAGCTGCCGGCCTCGATCTGGTGCTGCTAGTGGCGCCCACCACGCCAGCCGAGCGCATGGGAAGAATCCATCAGGCCAGCCGCGGCTTCACCTACCTAGTGAGCGTCACGGGCGTGACCGGGGTGCGCACAAGCCTTGAGTCCCGGGTGGGCGATCTGGTGGGCCAGCTCAAGACCCTGGGAGATACGCCAATCGCCGTGGGCTTTGGCATTTCCGACCCCGAGCAAGCCCGCCAGGTGCGCGACTGGGGCGCCGATGGGGCAATTGTGGGCAGTGCCCTAGTCAAAGTGATGGCGGCCGCCCATGGCCAGCAGGGCGACGTTGCCGCCGCGGCAGGGCGCTTCTGCGCCGAGCTGCGGGCCGGGCTCGACGCTTAAGCCCCGATCAGGCTGCAGCGATTTCCCCTCATGCTGTTTTCCCCCGCCTGCGAGCGCAACAAAGGGCCGATCCTGGCTGTGCTTAAAGAGTGGCTACCTGCCCACGCCCAGGTACTGGAGATCGGCTCAGGCAGCGGCCAGCACGCAGCTTTCTTCTGCCAGCAGATCGCAGGCCTCACCTGGCAGACCAGTGAACGCCAAGAGAGCCTCATGGATCTACAGGCCCAGCTGGAGGCCCAGAGCCCCACGCTGCCACCCGCCATCGCCCTGGATGTCACGGACGCTGGGCAGTGGCCACGCCAGGGCTTCGATGCTGTTTTCAGCGCCAACACCTGCCACATCATGTCGGCCGCGGCCGTACCGCATCTACTAGCCGGAGCCTCGCGGGTGTTGCGGCCGAGCGGGCTGCTGCTGCTCTACGGCCCCTTCCACGACGGCTGCATACACACTGCCGCCAGCAACGCCGCCTTCGACCAGCACCTGCGCAGCCTTGATCCAGCCATGGGGGTGCGTGATGCCAGTGAGCTGGTGCAGCAAGCCCAAAACCTCGGCCTCGAGCGCCTAGCCGATCTGCCCCTGCCGGCCAACAATCGAATGCTGGTGCTCGAGCGTCGATGAACGAGTCAACCAACGAGGCAACCAAGCTATTCAGCGCGGTGGCCGCGGCCTACCTACGTCCGCCAGCTGTAGCCAGCAGGCGGCGCAGGCCGCTGAACAGCCGATCGAGGGCCTCAGCCAGATCCGCAGCGTCGAGCAGGCCGTAGCTGAGCCGCAACACCGGCCCAGCGTCGCTGGAATCCAGGCCGAAGCTGCCGCCACTCAGGGTCGCCACCCGGTGCTCGAGCACCAGCCGCCGCATCAGCGTGTCCGCAG